>Ga0123352_10015453_pt1 | contig 12150 bp, 9 predicted proteins | sample TergutLab28metaG_FD_89700 | JGI IMG/M metagenome (GOLD analysis project Ga0123352, IMG submission 89700) | Labiotermes labralis P1 segment gut microbial communities from Petit-Saut dam, French Guiana - Lab288 P1 | ecosystem: Host-associated > Arthropoda: Insects > Digestive system > Gut ... | reverse complement strand
TGGGGAAACCCGAGGGAAAGAGACCACTGGGGAGACCTAAGCGTAGATGGATGCATAATATTAGGATGGATCTCCAGGAGGAGGGATGTGGGTATATGGACTGGATTGGGCTGGCCCAGGATAGAGACGGATGGCGGACGCTTGTGAGTGCGGTAATGAACCTTCGGGTTCCGTGAAATGCGGGGAATTTCTTGACTAGCTACAAACCAGTTAGCTTCTCCAGAAGGACTCTGCACCATGGAGTAAGTATGTGCAAACCCGGTGCAGAACTGACAGAATTAAGGTGCAAATAGTGACATTTGCTCCAGAATCCACCTAGAAATATTTCGAATTCACGCCGTACATGTCGTGTGGTGAGTGTTAAGGTCATTTCGGTATCGTGTTATAGACGTACACGCTGTTCACAGTGGGAGTGCTGAGTGTTCAGAGTCTTCCTGTTGCGAAAGGCAATCACAGTGAATCCGCATCTCGCTTGCCCATCCTCCGCCCCATACGGCTACTTCCTGCCCTGGATGAACTGGCTGCTGCACATTTCGATTCTAGCAATAGGAGTCAAGGAGTGTGTTTCATAAGATTGTAGCCGCTGCTCTCAGTTTATTGCTTTGAAATTTGTTTTCCGCTTCTGCATACTGTTACATTCCTGCTGCGGTGAGCTTTTGAAACTGGGGCGGAGAAGTATGTGTCGGCAGCGTGTGTTTTGTAGGACACGTTCCGTGGTTGAAGTATCCTCAATAAAACGAAATGAACGGGTAAAGATTTGATCATATTTGAGTATGTTAGAAATAGGGTCCTGTAGGGCATTCCGTAGGCCTATATTGCGTATGCCCCAGACCAGTGGTTCCCAAAGTATAATCTACGGATCCCAAGGGATCCGCGACCATTTCCCAGGCGTTCTGTGTATGCATACCTGTAATGGCTACTTTGAAATGTACTTATTTCTTTAATTAAAGAAATAGTGTTTTCTTAAAAGTAATGGCCGAACTTAATTGGCTATATGTTTATTTATGATCGTTACAATATGTAATTAAGAAACCTCCTATACCCACGAAGCGAGCGACAATCAATTTCATTAATATCAAATCGTTTAGAGCATTATTACATATGCTACTTGTATTTATTTCTCTAAATTCAGTTCTGAGATGTAGTTTTTCAATTTTGGATACCGTCATCTGGGCACTGTATTTAGATGAGCAAGGATTTGAGTATCCGTTTTGTTTTTTTTTCGAAGCCGAAAGGGGTCCGCGAGCACAGAAGTTTTGGAAAAACTGGACTAGTGAACAGACACTGGTCTGTCGTGTTCGTAGTTATGCCTGTGTATTGCCTACTGTATACAAAACGCTTACTTTAAATTGGGTTTAAAAGTAACCAGGTTTTCTTCTCTCCAGTCGTTCATAATGTTGATATCATATTCGTATCCAAAAATCTGTTAATTGCAAGGGAAGACTTTTGAATGCCGCGCTTAATATATACCACATGCTAAACTGTGTGTGTTGGAGAAACGTTGATGTTATATTCTGTGATCAGGCACTGGCGTCAGGCGTTCGGGTAGGCAGTACAGCCTGACTACTGGCAGGTTGACAGGGTATTATTCCCAAGAATGACGTTTGTAAAATGTACTCATCGCCTCCGCTGCCCAGGAGAGCGTTCTTTGTGATGGGTAAAGGCGGCCTGCTTCTTTTCTTAGCCCAAGTTGCTAGTGAAAGTTGACACTGAATACGCGCGTTGGTACAGCTGTCACAAGGTTCATTGACCAGAAGGGTTTAAAAACGTGCCGTACGTGAACTTAAGGATATCCAGAAAACCCAGCTGGCGCAGAACATTGTGCAGATGCGGCAACGCAGCCTTGCGCGACGTCATAACCGAATACAAAGATAGGAGGACCTCGTGATAACGCTAACGCATACTTTTGTTGATGTGTGTACGGCCAAAGACCTTAGCCCACAACCACAAACATCCTGACGTACGGATTATGAGATATGCGAAAACCTGCACTAGTACGTTATTGTTCGGAATGACAAACACTTGGGTCAAGAAGACGTATTTAATGCTCCTAAAATAAAATAGGAATAGGAAAGATTTGAAAACGGTTTTAGTACAATTTCATTAGAATTTATTCAATTTCTATACCTGTAACATTCGGACAGACACGGCGAAGTTAATGGGCGCGCTTTTCGGTGCAGACGCCTCAAAGGTTGCGCATAAAAATGATGATGATGATGATGATAATAATAATAATAATAATGGAAGAGCTAATAAGGATTTGGTTTCTAACCTGTTTTGGGATTTTGTGTTCTGCGTGAATTCCGAAAAGACCTCTGATCTCATTTACACAGAGGCGGAAGCGTCAAATCCGCAAGGAAATGGCAGCTGAACGCGGTCTGTGTAGTACCATTGGTATTATCGGCAACGGGTATCGTTCGAAATAAACTACACGGCAGTTTGAAACTGCTCATTGTTCGCCCTGGTCTGTAGGTTGTCATGCAGAAAGGAGTAGTACTGAGTACATGACGTATAGTTCGAGATTTTTTTTAGCAGATTTTGAACAGGAATTTATATGAAGAAATTAGGCAAATTAGTATCCATTGCTGTCGATTAGTATCGACTGTTATTGATTACTATCCACTGCAAACATGGTAACGCGGTCTTCTGCTTCAGCCTGCAACACGGATACCACTCCAACCCAACCACACCGTATCTCCAACACACATCGAACCAAGAACAAGACGACCAATGTGATAATTCAACAGAATAGTCGCAAGCTCCTGATGATGGATATATTGTCCGAAACATGTTGAGCACATAAGAAGTGAAATAAAATAGCAAGTGACATCAAGTTGGTCTTTTATTCTTCAACTATGGTAACGCTAGTAACTGAAGTAGTCATTCACGTGAAGTGCCTGTTTGGTTGGTCCGATTTTGACCACACTTGAATTTTATTGACAGTCTTATATCAAATTTCATGAAGATGCGTCCAGCGGGAGGACGGTCCGGGGATCGTATTCTGGTGGGGGCGCGATTTTCCGCCCGTCCAAACCGGCCCTGGAGCCCATCCAGCCTCCTATACAATGGGTACCAGGTCTTTCCGAGGGGTAAAGTGCGGCCGGGGCGTGCTGCTGACCACTCATCCCCTTCTAGTGCCGCGGTCATGGAAGAGAGGAGCTATACCTCTACCCACCCTCTGGGCCACGCCGGGCCTCTAACGGGATCACTTTGCCTTACGTCCAGCGGGAGCCGAGCTGTGCATGCGAAAAGACGGCCGGACAGACACGACGGAGCTAATTGTCGCGGTCCGCAACTTTGCGAGTGCTGAAAAAAAAAACACGAGACCGAGATCTGCGGTAGTAGTAGTAGTAGCAGGTGCGAAGAACTGGAACGGTGTGGCACGTACTTTATCTGATTAATACTGTTGGAAGTAGGATGGGAGAAGGGCATTGGTGCCTTCAGGAGCTCAGACTGCTAAAAACATCGATTCAGACCTGGTGGTTTCTCATGGGTTTTCGTGGTGTTCGGCCGAGTTCAGACTTTGAACAGATCATTAGCGAGATATCTGTGGAGCCGTGTAGTTATTATAGCGGCACTGAACAGACGGGAACAGGCCCTTGATGGCCACGTTTCCGGGAGGATTTCGAGATTAACGATGTGATCTTCGCGGTAACAAAAAAAAAATTGATAGCTGGTGATGTGAAGACGCCCACCACCTTTTCAATCGTCGTACGTAATGCTTACATTCTTTAATGTAGGCGCGTTGTGTCTCACCCCGTTGGTTTAGTCGGATTTTCTGTAAGAAAAATGTACGAAAGAGATTTTGGTTGGAATTATTAGCGTGACTGATTTATGTTTCTTAGGACGCTGTGCCATATGCAGCGGCGATTTAGTGTTATAGTTTGTGCAACTATGAATGAATGGAATGAACGACAGCGGAATGGTAAAATCTCCATTCAGTTTATGTGACAGCGATTTGACTACTGCAAATTTACTTGATTGAACCGGTACGTGGAGTCTGAGGCGCAGAATCATATGCATGGCCATGCAAGCCGGTCGTTGTTCTTTGAAGAATGGTTGCGAAGATAAACTTTAATGAAGTCGTTAGGAATACTTTGAGCGCAGTCCGTTTTAAGTGAGATATCACAAGAGTAGTCATTGTTTTCTGTGCCAGATATATACTTGTACATTAACATAACTATGGCCAGCAGATTTTTTTGTCATGTATGCATATATTATGTCGTGTGTATGTCGTATGCCTCTGTAGGTCAGCTTGTAACTGCAGAATACCGGGTAAATAAAGTTCTTCAGATTAACTTCTGGCGTCTGCTATTCTTAAACTGCTTCAGCACATTTTTCAATGCTAGCAGAAACTGTAAGTTGGCAATTATACAATTATTCTCTCTTGAAGAGACGACATTAGGTGCCTCAGAAATGTCAGTAACATTTTTCTCAATTTCATGATATCAGAACCGAAAAAGTTCTTCCCCAAAATTGTGGTGATTGATGGAGCCGACTGAGAATCGGGTAGTGGCAGTGTTGTATTAGCTGTACTGAACTTTGGAAATTACTTACTACCACAATTTAAATAGTTGTCATTTACCTTTTTATGAACTTATTTTCGACGATTTTGTACAAATTTTTGCACTGTTTATTATGTCGCGGCACGTCTCCAGTACGTCATGGCACGAATATCTGAATGGACGGGGTATTGTTTCAGTTAGTATGTCAAACAACATACGAGTATACTGTTAAAATACATATCATGAAAGGTATTAAACTCCTACATGTTTGACACTGGCGTGCTATCCTCGAGTTTTGGTAGAACAAAGGAATACAAGCCCAACACGCTAATCTAGTAACTGCATCGCCCATCCTGGAATGATTAAAATATTAAAATTGTAATAATTTGATGGGCGTACAATGACAATGCAGTTATATTAATATTATGTGATAGTGAGCCGTTCCATGTGTAAATTCGTGGTTGTTTATATCTTATAAAACTTCATGTATTTTATAATTTTAATATTTCAATCATTCAAGTAATGGGGATGCAGTACTTAGATTAGCGTGTTGGGTTTGTATCCATTTGCTTTAAAACCATTACCTGAGGATGGCTCACCGGTGCCGAATCATGTATGAGATTAATACTTGTTATGAAATACATTCTATTCAGTACTTATGTTGTTTGATGTAGTAATTGTAAGAATATGCACGGTGTAATACAAAAAACAAGAGTGGTATTTGTTTGTCTTCAGAAGCGTGTACCTTAGTTGATCAGACACCTGTTGGAAACGAAATAATGGTTAGGCCAATTTGGATTCCGTCAAAAGTAGGCTTTTCAGTGTAAGAGTAGATGTGATGAGATGCGTACCGCGTATAGGCATACATATGCTGTGGATATTGTAGAATACGTTGACAGCACTGGAAGAGTTCGAATTGTGCAGCTCCAAATGGGTGTGTACATTGGCACAAACTGTTAACGTAATCCCTACCCTGTGACTCATTTAAAGGGTACAGGGTTCGATTTCCGATGACGTCGATGCCCCACCGTGGGCTTTGTGATTGCTGTGGTCAACATGGTGACTATTAAGGTGTCATTCTTATCCACGTAATCCGCCAACACAATATTCGTCGTGTGCGTGAACTCTCGAAGCGTTTGAGTGGAGTTATGTGACCTTATTTGTGTCTTACTTTTGTGGTCATTTTTTGTGTTTTAAGCTACATTACAGGAAAAAAAACCGCTATATTTTGTCCTTAGATATGAGTTTATGTGACAATGACTTCAGTTCTAGGGACACCAAGTGCATTATATTCGCACTGGTTGGCGCTTTGAGCAGACATACATCATACCAACTCCTGCACCTCCGCGTTCTGTTTAATAAGCAAACACTTTTTGTAAATATACGAAGGTTACACAAAAAGTTATATTTTGTAACTTTACAGATTCCGTTTAGTTCCACATGATCGTCATTGGTCTTTGTGTTTGCCTGACGGAAGCCTGTACAAGTGTAATAGCGAAGATTTCTATAACTTCGTTTACGTCTCTTAACATGGAAGCGTGTTTCATTTTATATATGTATAGATGTTGGGCTCTTATTTTCCTAAAATCTGTTCCCATACTAGTTTCTGTGAAAAGAAATAACTGCATGGATCGGAGTTCTTTTTGAGGCCCTCGGATATTCAAGAGATTACCCATGTCTGATGGAAGGAGGTCATTAGGGATACATGGGAGAGTAATGTTAAAATGATTCTTAAATAAATAGTGTATGAGAATGTGGTACGTAGTGGTGTAGTAGAGCTGTACTTAAGTGTCTTATGTAAACGTGGGGCACTGGCGGGAAGAGAATGTAAACAGTAATTGGGACTGAGCGTATGCAGTCTGCTCTCTGAAGTTTCATTTAGGCCTGCAGAAGCCGTGTGTTATGAAAGTTCTTTCTTACCTTACATTATTAAACTTTACCTACATTTCTCCTGTTTTTAGGCGTGGTCGCCAAGTTGCGTAAAGAGAATATTATCTGCGCCATGACTGTCCGTCCGCCAGGATGGAAGAGCTGAGCTCCCGCTTGACGGATTTTCGTGCAGTTTTATATTTTGGGGCTGTACCATAATGCTCTGAGAAAACTTAAGCGTTGTTAAAATCGGGAAACCAAAAAACAAGAACCTTACTTGAAGGTCTACATAAATTCGTGGCTGCTTTGGTTTCTAGCGTTATGTTGGTTACCGTGGATAGTAGTTATTAGCTATTGTACTTGATACTTACCTGCGTGATTTCTACATATGACGTACATGATAAATAATAAGGGAAAATGAAAACGGACTTTCATAATATTTAATAATTAATGGTTATGTATAGGAGCATGACATTTGGTGTGTAGCTGTATCACGAATATATATATACAAATTGTGTGTAAAATTTTGTTTGTGTGATCGTGCATCATTTATACAATAATATAAACAGTCTACTAGATGCAACAATACAAAATTTTTATTGATAATTACAATCAGCTGAACATGTTTCGGGCGACAATTTCGCCCATCCTCAGGAGCACTAGACTGTGTTTACAGCTTGTGGTATAAAGTATCGCCGATGCATTATACCACAAGCTGTAAACACAGTCTAGTGCTGAGGATGGGCGAAATTATCGCCCGAAACATGTTGAGCTGATTGTAATTATCAATAAAAAATTATTATTGTTCCATTTAGTTGGCTGTTTGTATTATTGTGTGTGAAATGCTGTTTTTTTTTTGAGCAGTTACAGTAACTTATACGGAGTGAAGATATAAGTTAATGTAGGGTTGATAAATGTAACATAGACAGAAGAATCACAGACACATCAATAATAAGTTCTTCAAAGGAATATAACAAGCCATAATAACATTCTGTAATCTGTGCACAATTGTGAATTACAACAAAATGCTTGACCGAACTGGTTTAAATTACATGACCATGTGAGAAAGGTCCATGATGCTAAGATTCAAACGCTTCTCAGTGTTAAATTTTACGTACATTTCCTACGTTGTTTTTCATTGCTTCGGAAATTTGTATTCAGTCTGCGCTGCGAGAAGTGTTGCTAATGGCAGTACGTGGTCGGTTTTTCGAAGATTATAACAGAATTAGATTTTCCGGAAAGGCGCAATGAAGATACGCTGTACTACATTTCTCTGTAATTGCACATAAAAATCGGACACATTTTGTTTATGGTCACAACATTTATTCCGTTATGTGAAACTTGAAATTGTACCACTTGTTTCATGACAGAGATAATCCGCTTTGTAGGGCTGTGATACCACAGGAAAGGCTCGGAAATCTGTGGCGGCAGTGCGGTCTGTCTAGCTGCCTAGCGGTTCGTGTTGTCAGGATATCTAGAAGAGCGTCTTTCTAAAAATAAAACGGGAAACTTACGAAAGTGCCATCTAGTCCTAGTCTTCTGTTTATAGCACGTAACTAAGAGGTTTTGTACCAACCAAACAGTGCTTGATCTATCAACAACTACACACTAATATCCCCCCTCCCCTCGGGTAGGTTAAATGAATAGCTCTTTCGAATAGTGAGACAGCATGGTAACGGATGTCTTAAACATTTCACTCATCTCTATACGTTTCAGCATAAATACCACCGTTGGGCTACAGTTCGTAAATCAAACAAAGGTAATTATTCAAATGCTCAGTAATTATTTTTAATTTTAATGCTTTTTTCCTAATTACATTTTACCGTGAACTGGTGGTTATGAGTAAATGATGCCGTGTTAGACGGTAGTTGTGTTAGACCGTAACGTAGAGTGAAACAGATGGGTTGGATTAATTATGTATGTTTGTGATACTGAGAATTGGTTATGGAGAAGTTCTGTCGAAGTGAAAAAAATCTGTTCCTAAGAGGAAATAAATTGAATTTCAGCGTACGGTGAGAAAGTTCCATGAACATTCTCGAAATACCAATTATTTCTTTAAACCCCTGTTCTCGTCCCTCTTCAAAGGTATCCTTTGGTTTTATTTTGTGAGTACGTTTTAAGCGATGTATGTTTGTTTACCGTGATACTAATACAGGCATCTAATAGACTATGTGTGCCATAATGCGGAAGACCACAGTATGTAAGAGCTTTTTAAATGAAGGCTGTGATTCTTCATCAATGAAGTAAAGTAGAATCAGGTACAGTGTGCATCTCTTCCGTAGTATATGTTATATGCTTGGCATTTTTATGAACTGTTCATGTTTTGTGGCGTCGAATGCGACATCGTGGAATACGTGTCGTTGGTGAAATAGATATGTCAGTGAAAAGTGATTTGTGCTTTACATTGTAAGTTACCGCTACTCTCCCGACCTTGGTTAGGCGAACAGAGAAAATCCGTGAAGTCTCTCAGAACAGCGCGTTCCATGACGGGAATTAAAGCCAGGGACTTGCAATTGCGTAACGCAAGTGTAACATTCGATGAAAACATCCTGACACCACGACGCGACTAGGTGAACCAAGAACTAAGCATATTCAACGTTCCTACCTGCCTCAGTGGAGCGTCTGTGGTAGGCTGTTCATCTACATGAAGTAACACTGTAATTAGATATTGTGTGTCAAATGTACGTCTTCAGTTAAAGAGTAAATCATGATTCTTCTTTTCTTGTGACTTACTGCTACTTTCTCTTGTCTTTTCGTACCTCTTCGTACCTCAAGGACAGGTAACTTCAAGGAACCTCGTCGGCGTCCGAGCGAAACGGAGGAATGTTGTTCGCATGATAGCATGTGTCTGCGGCATGCAGTTAGCTGTTGCATGGATCGAGGTGGAATTGCAGCACAAGCTTTTTATTAAGTGGTGACACCTGATTGAATTGTCTAATGTAAAGATACTTTCACTATGCTACCAAGAGATCAATAGCCATTGCTTTCACTTCAAATCCCATCGCTGTTTGAATCACTGTTCCTGTTATAATTGTCACGACCCTAGTTCAGTTAACGTACAGTTACGGTGGTGCAGTAAAACCGTGTGGCTGCTGCAACAACGGGCGCAGTCATTGCTGTAATAACATTTCAGTTCACGCTGGCCTGTTACTGCGAAGGCGTCGTGGTGGTTTCATGCATCCACTACAACGACTGCCCCTAGCTTCGGCCATCTACGTTCCTCGCAACAGCACATTCGGTTTTCCTGCAGTATGGAATTGTAAATGCCTATTCGTGACCAGGAATAAAATCTGGTGGTGTATCGTATAATAGTGGTATAAGGATAGGTTGCGAAAAATCTTTAGAAGAGGGCGCTCACGTTGTAATATTTTTAGCTTCCTTTCTTCGGCAAACTTTGCCACGGGAGGCCACCCGAATGTCGCAGAATCATTGCAAACAGCATGACAGGTGCACGAACTTGTGAGCCGAGAGCGTTGCTAGCGGTACTTAATTTACGGTTCTGTATTTGTGTGTGGTAATGGGTCTTGTAATAATGGCAGTTTTTATTAAAGTAATTTTTGCGATGCATAGAATAACAACGTGACAACTATACGAAAATTGTTATTGACTGTCAGTTTGATGGCGACAGCTAATAGAATAATGGAGGTAGGCAGGTGAAAATTGGTGATTCGGTAGATCGTAAGCATGTCGATGCATAACGCGTAAGATATTGTTTGTGAGTCAGCAGTTACATACTTGACGACGGTGCAGAAGTGGAGTATGTAAAAAGTAATGCGTTGCTTAACACCAGAAAAACCAGCACGAACTGTATTATTATTATTAATATTATTTGTTATCATCTTTATACAGGGTATTTACAGCTATATACCTGAAACAAGCCATGTTACTAGGGTATATAATGCTGCACCTGTTCTGTGGTTACTATTGTTGCTGTATTTCATGCTATTTCCCATGATTAACGTTTTGTACTTTAACATTAGTACTTCCCGAAGTATTCGCGCCGTGCCCAGTATAGCTGTTTTTTTGTAGTTCCTGGATGCAGTACTTCCCAGGTGTGGTGCTTAGGTTATTATTATTATTGTATGTTGAGTTAGCACTCACCGATACCTCACCCTGTTTCCCCTTTATTTGTACTTGTAGTGTAATCGTGCTGTTCCTGTGTATTTGTGTTTGCATATTTTGCGTGTATTGGTTTAGTAATTGCCCCTGTGCTGCGAAGCCTGCGTGTCATTAAACTGAACCGTCAATATATTCAGGAACAAATTATCACTATCAACATTTTGACTTTCACATTTATAATATTATTGATGCTGTTTGTTACATGATGGGAATTGTCCTTACTATCTCGTCTGTATTTGTTTTCGTTTCTGGTTTGTGATTGGGTATATTTTGTCTTACGTTCCTGTTCTGCATCTGCAATTGACCTTATGGCTCTTATGCCAGCACATTAATAGTAAATAAATCAATTGAACTGAACTGAATTGTTATTACGCTTGCTTGGCTAAAAGTTCTGCGATGGGGAAGCAGGCTTCAGGGGTCGTTCGGAACTTCTTATAATACACTTTTTTCCTCCCCTGTGAGTGTTTGGTTTGGAATATAGGGGAGAGTATTTTCGCTCAATCTTGTCAGTTTGAACCCAAAGTGTCCGCTAAGTATGTATATACGGAGGTCTGATTTTGTGTAAGTTGTCTTGTATGATTGGATTTGGGAAACTTGTCTGCTTGGCTATTGAAAGAGGGGAGTATCATTCCTATGAATAGCCCTCGGTTATTTAAAATAGCTGTTAGTTCCGTCCCCCACTATTATTACGCTGGAAGTGAATTATAGAATATTATCACGAGTTTTGAAAAGTGCCAAAGATATTTTCATGGTCTCCGCGTTTGAACTTCTGATGGTCCTTCGCTTATTTAGGTACCAGAATCGGATCTTCGAAGATATTTTGTGTTCGGATCAATTCTTAAAATAAGTTTATGACTTTTAATTTTGTTATTGATAGTTCTGAGTAATTGACTGGTTTGCAGTTTACACGTCTGAGTGACAAAGCACCGCGCCTGTAAGCGATTTAATTCTTGTAAGCACGAAGTTACGGTGTTCGTAAATAAATTTCTATATTGGTGCAGAAAAAAAATCCGTGGAAATATATCGGAAGTTGTTCCCTCACGGCGTCATTCTGCAATAGGCTGTGTCCTTTATGTTACAACAACACTGCGTCAGCGTGTTGTTTTGCACGTTGCACACCCATATGTTTCACTTCGTAAACCACTTATAATGGTTTTTTCCATCATTGCACCGTGCTTTTTGAATTCTACGTAGTTCACACACTGACAAATGCACTATTTATTAACTTGGTTAGAAGTTTTAATTTACATTAAAATACCCAATAATATCGCTCCTACATGTTTCGGTCTCTAATGACCATCATCAGGGAGCTGTATCTGTAAAAAGGTAAAGCAGTCCCGTTACAGGCCTCGAGTGGCCCAGAGGATTCCAGGAAGTTAAGGTTCCCAGATTGGATGACAGCGGCACAGGATGGTGGTAAGGTTGTCAGCCTTACGCACCGGCCGCTTTTACCCCCAGGAAATGCTCCTGGTACTCATTTCTGTTAGAGGCTGAGTCGACCCCAGGGCCATAGTGCGGTCGGAAGGATTTTATGTCAATGAAAATTTCCATTGACACCAGCTGGAATCGAATCAGCGACCTCCCGATTTGTAGCACATTACCTTAACCACTGTCCCACCGCGGTCCCGCTTTATCTGTACCTGACTAAAATTATATT
>Ga0123352_10015450_pt1 | contig 12151 bp, 7 predicted proteins | sample TergutLab28metaG_FD_89700 | JGI IMG/M metagenome (GOLD analysis project Ga0123352, IMG submission 89700) | Labiotermes labralis P1 segment gut microbial communities from Petit-Saut dam, French Guiana - Lab288 P1 | ecosystem: Host-associated > Arthropoda: Insects > Digestive system > Gut ... | reverse complement strand
TTCCTCAATTTTAGCTCTCAGATATGCCTTCTTTTTGTTCCTGAAATGCCTGCTAACTTCACGCCTTACCTTGTTCAAATTATCTACATTGCTTTGGCTTGGATCCTGTATCTACTGAATTTTAGCCCGCTTCCTTTGATCCAAAAAACCTAAACATTCTTCATCAAACCAGGGTTTATTCTGCTTAAAATCATCCAAACCCAGACTCTCTTTCGCTGACGTTTGTATATCCTCTGGACGGTAAACCGTAAGGGCAATGAAGCTGGACAATCACCTTAATCTGGACCCGAGGTAAAAGAAAAAGTGGAGTATACGTCCACTGAAACATGTGCCTTCATGGCCAGGAGCTGTCGGTGTGCTGTGGCCATGTGTCAAGGCAGCCGTACAGCAACGACAGGTACAGGTTCACGGTTTACCGGAAAACGTTACTGGAGACAGCAGCGCTATTCACGACGGCCTTGTGCTAAAATAATTAAGCCATCGCGGACGGATCTATTACTTCTACCACCTAACGTGCAATAGACTCCAGTACAGCAAAGAAACGCACACAGCCAGGCCCACACACTGGCCTATGCACTGCAATAGCTTCTCGAACTTGTTTCAAAGCAAGCAGATAACATAAGACCATATCTTGAAAAGATCAAAATTCTGGCCTTTGTTTTAAAGCCAAAGCAGGATAATGTTTAGTGGGGTGCTGTTCAGTCGGTTTGTCATTCATTTGCATTGATACTGTATGAAAAACTCTACCATTTAGGATACGTCCACCACGTACCAACAGTGAACGAAAATGGAATGCGCGATTTCGTCAGTATATATCACGGGTAGCCAGCTAGAAGAGCTTCGGGAGGCGCACTGCGGAGGCAAGCTCAGCAAGATCGACGCAATAATAAAAAAAATTACTATAATGCTGGCTTCTTATTGCTGCTCATCCAACTAATTTCAGTAAGTTACAAATCATTTCTTTAGCGAATATTTTAGAAAGCCATTTAGCATCACCTTCGTATGTGCATGAATATTATATCAATATTACTCTAGTGGCAACTTGCGCGAGCCGCGGAGTGGTCACGCCTGGTATATAACAATCTTACGAAGGCAGCCTATAGGGAGTTGAGGCCGACAAAACGTACTGCGAGGCACAGACACTGGACTGTTTCTTTCGATCTATAAATTCCGATTGTATACAAAGAATGGCCAGTATTTCAGGGCCGACCATCACCGTTAAAATATCTGTTAGTACTTTAACCATAAAATACGCGTTTAGACAAAAAATGCGATTAAACTGAGAAAGAAGGCAAATAACAAAACAGCGGTGTTGATTAGGAGCCACAACGTACAATTACGGTCAATTATTGTCACGCTTATTTCATTTGAACCTCCTCTCCAGACATTCTGAATTTATAGGAGTTCACATTCTGTGACATGACATGAAATTGCCCTTAAAGGACAGGACCAATGAGTTGGTTAACTGTGGAAACGGAAGTTAGATATTGGATTCGTGAAATCTGTCTCCTGAATTTTCAACAAACATTCCATTAGTAAAAGGAAAATTAAATTAGTTCCGAGCGCAGCAGGAAAGTCTCACTGCTGTACGCAATAAATAATTCCCTCCCATTAGCAAACGAGTTTTTACTGTTTAATAAACGCTCTGTTCATTGCTTCTTAGGCTTAAGAGTACAGTACTTGATAAAGCACTGAGAGCTGATTTCAGTTTACACTATGAACTTTATTCTTTGAACTAAAAATGAGAACCCTACTGGCAACACTATAGACACGTCACTGACCCCTACTGAAATTGCAGTGGATACTAATGCCGTGATACACGCTTTTACGCTATACCGTAAAAACTCTGCCGAAACGCTGTTAGGAGTTCAGAATGATATGAAGCAGGTTCTGCTCTTCTCCTCTGCAGGAATTCCTTTTGATGTTTGTGTGACCGTGCATCGTTGATACAATAATATAAACAGCCAACTAGATGCAAGAGTAACAAATTTTATTGATAATTACAATCAGCTCAACATGTTTCGGGCAATAATTTCGCCCATCCTCAGGAGCACTAGACTGTGTTTACAGCTTGTGGTGTAATGCTCCTGAGGATGGGCGAAATTATTGCCCGAAACATGTTGAGCTGATTGTAATTATCAATAAAATTTGTTACTGTTGCATCTAGTTGGCTGTTTATATTAAGGATTTCCTTCTTCGCGTTGTTAAATTACGAGGGATTCCTTTCTGTAACAAGGACACTAATTTAATCTCATTCCGGTACACAGAGTCAAATAGAATACCTGCGATAGAAAGTGTGATTTCCTCCTATCCTATCTGCAAGCATAACGAATACGGAAGATGAAATGGTAATAAAGTCTGACGTTCGATGTGCGAACATTGACCTGACAGATTGGCGAGGGGTAAAAACAAATATACGGGCTGACAGGGCAGTAAATTGCGCAAGCCTCACAATTTGCACTGTACAGGTACACCCCCATGGTACAATAACCCTGGCGGGCCAGTGCCAGCTCAATGTCGCGGCTTCACGATCACACTCAGACACACCACACTCGGTAGGACTCCTCTGGACGAGTGATCAGCCCAACACAGAGACCTTTACGTGATAACACACAACACTCACAAGAGACAAACATTCATGCCTCCCGTGGGATTCGAATCAGCAATCCCAGTGAGGGAGTGGCCGCAATCCGCGCGGCCACTGAAATCGGCCCTTTACAGATAATTCCAATAGAAAAATTAAAAACAGACAAGCAGATGTAAGGCACAGTGAGGAGAAGGTACCAAAAATGTCAGAGGAAGAAATTACTCAGATATAGACAAAAAGAACACTGAAAATAAATCTTGACGAAATACGGCGTTACGTGTAAAGTGTCTCGGAGTATGACTGTTAGACAGCACACTGCAATACAGTGTTTGTGTGAATACAAGCAGGCAACTTTTGGGGAAAATGAGTGATTCATTTTCACAAGAGAGACGTTTCAATTTGCAGTTCGCTACGATGTACGTTTGCTAGACATACTGCACTACGTATGACAATAACTGGTAATTCGTACATTCGCGGTTTCGAATGCCGCCCGAGGAATGATTGTCCCAGTAGATGTCAAAACGCCCCCTCGCCCAAAGCAGACAAAGCAATCGTCCGATGAAGCCGTGGGTACGACGTGGAGAGTGAAGACCCATCCGTAAGACGGGGACATAATGATGAACAGGACGCAGAATATGGAAGAAACAAGAAGTAACAGGAGCTAATAAATAGGTATGGAGTGAAAAGATGAAGATGTACAAAGGTATAAAGTGAAAGAAGGAAAAAACGATAAAGTGGAGATGAATGTGTAGGAAAACGAGAAAACGAGGGAGAAATACAGAAAAAAGAAGCAGAAAGATAAACACGACAGAAAGAAGCAAACGAATCTAGGTACAGGGCAAACACAGTAACATACAAACAAAATTTTAATCTCTGATATGACCGTGTTCATCAATTGCTACTTCATTAGAAAACCAACAATTCATCAGCACCCCATTCCAACTCCCGATACGGCCGACACGAATCTCAGCCACGTTACCTACTGTCTGCACCGAGAATATTCGTACTTATCCCCAGACATCGGGTTCGAATCCCGTTCAATACACGTTAGAATGTGTATGGCATGTAGCAACAAGTGAGGACAGGTGAACGCTGCGTCAACAGCAGTGGGGTTACTGCAGAAGGCTGGTTCCTACCGCCCCACACGTTGTACTACAGCCCGCTCAACCCCTAGCTCGCGGGCAACATGTCGCCCATCAATATATTTGAAATAACAAATGGACTTTTAGTCCTGTTGCTGGGAAATCCAAGACAGAAAGCTGAAACAATTTTGAAAACTTAGGAGTTGATTACTTATAAAAATATTCGTTCTTTTTCCATTGGCACTACAGCCCACTGTGGGCTTTGGCCTGTCGAACAATGTCCTTCCATTTTTTCCTATCTGCCATCAACTCTCTCCATCTTCTCACTCCCAGCACTTGAAGATCTCTTTCTACTTCCTCTTTCCATCTTTTCCTCGGTCTTCCCCTTCTTCGCGTCCCTTCCAGTTCTTGAGTGAAGATCTTTTTGGGCAACCTATCTTCCTCCGTTCTCTCTAGTTGACCCAACCAGCTTATCCTTCGCCCTTTTATCCGTGCAGAGAAGTATACACAGTAAAATTATACACGTATACTTTCTAACTCTTCATTAGGAGTATTAAATTTTATGTTGGCTGCATGCAGACAAATTTTTCTCCAACTTGCCAGCACCACGTGACAGGTTGATCGGCCAGTTGTACCGTTTGACGAACACGGATAGTGACTGCACTATACAAACCACCTTACCATCCACGAGCATTCATACATGTATGGCTACACAAACAATACAGCAGTGGAATAATGGAATACCCGCCTATCACCAATGAGCTGCACTGTGCAAGAATTCAAAAGTCGCACAGCATCACAATAACACACGCACAGTGCGTTCAGAGTCACGTAGCCCGCGTTACGAAAGGGCAATCGAACGGGAGATTCAGGCTTGGTTTGCTGAAGAGTACCAACTTTTATGTACCCAACATGAGTTGGAAAGCCCTATGTATTCCTAGAGACATACAGGTCCGAAATCAGAAACGTCGTGTTATTGTATTTACAAAGAAAGTGGATAAGGTCTAATTGGGATGCCATAGAAAAACAGTGATAATAATAATAATAGGCTAATAATAACTCATCATTGTCAGTAAATTTCACACGGACACCCGTACACACGGGTTAAAAGTATATAATTTATGTCATAAGTTATATGCTTTTAACACAATATTATAATTATATTCGTGTACAAACAGATTAGTAAGTAATAACTAACTAACAACTAACTAAATAACTCCATGGAGCACAGTCCTTCTTCAGAAGCTAACCTTTACTCAGCCATTCAAGAAATTCCCCGCATACTATGGAACCCGAAGGTTCATTACCGCAATCACAACAACCCACCACCCGTCCCTATCCTGAGCCACATCAAATGACTCCAACGTCTTTTCTTGAAGATCCATTTCAATATTATCCTCCGATCTAAGTTTGGGCTTTCCAAGTGGTCACTTTCCCTCACGTTTCCCCACCAAAACCCTGTATGCAGCTCTCCTATACCCCCATACGTGCTACATGTCGAACCCATCTTACTCTGCTTGATCACCCAAATAATATTTGGTGAGGAGTATAGATCATGAAGCTCCTTGTGTCGTTTACTCCACTGCCGTGTTACCTCGTCTCAGTGAGTCCCATGACTACACAATGTGGACGAAAGTACACAGTGCGGTCCAAAGGTTTTAGGACTAATTTAAAAAAAAAATCGAAGACACTTTTTTTAAATTAAAAATAAGTTCCATTGGCATATATACAGGCTTTTGCGCGGTCGTACAGTTTCTGAAAAGCTGCCGAAAATTCCTCTTTTTGGACCTTCTTTAATTCATCAGTTACAACTTCTTGGATCTCACAACATCCGCAAAGTGGAGTCCTTTTAACTTCATTTTCAACTTGGGGAACATAAAATAGTCTGGCGGAGATAAATCTGGAGAGTACGGGGGGTGATAAAGGGCGGTAACACTTTTTTGGGTCGAAAATTGGCAAACACTTGCAGCTTTGTGGGCGGGCGCATTATCGCGCAACAAGAAAAAATCTCCAGAGCAGAACGCAGCTGGACGAACCCGATGAATGCGCTTCAGGAGGCGATTCATTACTCCTTTATAAAATTCTGTATTTACTGTTTTCCCATCTGGTACGAATTCTTTGTGCACTACGTCTGGAGAGTCGAAAAAAATTATCAACATGGCCTTGATGCGAGACCTTTGGAATTCCAGTTTCTTCGGCCGAAGGGATGTTTCACCAACCCATTCAGAACCCTGTCGCTTTGTTTCGGGGTCACAGGCAACACACCAGGTCTCAACTCCCGTAATAATTTTGTTAAAAAAATGTTTGTCTGCATCGGCCATCGCGATAATGTCTGGGCAAGATGTGACTCGGTCTTCCCTTTGCTCTGGTGTCAAGGAGTGTGGAACAAAACGTTCACACGACTTTCTCTTTCCGAAATCCTCTTTCAGAATTCGAAGAACCAGAGTCTTGGGGATGTTCAAAGATTCTGCTATCATTCTTTATGCGATTCGACGGTCATTTTTGACAAAATCAGCAACAGCAGGAATATTTACCTTGATTATGGCCACCACTCTCATCATCTTCTACCAGCTCCCTTCCGTCTCGAAATCTAGAATACCATTTTAAAACGTTTGATCCGTTCACAGCCTCATAACCATAAGCCTTTTGCACCAATACTAGTGTTTCTGTCGCGGTCAGACCGGGTCTGAAACAAATTTTTATGGTAACTCTCTGTTCATTTCCACCATCCATGAAGTATAAAGAAAACTGACTTTACAAGACAAATTATAACTTGTACACTATCGAAGATAAACAAACTAAACTCGGTGTGTGAACGGATGTTAGTTGATAGTACTTCGTTAGTGGGTTGGCCGATAGATCGCTCTAGTTCTGTTATTTTAAAAAAATCAGTCCTAAAACGTATGGATCGCACTGTGTATAAAACGATATATTAGTTCATATGAGACCTTATAAGGTGGATGTGATATTCTAAATGTGTTATATTCAGTGTGTCTGACGCTATAAGAATGTCTCTAAATGACTTTACAATGGCTAATTTCAGCCGAAACATGCAGTCATAGTTCATATCCGTTAGTACAGACGCCTTTATATTTGCTTATCAGTACAAGAGCTGTGAAAAGTTGGAGGTTGACGATTTATTCGCACGCATACAAATTACCGGAAACGAAAAGGCTGAATATCATTGTACGGGCTACTGTTTCTGTAACATCTGAATAACCCGAATATCACTGCACTTTGCTCAAGGCTATATGCCCGACAATTAAAGACTATAATAAAGCTATTGACGACGGATATTGCGGGGCAATAATAAGCTAACAGAATGCAGTCAAATTTGCCTGAAGTTCAAGAACCACATAATGCGCCTTTAAATACACACAACATCAATTGTGCGGAATGAAATGTGCGTAATTACCCAGCCGGATGAGATCCCCCCCCTTATCATTTACCAAACAGGAAGGTTTGACATCTCTTTCTTTATATATACATACATAAAAACCAATAGCAAAGGTAAAGGTAAAAGGTAAAGTTCATTCCAGAACAGGCCACGACGGCACAGAGGGTGAGTACATGTATAGCTCTACTCTTACTTCCACCTCAGCGCTAGATGGGATGAGTGGTCAAGGCCACGCCCCAACCGCTTTATCCCCGGGACAGACTCGGTACCCATTGTATAGGAGGCTGGGTGGGCCACAGATCCAGTCTGGACGGGTGCGGAAAAATCTCGCTCCCACAGGGATTCGATCCCCGGACCGTCCAGCCCGTAGCGCGTCGTTATACCAACTGACCTATCCCGGCCTACTCTATGCCAACCCTAGCGTACATATCCAAGCTGCTCCACCCATTCCGTCCAGTTTTTCCGCCCAAAAAAAGAAATCGAACTAGCAATTTTAATTCACATAAATTAACTTAATCTTTAATAAAATGAGGCGAAGGGACAGACCTACGCTCTACGCTGCATAGTTCTGCTCGTCCTGTTACTTCATCCTCACACTCAACACCTTCCTCTGCGCCATGTTCTCCTACACGCTCACTCTACGTCCCTCCACTGCGTGTGTCAGAAAAAAACACAAATAAACGTGTAAAAGCAACAGGTCAAAACAGTAGTATAAACAATGTTAATTAAATTTTCCTCTACCCTAGGACACATATTTGTACATGTATATCTAAATGCACGCACACCCAGAATGACGCAAGCGTCCTGCCTTGTCCCACCCCGCCAATTCTTTTTGTCGTTTTACATCCGCTGCGACAACAGCGTGTGTAAGAGTTAATTTTGAGCACCATTGGTGCGAGCAGAACATTCAGTCTCTGTCAAAATTCCGCACCTGCTCACAGGAGGAACTATAAAGTTACGACACGCACATGTTACGTGCCTCGTGAACGACGTTCAATACGAAAATTGTTTCAGAACATCATATAATATAATAATAATCCGTGACTTTCTATGAACGTGCCCTCAATGTATCTGTATGTCACACTACGTGTACATAACGACAAGTGTGTATAACAACCAATGACATCCGAGGTTCCATTCCTAGCAGGGCAGTGATCTCCCGCCACCAGCGCATCCACAACGGCTCTATGTTTCACCAGGTCTCCTGTCTGATTGGTACAGGGCCCCATAAACTCTAAGTTAAACTGTGCAGGTTAACTGTGTAGAAACACGACACGAAAAATTGAACTGAATGTTCTCTGGCACAGCACAGTTTTCCCATCGGGTTTGTCAATTTTTATGTCAGTTCTGTGTGTCTTCTTGTGCGTGTGACTATGGTGGATAAAAACCAGGCTGTCGTTTGCTGTTTGCCAGCCACATCGGCCATAATGTTATCCGAAAAGAAGACGTAAAATGTGGAGTAAGAAGTGGTATTTGAAAAGGAATATATCATACGATGGACGTCTCTCTTTTATTCATTTTGTAAGGTTGAGTGCCTTGAGATGATGCCATCGTGGTGTCGGCAGGTAAAGTGAGGAAACTGTGGGATTCCCTGAGCGGACTTCGCAGTTCTCTGTGTGAAAGACGGCTGGAAAGGACAGTTCTGAGGCCTGCACTATTGCCAGTCAAAACTGCGCAGTTTACTCAGTTTTTCCGTCAGTTATGACGTCACACAGTAAAATCGCTCAGTTTAACACTATACACTATACTATACGCTATACACTAGCGCCCTTAACTGGTGTAGAGCTTCATATCCATCCCTCGTAAGTCATCATGGCGCGCTGCCGAATTAAAGGAGGTAGTATCAGTTTTCCTACCGATCCTGTTAGAAGTGTAGTCTAAACCGTGCGGTCTGAAGCCACTTGATTGCTGGTATGGTTGTTCCTGTTTGTTCTGTGCTACGATCGTAGCGGCCTCTGCGACGAGCTAATCACGCGTGCAGAGGAGTCCCACCGGAGTGTGTTTGTGTGTTCTAGAGACCTCGACAATGAGGCGGCACGAGTTGAGTTGTCAGACGACAGAAAAAAAAAATCAGTTTTCTTACACACAAAACAGCAGCAAGCCTACTGAATGGAGGACACATCAACAAAATGATAGCAAATTAATGTATCGAAAATGTAATGAATTTGGCAATGACGCTCATAAATCAAGGTTGCATTTATCAAAGAACGAAGAGCGAATTACATTCAGGGAATGACTATTACCGTTCGGTCCAGAATCGTTTGTCGTCCGGCTGTCTATCTGCGACTGTAAAATTTGAAACACACAAAACGATAGTTTTTCGTCTTCTACAGGAATATGCAACATGGTCTCTGCCAGAGAAGGGTACTGAGGAAATATTTTGGACTAACAAAGAGGGAGGAAGTAACAGGAGTGTGGAATAGCCTGAATATTGGAAACATGCGTAATGTGCACACCCGCGCCGGATCACTAACATGTATGGGGAAGAATAATTAATGCACAGAGGGATCTGAGAGAAAAGAGACCGCTTGAAATAGGTAGCCGTATATGGGAGGATAATATTAAAATGTATTTGAAAGAATTATGACAGGAAGGTGTGGATTACATTCATCTCACCCAGAAGTGGGAAAAATGATGGGCTACTGCGGTGTTGGTCATGAGCTCGGGTCTATAAAATGTGGGTAATTTGACTAGCTGATAAATGATTGGCTTCTCTAGTACTCTGCTCCACGATGCAGTTAGCTACACAGCAGAACAACGTCTCTGTAACGAACAGTTCTGGCAGATGTTGTAACATTGTAAAGATCAAGCTCGTCTATTCGTACAACCGTTTTACGCAGTATCTCCGTGCTGCCAACTGTTGCGCATATATTACATTACTGATAAACGTATTAACGAGTACACAATGCATATCAGTAGTATACATCATGCCCAGTCTTACCTCAACGGAAATGCGTTCTACGAATATTAGGAACATCAGCGTTCAATTTTGCACAAAATATTTTTTAACGTTCATTCTGAGAGCGAAATACAATCCACACGTGCAATGGCTGACAAGCTGCCGAAGGTCAGCTCTGTCATACAAGCATTAAATAACATCGCTTCTGAGTGCTCTCCGTTTACCATTCCAGCGACCACAAAAGCTAATAGAATTATAAAAGCTAATTCAGTTCCTTCAAGTTTTCTGTTTGCATGTACCACTTCAGACACTATTTTACAAGAGGGAAGGACGAAGGGACAGCAGGGGAATACAAACATGCTCATGCAAGACCTATTGCAGCTAATCTCTCTCGAAAACTGCATGCTTTTATGTAGATCCTGTCCGTGGAAATGCTGTGCATTCGTACACAAGGACATTAGCATCTATTTTTATACTCCAGTTCCCAAATTTTAATCCCCCCAAAAAATACACGCAACGAAATTAGTGAAAAATATTCCCCAAAAATCTTTCCTTTTCGACGATAATTCAGAAACTGGAGGAAGGTGTTTCTTGTTACCGCAAATTCCCGCTGTCCCTTTAACGTGACAAAGATTTACAGCCATAGATAATAAACAAAATGATAATTCTGTATATTTTAATCTTTGTATATCACACAGCAAATGGGACAGCAAAAATCTTGAATCGAAGAGTACCAGTAAGTTACCGAAGTTCTGGAACGCCCTATCATTTCACAAATCCAAGGCTTTAATAGTAAAGTATAAAGAGACTAAGTGAAGAGTAATAATTTCGAAGAAAAGCATCCAATCCGCCGGAAAAGTTCTTTTAATTCACCGTTAAGAGTAGGACTTGTGTCGCGATGTAACCATTCGGAAAGGCGAAGTGTGACGGTAATAAAAAATGTAATTATTACGAGATACCCGAGAGGATACGCAGAACATCGCCGTCGAGAAGCAGGAAAAGGGCAAACTTTCAAGATTATGAAATGATTACGGTTATAATACTTTTATATGGAAATCTAGCTGACAGGAAGAAAAACTGAAGCAAAATTCAAGCAGCGGAACTGAAAAAGGAGTGTCACGAGATAAACCAGATTTAAAACATTAAGAGCAAAGGTACACGGAAGGGGATAAACACACCAAAAAGAAGAACAGATGCTAGAAGCAGCAACTAAACGGACAATTCACAAACCGTTCATTTAGTTAAAAATTGCAGGAACGGATACAGGAACATACACACAATTATGCCAATAGCTGCTCGGCCAATCAAGAGAATTCCCCGAATTTATGGAAGCCGAAGGTCCGTTATCATGTGTATAACAGGCCATAAAACGTCCTAGTTCTCAGTCAAATTGCCTGTCCTTACTTATTCACCATATGATTTAAGATAGAATTTCATATTGTCCTAGAGTGAAATAATCCCCCTGTATTATTAAATTAACGTCTTCTTTAGTTATCCGACTAACAGAACTGTACTGTACTGTATTGCATTAGTTGGATAACTATAAACAGACGTTAATTAATATTGTCCAATCGACGTTTAGGTCTTCGAAATGGCGTGTTTCCCCTCAACCTTCGAGATTAAAATTTTTATGGTAGGTGTAATTACACTATGAAACGTGAGACGAGTGAAAAATATATCACATTTCGACAACTTTATAAAGTTACATACTCGTAAAAACTTTAAATGGCACCCTGAAGGACAGATTTAGTCCTGGCTGTAGTTCGGGTCTCCCAAAATTAGGAACTTTCTTTACTAGCTGATTAGGGACAGTAACAGTCCTGAATGAATGTACAAAGGCTACACCATTCAGATGTGTTTGGTTATATTCGGGAAGACATACGTTAGCTATAAAAACGACAAGATCGGTGTGATAGCAGGTCGGGAAAACAGGTAATAAAACGTCTGTTTGTTGCAGTGCTGCGTTTAACGTCCGAAGGGGGTCAGATACTGGTGTCTAGCAAACGAGGATCACGATAAATTTAGGAAAATAAATTAATTCCGCAAATGACTGACATTGCTTGTTTGTTTTTGGCGCGACAGCCTCCTCATTCACGAGGTTTCTAGATCACACACCACGACGCACCACAGTCAGTAGGACTCCTCTAGACGAGTGATCAGCTTGTCGCAGAGGCGTCTACCTAACA
>Ga0123352_10015448_pt1 | contig 12151 bp, 7 predicted proteins | sample TergutLab28metaG_FD_89700 | JGI IMG/M metagenome (GOLD analysis project Ga0123352, IMG submission 89700) | Labiotermes labralis P1 segment gut microbial communities from Petit-Saut dam, French Guiana - Lab288 P1 | ecosystem: Host-associated > Arthropoda: Insects > Digestive system > Gut ... | reverse complement strand
GGCTGAACCACTGACTTGAGGCGTGCTTGTGTTATGTAGCGGGATTGTCTGTTGGTGATGTGGTATCCGAGTGCAGGCTGAACCACTGTCTTGAGGCGTGCTGGTGTTATGTAGCGGGATTGTCTGTTGGTGATGTGGTATCCGAGTGTAGGCTGTTTGGCTGTTTCTGTGCGATATTTCAACTTGTCCGCTCCATACAGTAGAGCACTTATGCAGAAGCCAGTATATTTTCTCATAGTTAAAAAATTGCACTCATTGTATGGAGTCCTAAATTTCATTCTCCTATTCACAAGAGCCAGCGACTTGCCTATATCCTGGGCGGGATGAACTAATTGTTCTGTCTAATGTATTCTTTGCTTCGTTTTACTTATTAATGTGTCTTTGTATTTAGTCGTTTTTCTTAATCCTTACATCCTCTTTTATTTTGATTGAGTACATTCATATGGTTCCTTTATTGATTTTGATGTGCCCTTAATTTTGCCTTAACGCGTGTTTAGTTTAGTTCGTTATAATATTTACCCGTCAGATACGAATGCATAAACGTCATGCTGATCACACTAAGTAAAAGACAAAATTTTTAATGGAAAATGTCTAAAGCAAAAGAATGTCTTATTTAAGAACATATGGCTCATTCGTAATAAGAAAGATCAATTATGTGCAGCGAAATAAATATCACTTTACTTAATAGTTTTCTGAAATGGAAAGTGACGAATAGTTCCCCATAAGATGGCTGAGTTGTAAGTCGAAACATGTGAGGTAAAATATAATAAACATGTATTATTCAAAACTTTTTAAGCGTCTAGTTATACTGTCTTTGTAAAGTCTGTTAAATGATTGGGTTTATGTCTGAAATGTTAGCAGTTTCGTTAGTGTACGGCATTAGTGTCAGATTATGGTGTAAGCAATGACAGCTAATGATGCGGTGTGCATTCGGGGCTGAGGCTGACGAATACAAGTGGCCAGTGACAGTGCACTATCGTTGAAAGCAAAAATCAGAACTATAGTTCGTCTTTAAAGGATTCTGACGATGGTATATGATCAATGCTGTGACTGGAATTTTGGACATGTCCATCGTCTCAGGCTAAAAAAAAAACACCATAATGTTTCGCAATTTGGCTTTGCCTCCTTTTTCAGGTGGAACGGAGAAAAGGGGCGGGATTGAGACTGGCTTTTGCTAATGGGCTCACCAGAGCAGGTTCTCCTCCTTTTCCTTTTCCACCTGAAGATTGATGTAGATGAAGGCTCCGAAACGTTCTTTTAGCGTGACAGTGCTCATAATTTCAGTCACGACTATCAGGACCGTAGACTTATTTAGGCAGTGCATTAAATCATTTGAACATGGTGACTGTACGTACCATCCTTTGGTAAGTACCAAGGAGTCAGCTCATAAGTGTGTGTGTGTGTGTGTGTGTGTGTGACATTCAGGCTTGCCGAACACATTCCACAAATTTCCCGCTGTTGGTAAAGTGTGTTTGAATGGATTGTGATGCCTGCAGTTATGGGAAACAGACTGTAAAGAATAACATTATAATGAAAGACTAACACAGAAATGGTATCATTATCGTCACTTATTTGTTTCTTGTCTGCTCTACACAGCAAATTCTTTTCTTTTTAGATGTGTCCTCTGCATATTTATCATTTTCCATCATGTTCCTCAAATAAGAAGATACAAGATTAAACAGAGCACAAAAATACATGCATCTTATCAGTTGCATTATGACATACACACAACAGCTCCACTGGATGCGACTGATGGAGTCAGTGTTTTGTGTGTTGTGATTGTTATTTTGCTTGATGATGGTGAAGGGGCAGCTGCGATAACCTGATGCCACACAGGATACCTCCAGCTTAGTGGGACATTCGCAATGGATGATGGCAGCACCGCACCACCAGCTCTGACGTGACGTCATCTCTCTGAAACAAGTCACCAGTTTCAGTTTAACACATCAGTAACGCCAGAATACATCATTCGAGGATAATACCGTTGTAAATATTCATTAGATATTATTTCCTACTTTAAATTGTACTAATTTAGTCCTCGTACTCAGTAAACAATGAGAGTCATGTTTGTTCAAGTTCCTTATAATTTCTGCAAGAAATATAGGGTCTTGGAATAATTTGTACATGTTGTAGTACCATTCTTGAGCATTCTGGATATCGTAAATTTTTGCAGTGCTTTAGGATTATAGACACAATGTCATGCAAGGGTAGAAAGTAATCGAAGCTGAGAAATTCAGTGTAATTTTACTTTGCCTGGAACTTTATCTCTCCTACACACACACACACTGACCCTGTTTACGGTATAGGCCTCCTATGCACACATTGATTTCCCTCAGCGTAGAAACTTTTTGTGATGCGTAGTGTAGGCATCCGTCATGGTTCTCTGTAACGCTGACTGCTTGCAAACCGCTGTACGGTTTCGTACACTACATACTTAGCTTCAGATTGCGTTAAGTCCTGTACATTCACGCAGATGTGCGTGTCTTCAGGCACACGCTTCTAGACTACATAATTTCTTTTATGTTTAATCTGCACACAACGCATTAATACGTTTAAATGATATCTCTTTCTCTTTAGGTTTTAATTGGCTAGGGGTTGAACTACCTTAACTGTCTGTTCTACGTATCCGCATCTGGAGAGCTTTTGCAAAAGCACGATAAGACGAAGGCCATGTCTGAATCCTCTAGGCAAGCGGAGACGCGCTTAAAGAGAGATGTTCTTTTGAACTGCCGCGACATCAGGTGTTATTTTCGATAAAGGCAACTAAATCACGTTTCTTCTCGCATTTACGTGTATATAATACTACCAGTATTTCAAAGCATTCCTAGACGTCTAAATGTCTATGCAGAAAACCCCAGAAATTGTGTTTAAATTCCCGAAAAATCCACCAACAATTGTGTAGGAGATTGTAACTTCTTTGGAAGATACTCTAAATGGATTTTAGCCAAGTTAGTTTCTCACAGAGGCTTGGCACGGTTCAAACAGAAGTGCACTTGCCAAATGGCACAAATACAACCCAGCCTCATATGAGTTACACATTGCAGTAAAATCACGTGACTGTAAACCGTGTAAATCTTCTACTATACATGAGAGCTGAAGGGGGTGGCTTGTTACCAGAATCCAATAGAAATGCACTTTGCTTGCCAAGACGTTCTTGAACGACCACTGCCGTCTTAATTGTCACGTGACCATTTCGTGAGACCGTAAACAACTAAGACCATATGTCTTGGACATTGGGCCTTGGATAACTTATCATACAAAATCAGTGCAAACGATGTAAAACTTTGCATGGACTGCGACTAGAACAGCATGTTATAAAACCGTGGGTGTCTCCATGCGCACTTCCATACGTACAGTTCACAGAAACGTGTGCATTTCATTACACCCTCTTTCACATTCTGAGAATGGTGTACATTTTCACTGTAGGAAACTTAATCTTTCTGTTACAATCATTGTAATTCGTAGCGTTTGAAAGAATGATAGTCATTTACAGCGAATATATCAGAATGTATTTTCATATAAAAACAGATTTATGATTTTACATAAAAAAATGTTTGCGGTGTATATAGGACAATAAACTTTTTTATCATCAAACCTTCAAGCGATCAGCAAGTTTACAACCGATAATGTCTGGCTTTTTTTAAATAGTGCTGCAATATTGATCAAGACTTTAGCGCAGAACACTGAGGTCAAGGTCAAGGTACACCTACAAAGTTTGCCGTCGTGGGCGAAATAATTTAGCAGAATTTTCATGCCAAGAGTTGAATTATTTGTCCGTATTTAAATTCCGGTCAAGTTACAGGTAGGTGTGTCTACTTAACTACAGTAAATCTATGGGATTTTGCTCAGCTTCTCTTTTCAAATTGTGATCTTAATATATGCAGTAACTCGCGAAGAAATGCAGGAAGCGTACTTCATTGCCTGCAGCGTCTGTGTTCTGATATTTCGTATGGCAACATGAATTTCCTTCCGTCAGATAGCTATCGTTGCGGTCTTTGCAATTATATTCCAATTAGCGTCGTTGAATAATGTATGATGGCCAATATCACATGCGATAGAAGCCAGCAAACTGCCTCCCAGTTTACTGTTACAGGGCAGATATCCGCGACAACATAGAGTGCCCATTGGTAAATAATGTAGTTTGCTTTTTCTTGTTGTGGGGTGAGACCGAGTTCCTTGGTACTGCAGCCACCAGTGGGCCTACTGTGCCAGTTCCTTTATTATGTATGAATATGGAACAGGGGTGGAATGCTAATCGACAAGGGAAGATTGAAGAACTCGGTGAGAAACCTGTCGGAGACGACCAAGGATCGATCCCGGACCTCTGCTGAGAGAAGAATAATTACCTCAACTATTGTAGGTTCAAACAAAATTCAGTCCAAGAAAAATAAAATATTTCTTTTGACATGACACAGCTATTTTTGCTCTAAATGAGTCATTAATTTTTAAATTCAATAAACAAGGCTGCGATAGTTGAAATTATTTCCTTGCCTTTAAGATTCAGACACAGAAACTTTTGTTATGCTAAATGCATTTCATACTGTTTCATTCCTATGTAATTCGAAGTTTCTGTTCAGTTGGAAGTCATATTACGAATAGGCTGCTTTACTGTACTTCGAAGACGCAGGAGAGAGTAGCCACTAATAAGGACTTCGTCACTCAGATGTGGACATGTAGCAAGATGTACGCTTACCAGTCAGTGTCCGTCGGTGATTATTTAAATTTATTATCTATGCAGTCACCGTAATTTTGCTGTAAGCTTCTCAAGCGTAAGAACAAACAAACGATTTTTAAACATTTCAACAAAACAATTTATGAAACGAAAATATGAGACAATAACGAAATCAGAAGACCGGATGCTCGTTATTGTAATAAACTTCGAAGGCCAAATCTAAGAAATGTTAAAGTATTTTTACTCAAAACACTTCACTGTGAAACTGGTGTGAATACAGGGAAATGACGTCAGAGCAAAAAGCTGGCGGCGCCTTGCTGCGATTGCCAGTACTGACAGACGATACAAAATGCAGTGGGTTGGGAAAGGTGCTGGGTGTAGAATTGCCTGCTGCTACTACTGTCTGATGGCTCACAGTAACGTCTGAGTTGCTTTCTGACCACACTCACATTACTGTTCATTACTAATAATTGGTTCCCGAAAATGAGACTTCGGGCAATTGAATGTGTTTAATGTGTATATGAACATGAAAGCATGTAGCTTTATTTTTGTGGAAGAGCGAACTGCAGACGCACGTTCATTGGCTACTTATTCTCCTTCTTTTTCTTCTCTATCTCTGTCTGGAGAATGATTGTTGTACTTCAGTGTATGAGTCTTCAGCTGTCTCATTCCTTTATGTACCACTATAAATAATACCTCTTTCCATCCATCTCAGACATAACCAACAGCATATTTCCTTCTCATTTCTGTCCTTTCTTTCACATCATATAGAAATATGTTCACATAAATACGAACGCTTAAATATGCACTTATAAACTTAGGCCTATTTCCTGTCTCATCTTTACTACATTTGATAAACTTTCAGATATTTCATGTAACTCAAGATTCTTCGCGTGTATTGAATAACACTGTGTTCTGCGCACTTGCTATTCAGCATTCTCTCCTTATCCATGATCTATTATACTAGTTGCTAAATTAGCCGTAACATTTTCTACTAAATACAGCACCATTATTAGTTATAACTAAGACAGGGAGGGGGGGGGGATATTTGTAAACTAACAGTAAAACATAATTTGCTTTTGCCCGCCATTGCGACTGCCTGTTACAGGCTCATGATGAAAAGAGTAATCTTTATTTCCGAACAAAAACAGTTTCGTCTCCGTTTTATTATTACTCGAGTTTATTAATCATATGCTTTATTTTTTAAAGAAACTTTCGCACTCATTTCATTCCTTCTTGTTTTTACTAGTCTCTTCCAGTTTTCCACTTCTCACCTTCAGCCGCAGTGTAGTATTTATGGCATATTCTACGATAAATCCGCCCTTCGTACACGACGCTGCATAGTTTCGTTCATGTTTTTATCATCACCTTCATTTATAAGAAATCACTGAATATTCATAAAATTATACCTAGAGTAGAATGTTCCCTTTGAAGAATTCATATTCAAACTGAATTTCTGCTTGTTGCACTGGAACACTACATTAACACTATATTAACGCAATGTTCCTCCGTTTCACAGAACATAAAATATTATACTCTTCTCGATTCGTATAGTGAGGGAGATCTTCATTTAGAGTGTGACGCCAGATATCAGAAAATCTTGTGCCTGCAGACTGTTCAGTCCGCTTTGTGCCGGTTGCAGGTGATAGCTGTCATCTCCATCCTGTTTATAGTACTGTCGACGATCGCTCTGACGCTCAACACCATTCCCAGCCTTCAAGTCAATGATCAGGACAATCCTCAGCTAGCGATGGTCGAGGCAGTGTGCATCACCTGGTTTACCCTTGAGTACGTCCTCCGATTCAGCGCTTCCCCAAACAAGTGGAAGTTTTTTAAAGGTGGTCTCAACGTTATTGACCTCTTGGCCATCATGCCTTACTTCGTGTCCTTGTTCCTTCTTGAGACTAACAAGAACGCGACTGATCAGTTCCAAGATGTTCGCCGTGTGGTCCAAATCTTCAGGATCATGCGAATCCTTCGAATCCTGAAGCTGGCCCGGCATTCTACGGGCCTTCAAAGTCTGGGATTCACGCTCAGAAACTCTTACAAGGAACTAGGACTCCTCATGCTTTTTCTTGCCATGGGTGTGCTCATATTTTCAAGTCTGGCTTACTTCGCTGAGAAAGAGGAAAGGGATACTAAGTTCATCAGTATACCGGAGACTTTCTGGTGGGCTGGTATCACCATGACGACAGTTGGCTACGGAGACATATACCCGACAACCCCGCTGGGGAAAGTTATAGGAAGTGTCTGTTGCATTTGTGGGGTCTTGGTGATCGCTCTGCCCATTCCCATCATCGTCAACAATTTTGCGGAATTCTACAAGAACCAGATGAGAAGAGAGAAGGCGCTGAAGAGACGTGAGGCCTTGGAACGTGCCAAGCGGGAGGGCAGCATTGTATCCTTCCATCATATCAACCTGAGAGATGCCTTCGCCAAGAGCATGGACCTTATCGACGTCATTGTGGACACAGGTGAGTTTCTCGACACGTCTCTGCTGTTCCACTCAATCAGCACCTCTCCTAACTTTTTGAATGTGAAAACATAGCACGAAAACTGATGCATGGCTGTGATATGTTGTACGAGTACATCCAGGTTATGTACCCTTGTTATTCATATACACATATCATAAAGAGGTTGAATATACAGATAAATTCTTACGTGTATTTAATATGAATGGAAACGCGTTGATTATAGTAATTATATATAGCAATGGGACTGTGCCATGGATGGTTATTCGCCGGCATTTCACTAAGGAGGCCCAGGTTCAATCCCAGGAATGTCCATGTGGGTTTTGTGGTGGACAAAATGAAAGTGTGACAGGTCTCTGTCCGAGTACTCTGTCTATATCTTTTCGCCAATATTTCATATACACTTATTTATCAACGACGTTATAGGCTATAGTTCATCTTGGCAGTTGACAGAGCGTCATTCATTAAAAATGTAGAAATTACAGGTATTTAAGAGGGATTGTTGAATTTTTATTGTATAAAAGGAGAAAATATGCCTAAGAAATATATAATTTTAAGTAATATTTCATAAGGTTCTTTTCAACAGTTTAAATCCACCAATTCAGAGTCCAGAATATCTTATTCTACCCATCTACCAAACGCTCGATGTTTTTATGTTTGTTCTGGCTTGTTGCAAGTTATAATGTATTGGTACGGCACAGCATTTGAAATTACCTTTCATATTTCTCCCACATTGCATGCTCCTTGCTTCAGTATTTGACATCACATTTTCTATCAAGTTCTATCACATTTCCACGTACGTCACTGAATTTTTTATCTTGACCTGTGATTATATTTTATTTCTTTGAACATAATTCATTGGTATAATATTTACCATAGGAAGTAGGTGAATGTTAATTAGGTAAGAGAGATCGGTTGATTTGCAGTGATTAATTTTATACTTCTGTTTCATGAAAGACTCATAATTTTTCAGTTCGTGAGATGTATTCTTTGTTAATTTGCAAACGCTGACGTCTGTTGTACTTTCCCAGCCGCCTTCATACACCTGCTAACCTTCTTGTGGCGATACTCTTTTCGACGCCATATACTGGCGTTAAATTTAGTGGCCAATAGCTCTAGTTTGGTTTATGTTTGTGTGTGATGTACGTCCACAAAGATGTCATTAAGTATAGAAAGGTGGTTGGAAAAATATGGTAGAAATACATAGTGATTGAAAGCAACAAGGCACGCATAAGAAAGAGTTTTGTACGTTCGTGTATTATTATGCCTACTCTGTCTCAAAACGGTCCTATCATTCACCAAAGCCGGTTCTTACTTGCTTACATAGGCGAAATTCATCGCCAAATATAAATGGTAAATGAGTTTGTGTGTGTGTGTCTGTGTCTGTGGGGGGGGGGGGGGTTATCCGGGCACAAAAAAGTCATTCAATGTGTGGGTGTAGATTTACCAAAAAAAAAAAATAAGTATGGGTTTTGTGTTTTTGGGTGTGGTTGTTGGGTGGGGGGGGGGGGGGGGGTTATCCAGGCACAAAACAGTCAGTCAATGTGTGTGTGTAGATTATCCAGATAAAAACAATCAGTATGTGTAGGTTTTCCAAATACAAAAACAATCAATGTTTGTGTAGATTATCCAAATACAAAACAGTCAATCAGTATGTGTGTGTGTGTGTGTGTGTGTGTGAGAGAGAGAGAGAGAGATCCAAATATAAAAGTCATTCAATACGTGTGCAGATTATCAAATTTAAAACAGTCAATCTCTGTGTATACACGTTATCCAGAAACAAAAACTGTCAATCAGTGTGTGTGTAGGTTGTCCAAATATAAAAGAGTAAGTTGGGTGTATAGGTTATCCAGATATAAAACTATATCAATGTGTGTGTGTGGGGGGGGGGGTTTACACCAAATTTGCAGTATCCCCTTACACCCGCCTCGTTCAATTTGGAGATTCAAGTCTTCTGGGATGTTACTCCCTGTCGACTGGAAAACAATGAGGTTCAGAAGACCGTATTGAAGATTAAGACAATATGATAGTCCGAAATATCGGTAGCTGTGCCAATCAACCTAGTCTAACAACCCTTAAGGCTCGAATCATCAACAGCATCGCTGTGACAACCTCAAATCTCGCAGTTTTTCGTTTAGTTTATGTTTGTGTTGCAGGCGAGTGTTCTAGAAGTTGCTCAGTAGTACAAAGGCAATACAAATGCATACGTACAGCAAAACGAATCGTGTCAATTGAATTAAAGTTTTGTGTTAACTTGTATACTTCTTATTATATTGTTTTTCTGTCTCATCTTTATTAGTCACTATTAGGAAGTTTGGTATAGAAAAAATCACGAATCAAAGATAGGTAACAAGTGTCAAATTTTTGGGAACGAACTTGACAAATAAAATTAAATACATGAAACAATTAAGATCAGATTTAATATAGAGATTGGCTGTTACCATTTTGTCCAGAACCTTCGTCTTCTCCTTCTACACAGTACAGTAAGTTTCCTTTTTGTTTTTTGTGGGCGTGAAACGTGGTCTGTCACTTTAAGAGAGAGACATAGCGTGAAGGTGTTCGAGAATATGGTGCTAAGGAAGGTGTATGGACCACAGAGGAACTATATAATAGGGGACTAAAGGAAATTCATAATGTTCAGCTTTCTGTTTGGGTGACAAATTCAAGGACGACGATCTGAGCGGGATTTGTGGGACGTACGGTGTAATGAGAAAAACATACGAGGTTTTGATGGGGAAACCTGAAGGAAAGAGACAACTTTTACTATCTAGACGAAGATGGGAGAATAACATTAGAATTTATATTAAAGAAATATTATAAGAGGGCGTGGACTGGATAATTTTTTTACGATAGGGACGAGTGTCATGCTTGTTCGGAAAGGGTAATGAACTTCAGGGTTCCATAAAATGTGGGGAATTTCTTGACCAGTTGAGGACTCCGCTCCGTGGAATTGTTTTTCCTTCTATCTTAGGGATTTTACCGATATTGTTGGCGATGTTAAAACTCTCAAATACAATGTATACAACGTTCTGTATTGCAATATTAATCAGTTTTTCTGCTTTTCGTAAAACTTAGGAATTCTGTGCAAATTCAACGCCGTAGCTCAGGATTGTGATTTCATTGGCTAAAAGACGTTTAATAAATAAAGGCCGTAAGATTGAAATTTAATTCCCACTGAAAGATAAAATTGCATTGTTCTTTGCAGATTTGTATGATTCTGAAGATGATATATGGAACTGGAATTGTTAAGTCTTTGGCCTTTGTCCATAGACTTATATTCGAAATAAAATTTAAACAGGTCTTGTCGGGGACAGGGTCGTTCCCCATCTAAGGAAAACACAATTTAGTTGGATCTGAGAGGAAAAGCTGTTAAACCAGAGGTTTAGAACAGTTTTCTATCCAGCACAACTCGGCGCAAGAGGTTTTGTTAATTTTTATTTTACGTAAGGGACGGTGGACAAAGCCCAGAATGTGCATGATTCCAAATTGATTGATCTCTTGTTCTTAAAAAACCCTTTGCTAATTAGTTTATTCGTTGTGCTCAATAAAACAAAAATGTCATTTATGCCAAGGAATATATTTTCTTATGCACATTCAGCTATGAAGTAATGCACTGTATTACGCCAACTTGAGTACGAAGAAATAAATACACGGAATTATGCACACACAGTTTTGAAGAGACTGCATTACACACACTAAGATACGAAGTAATTTACTGCATTTTACACATCATGTGTGAAGTAATACACTACATCACAAACACACTGATGTGAAGTAAAACACTACATCACAAACACACTGATGTGAAGTAATACACTTCATCACACACTGATGTGAAGTAATACACTACATCACAAACACACTGATGTGAAGTAAAACACTACATCACAAACACACTGATGTGAAGTAATACACTACACCACAAACACACTGATGTGAAGTAATACACTCAAATAGGAATTCCTAATAGATATTTCGGGTTCAACCGAGGTGATGGAAGATTACCGGCTTCCGAAGATTAATAACACATTTACCTGGAAGGTGGAAGTTGTATTTCCGTCCGACACACCCATCAGTTTCTTTCAGGCTATGCGACTTCATATACCTGAATCCACTAATCTTCAGTAGGAGATAAGGATACGGTATTATTTTCAGACCTAAAATAGTTTAGAAAAGCAACAGAGAAAATTCTGATTATTCCGGCAAAATTAAAACGGACTGCCAAGTATATTCGAATTAAAGTCCTTAGTTTATTACACAACTCCATGTATTTCTAATTTAATATCACATTTTGATCCATTGACAAATTTTCATGCTGAGAATAATTTGGTTTTTAAATAATGAAGGTCATTGCAATTTGTTGTTACACAAACTATGGGTATGGTTTATAGAGGCACATCGGCTGAAAAGAGTGCATTATGACCGCAGTGGTGGTCAATTTGTATTGTGTTTGTAGCAGATCAGTGAATAATGTGTTTCCAAATCAAATACAGTATTTTTTCAGGAGAAGTGCTTATAATTTGGGGAAAAGTTTACAGGATAAATTAGATCGAAACATGTTGCGAGAAGGTTTGCCGATGACGAAACTTCGAAACGCGAAAACCAAACCAAATGCGACTTCATTTACGCCGTAAACGTCGTCTGCATTACTTACGGTGCCCTGACGAAGTGTTTAATTTTGCGATATTTGAGTTCCCCACAACGGTGCTGCTGAAGACTAATTTCTTCTGGGATGTTAGTCTGTGTCATTGGGAAAATATTTTCCAAAGTTTTGAATGATTCCAGCACCCTTAACTTCAGATTTAAGTTGTGAATCGTTTAAAAGTTCGAACGAATATAAGATTTTGTTTTTCAAATACCGACTTACTGCACTATTTATTTACTCGATAAAACACACCTTAAAATACGTACGTCTAATCCATTAAAATTTTTTAATATAACACTCCTACATGTTTCAATCCTTCCGGATCATCATCAGGGAGTAAATGTTCCTATATATGAAGTTATT
>Ga0123352_10015447_pt1 | contig 12151 bp, 8 predicted proteins | sample TergutLab28metaG_FD_89700 | JGI IMG/M metagenome (GOLD analysis project Ga0123352, IMG submission 89700) | Labiotermes labralis P1 segment gut microbial communities from Petit-Saut dam, French Guiana - Lab288 P1 | ecosystem: Host-associated > Arthropoda: Insects > Digestive system > Gut ... | reverse complement strand
GGCGCAATGAACACTGCATTCCAGTCTCAAGGACATTAGCCCTGTCGCGTGACACATCAGCTGTGCAGGTTGGAGTATTTGGAACCGCAAGAAGCCCCCACTTTTCTCTGGTCATTATCTCCGCAACCGTTCAACTTTGGATACAGGTGTTTTGGGTTATATCGGTATACTTTAACATAAGGAACACTCTCCCGAAGTCTGGCACATTCCTCCTGAGACACCCTGTATATGCTGCATGCCCAGCTCATCTCCTTATTCATGATACAGTTTATTTAAAGCCAGCTTTAATATTATTCCCCGTGAAGAAGCTCAAATGAAACTTTTATGAAATTTCCCATGATTGTTTAAACGTACCACAGATGACTGTACGCTGTGCACATGCTCAGTTATATAGCTGGCCTACCGATTGAACTTGGTTCTAATCTTGGAAGGGCAAAACATCCAAACTGACTCTCGGGCCCTTCGTGTCTCCTACTCAGTTGTTACAGGGTCTCTCTCTGGAGTTCAAGCGGCCTGGACATGCAGCCAAGCACTGTTCGCCATCTAGTGCTTACCTTAAGAACGAGTGGCGCTGTTCCTCTTTTGCCCACACGCGCCTTCATACAGTGAACAGGAACTCCTATTTTTGCTTCTTTTACTCTTATATATACGATATTGACATATATATATTCTGCATATTTAATAAATTAAAATAAGAATCCATTTTATGTTTGTGTTTATCAGCAGCAATAGGCCGAACTCTGTCCTGACTGAGAATAACATGCTATCATCCACATATCTGTAAACATAATGTATTTTTATTGTTAATAAATGAGAACACAAATCATTGATGCATCCAGAATTTAAAACAATACAGTTTGAAACTCCGAAAACAGAACACTTATGACGTCTTGTTTCTTTCAATGACAAAGCATGGAGGGCGTGAAGGGTGATCCGCAGGGTCCTTTTGACCCCTTACTGCGGTCCAGCAGAACGGTATATTTTCGCAACAGCTTGTCGATTTCTGCTCAGATTCGTGCCATGTAGAATATAAGCAAGAGTTAAGATTGGACAAATAAAGTGATAAATCGAGCTGGCACAGATTACTGGTATTGAAAATACAGTGCTCAACAGCACTGAGCCAACGTTGTAAAAGAAGTAGGGGATAAACCGCGCTCTTCATGTTCTCGTGTTTGTGTGACATTCTGGCAGAGGCATCTGCTCCATTCTTCTATGACCTGTTATTGTTAATGACGTATTTTGCCGATTCCAGTGCCCACGCTGTTGCTGGAATTTTGGTTTCGAATCCCGTCGGGGACATAGACGTTTTTCTCTTGTGAGTGTTGTGTGCTGTCAGGTAGAGGTTTCTGCGTGGGGCTAATCTCTCATCCATGGGAGTCCTACCGAGTTTGGTGTGTCCAGTGAGTGTAATCGCGAAACCCCATCGGAGGAGGCCATGACCCGGAATCGGGTCGAAGAGCCACAGAAAAAAAAATTATTTTATCACTTTACTTTGATGTCAGTGGCACAGTGCATATGGCTACAATTATCTAAGATCTAATTGTCGAAGGGTCATGTGAAATATATTAATTATGACAAAGTTTTAGCGATTTGTTGACATTCAGCTGAAAAACTTGCTTCCTACCAAGTACGTAGGGTCATGGAAATAAATATCAATTTTGTACAAGCTGGTGTCACCAATCCTCGAAAATAAAAATAAAAATTCAACGTCCTTGAACCACCTGAGAGCGCATATTAACTTGTACTTTATATAAATACTCAGTCCGTACATAACATTGAATATCGTGTGATTCTATCAGAAAGTACAGCTGGTTATGTTGTAGAGAGGAACATGCTCTCTTCATTGTACATTTACACGGAACATAAGTGCAAGTTGCGGAAAAACTGCAGAACATATTTATGATAAAACTACCGGTACATGTACGAGCAGACATCACTGGGCTTTCAAGTTTAATGTGCTATATATTCATTCCTATTCCTGTCACCTTATTCCATAAAAAAGGCCAAATACACTTCCAAACTTACAATTCACCGTTAGCCTCCGCTTATTCTATTATAATCTTTGTAGATTTTAAGACGTCATTAATAAACAAACAATCGTAAGTCTTTTGGTAGATCCTCAACCTGTTCCGGTTTCGCAGTACTTCCTTGATCTTACTAACATTGCGAAACAATTCACCATTTAAAAGGTAAAACAATCCCTTTGCAGTCCTGGACAGGCTCTTGGTCTGCAGGAGGTTGAGGTTCCCAGAATTTCAGGACAATCGACACATGAAGGTTGCAAGGTTGTTCAGTCCTGCACACCGACCGCCTGTGCCTCCCACGGGCTACAGTTGGTTCTCATTGCTGTTAGACGTTGAGCCGAACCCAGGCCCACAGTGCGGACGGAAGGACTTAGTAAATAAAAAAAATCCCCATGACTCCATCGGAATCGAACCCGTAGCCCAATGCCTCAACCGGCTGCGCCACCACGTACTCCGAATCGCGACAGGAACAATCATGTTCAAGGAAACTATTGTCTCCATCTGCCGGGTCAAGTTATTTATAAAGGGAACATATCGTCAGTTGTAGGTTATGTTGCACAATTGTAAACATGAAAGAATGAGAAGGATGTGTAAAAAAAGCGTGTCGTGAGCTATAGTACAGTAATTCTATACTGTAAATGAAGATAGCATGTTCCTCTGCAAAGTCCTACCATCTAATAAGCTACTCAGCCTCACATTTTAGAATAAGGCTGCATTCATAACCATTGCTTTGAGAATTTGTGTCTAGATTAATGGAAATTGTTAAATTGTGCCTCAGGAATGAAACTCGAATTGTTGTTACAGAGCTCAACACACTGTAATCAAGTACGCTGACACTGGTCCATTCACTGCAAGCAAATTAAACGAGACCGTAAAACTGCTGCAAACCGGGCACGCATTCTTGTTGAATCGAGACCGCTTCTTGTACGTATTTCTTACCTGGGCGAACTAAATTCTTTTTGTAAGCTTCGGAGATGTATGGACTACTTCCCAGAAACAATTCCTTGAATTTAAAATAAAATTAGTAAAACTGTTAAGAAACACACGATTTGAAAACATAATAGATCAATTTGATGTAGAAGAAGTCAATAAAGTACTCTAGGTATGCGAACTATAACCTAACCTAACCTCCCAGCATGACAGAAATGCCCACCCATCGCTTTGTCTTCTGCCGCACGTCTATGCTTGACCATCTTTATATGGTAGGTCGAGACAAATCGGGGAAAAAACAATGACACAAGGCAGCAGGATGAGATTCGAAAATCAAGCAGTAGCGTCTTCAAACTGGACTCTCAGATAACTGTCTGATTTAGGACATGTGGTATTCCTTCGACCTTAAGTAACCAACAAAGTAACATAATCCTTCACTTCATCGCGATCTGACTGATTGCTTAACTCCTTCACTCACTAACTGTTTCACGCGTTCATTAACTGCAGCACTAGTTCAATACCAGACAGATCGACCATTCATTGAATGACTTCATGACACACTTTATACATTCTGGTAATAAAATCAAAACGATTATCACTGCTATTACCGAAGACCAACACTAATATGGATGCTACGTGGTGTAGTACATTTCACATTCTTAAAACTACCATTGTGAAAATCCATCTTAATATTATTCTATTTCATTTTCGGCCTGGACAGTAAGACAATCGACATGCCAAAAAATTAGTAATAGGAGTAAATCTTTCTTGTTTATTTATGTGGATTTTATGCTTAAAACTCATACGTATGTATTTCTTTGTGTCAGTAATAATTTTGTAAGATAGAACACTTCTGTCGAATTACTAGGATCTTCTAACCAATGCAGATGAAATGAGCGGTCCATATGACATGAATGGGGAAGAACAGGAAGGCTTGCTGAGATTTTTTTTGAACATTACAAAAGAAGAGAACACTTTGAAGATCTAGGCGTAGATGGGAGGATTATTATCATCATCTATCACAATTTAGGCTTTGATAGACTTGTATATCGGCCTCGGATGATAATCTCTTCAAAGGTCTTTCAAGACGTCTTTAACCTTTTGGTATATAATTCAGCATAATTAATCAAATATGCGGCGCGAAATATAAGGGAAATAGCCCACAAAGAAGTGGAATTGAACAGACTATTAAATGAGAGAAAAATTAAACTAGCAGCAGCTATAGAATCACAAAAGTAATTGGAGGTTACAATGGAAACAAATAATTACATAGTGATATATATATATATATATATATATATATATATATATATATATATATATAGTGGTGTACACAGAAGTACACGAGCTCAGTCGGCTGTTATGATTTGGATTTATACATCAATCAAAAACAGAATTATTAACTACACATACTGGAGCGAAAAAATAATTGAGATAAACTAAATATTGGAAGGGAGAATTTTTCAGTTTTTGAATTCTATGTCCCAGAAGAAGTAAGAGTTGGAGTAAACGATAAAATTTGTAACCAATTACAGGAAATGTTAAACAAAACTGACAAAAATTATTACATCTTATTCTCTGGTGACCTGAACGCTAGAAAAGGATATGTTGAAATCCGTATTATTGTAGGAAGTTCTGGAGAACCAATTACATATATCAGTGGACTGAAAATAAGAGATTTTGCCACGTATAACAACGTGAAAAAATGAACTCTTTCATTAAACACAAAAATTCACGTACATACGCATTGTCAGCTCGTAATTAAAAAATATTTTTAGACTATTTTATGGCCAACAGGAAGCTAACAGAAATATTACCAGGTCAGAGAAAAATTCAATTAATTATGGAAGTAGAATTTGATGGTGTGGATTGGATTTATATGTCTTTGGATTGGGACATATATCTGGCTTTTCTGAACACAGCAATCAGCCTTCGGGTTTCATAGAATGCAGGATAATTCTTGACTAGCTGCGGGAGAGTGAGCACCGTAAGAGGGGGTTTGCTCTGCTCTGCAGACGTTATTAAGCGAAAGTATAATGAACACTGAATAAATGATTGGGCGTAAACTTGGAAGGGATGGAAAATAAGAATTCCGTTGTTTTGTAAGTTATGTCAGTTGAAGAAAATCAATCATTGCTAATATCTTCAGATATTATAACTACCGTAAAACTAAATTAATATTTACTGATGCAGTAATTTTCACTGGAAAAAAAAAAAAACTTAAGAAATATTTTTTGATCTTATGGACCTAAATATATTTGTACATTTGCGAGGTAGGCGTACAGAAGCCAATCCAACCATGCCTGACTGAACTTATGTAAGGTAGGCGAAAAAATGCAGGAGTAGAGTTAAGGAATGTTTGGTAGAAGCAGAGAAATGACAACTGCATTGGATATTGCTTGACAAAAAGTATTATAACAGCAGAATGGTGGGAACAGCGACATAATTTACTACCAGATATAGTGGATGTAAACGCTGTTTTAAAATGGGAACCATAATGGGAGAGCAAACAGCGTCATCAGGGTCAAAGGGTGGAGCGGCTAATCTAAACTAAACGGTGTGTGAAGAACAACGTTCCTTCGGTCTCACTGTTCTTCCAACTTATTTTCTTTTTCTGAATTTGTATCAAGATGACCGTCTTCTACGATATGACGTCATGCAGTCAGGTACCCTACGTGATGACGTCAGCTCCTGCTACTAGTACGCAACTTCCTGCTCCTCCACTCATATTCTGGAAAGTACATTTTCTTGCAAGTTTTTCAGTTTTGGCAGCGGTAGGGATGAGATATAAATTCTGGGGTATGACACCTGCGTCTTGGGTTTGGGTTACAGGAATTTCGAAATATTATAGTGGTTCAAACGTATAAGAAGACCTGAGGGGTGTTTGACCATGCATCTTCTTCATGAAATAATGTGAAATGCCAACTTGATGCAATAAGGTAATTTTATTGATGTATTCTTAGCTCGACATGTTTCGGGTACATACGCCCATCATCAGGAGAATTAGATGTTGAATTGAGGCATATGGTTTTCTGCACCGACTTTCTGGATGGGTGTGCGCCGCTGCGTAGGTCGTGTGTACGGTGCGTATGGTGCTGTGCTACACGCACGGCACCATACGCACCGTACACACGACCGACATAGAGGCTCTCAAGACAAATATCCATCCAGAAACTCGGTGCAGAAAACCATATGCTGCAACTAAACATCTAATGCTTCTGATGATGGGCGTATATACCCGAAATATGTCGAGCTAAGAATACACCAATAAAATTGCCTTGTTGCATCAAGATGGCATTTCACATTATTCCACGTATAAGAAGACATTTGGATTAAGACAATGAGGCAATTCTTTATCTGGAAGCTTTGGTAACACAATACCCAGTAACCTAGCGTCATATCCTTAGGGTAATGCGGACTACACCCAAACTTTTTCACTTCCTCTTTTACTGTAGAAGTTTCCTCTTTAGGTTCTTCAACCATTTGCTATACCATCTCTCTATTCACATCCTGAAAAGTTTCCTCGCCTCCTTGCCTTATGGAAACACGTTTTCTTCCCAGTCGGTAAACGTCTACCAGACTACACGGTGTAACATTCCAGACGACAGAAATCCTCATAGTTAACGTTCGGGAGAACTTCAAATCCATAAATTTCTTTTGCGTTTCTCAACTGCAATATTTCGAACACACCAAACATGCAGTGTTTCAGGAAATACTAACAATGTTGAGACGTAGCAGGTCATTCCGTGACTGCGCTTTAATATTCTGTGAAATACACAGTTTGGGATACGTCACACTTCTGTCTCGGTAACTAATGTTTAGTGGGTATGATAAAGTAGTTGAAGTATATTAATTTTTGCCATTTATATCAATGTTTACTATTTGCATGATTGTAATAAGGCAAGAAGAAGCAGATAAATCGTCCCGAGAATAGATCTGTTGAGAGTGTGGGAAGAACAATATTTCTTTACAGTTATGGCATCTAATTTGTTTGTCTAATTTGGGGCGATAGGTTCTGCCTTCAGGAGTTACTAAATGGGCCACTACAATTCAGTACATTAGGGATATCTGAGAAGTTATTTGTAAGTTTGGTAGGAGAAGCTCAAGATTTTGTGTCGAATGAAAAGAAAGAAAGGAAAAAGAAAGAAGGAAAGAAAGAGGAAAGTAAGTAAGCAGTGTTATCGAAGTGACTGAAAATTAGTCAGTCTGTTTATGGCATGACCTATACTGTCGGAAACGGTGACAGGTCGTTTGGTAAGGTTGGTATTATTTAACATTTGTTTGTGAATATAGCCAAAATAATTTAACTGTAAAGCAGAGCAACGTTTGAAAAATATGATTTTCCTCAATACCGTTTCGGTGAAATAAAAATTGTGTTACTGCCATCCGAAAGTTTCTGCATAGTGCCAAATGACTTAGAGTCCCATGATGTGCTACTGACATGTTATTGAGGCCTGAAAATAAATTTAATGCCACTAATTCCCTTTCATGGAAGTTGTAGAAGGTACGAAAATTGTTTGAAGTTACGAAGGTTTTCAAACTACACAATATAAGATATATTAATTACTCTGACCACAACTAAACGTCCGAAATGATCACATTAGAAATTTTAGATGTTTGTGAGATTTCAGTATTGAATAATGAAGTATCACCAACTAAACGAATTTATTCTCACTGCTTATTTTTCAGACGGGGAGAAATGCTTAAAAAATTTGAGTCTAGATTCCTGAAGGAAAGGTAACATTGTGAAGATCGATTTATGTAAATGAATGAAACAGCTTTGGGTATTAAAGGAATAGTTTTGTTGGTGACGAACTTGACTTACTTGGTTCAGAATACCGAAAAACGGAACAATGTTTTGAAGACGGTAATTAGCCTTCAAGTTTCATGACGTATGAGGAACTACAGAGATGAACTGAGCAACTGTTGACTCTTCCAGAGGGATTCTGCTTCACGGCGTTAAATGCTTACATGTTTCCTTAATTTTATCATTGGTTATTAGAAAAATAGATTCTCAACATTGATAATTTTATGTATGAGTGTTTATAAAGAAAGTGCAGGGTTTGAAACTATGTTTGCGAAGGGCTTAGACAAGTAAGATTCTTTTTATCGTATAATGTTGTGGAGAAAACATATTAAATCCCGATTTGTTGTGGCTTGAAAAAGAATTGGGACAAATGGCAGAGACAAAATAGCGAATGAAATGCTGAATTCGCAAGTACTGTATTTATAGGAACAAAATATTTTTACTACAGACACTTTATAACCTCGACAGACAACGTGACTGCGGGACAATTAACGTTCCATATCGAACTGCTACTTCTTATGACGTACGGCATTTGGAGGAAATGCGAAACATAGGGACTAAGCATTTTCAAAAATAAAATACAAGGGATTCGAAAATGTGCATTGTGTTCTGTGGGAAAATTGTGGGAATATTTGAATAATTTAAATGACATTGTTCAGCCGAAAGAAAAAAAATTACACTTACAATTTATGTGTTACATTGTTGTGTACAGCCCTATATATATAGCGCTACAGATTAATATAGAGTTCTACACCATTTTTATACCAACTACTGCACATATATAAAATTTACACATTAAAAACGCTCCGACATGTTTCGGTTCTAGGACCATCATCAGGGAGCTGTATCGTCCTTGCCAAAGTTACACTATTCAAAGTCACATTAATTTTGCTGTACCAGTTGGTTGCGAAGAGTGTCCTGTTACGGATGTGCATTCTGTGCTTCGCTGCGTGATGCTGAGTTATCACGCAGCGAAGCACAGAATGCACATTCGTAACAGGACACTCTTCGCAACATAACATCACACAACACGGCATGCTGCCACAATACCCAATTGGTACAGCAAAATTAATGTGACTTTGAATTGTGTAAATTTAGCAAGGACGATACGGCTCCCTGATGATGGTCCTAGGACCGAAACATGTCGGAGCGTTTTTAATGTTTTAATGTGTGAGTTTTATAAATTTTATGTATGTGCAGTGGTTGGTGTAATAATTGAGTGACTCAACAATATGCACGGTGTAACAACGGAAATAGAGTTCTACACTTTATATTCGAGGCTACCTGTTAATGTAGAGCTGCACACTTTTGTGTGTAGACATATCTATAAATAGCGCTACATATGTATATATATATATATGTATATACAGAGCTACAGTTTTGTTTACGGCTGTGTTATTTATATACCGCCCTACATGTTATTTGGAGCTCGACAAGTTTTTATACAGCGCTGTACTTCTATGTACAGGACTACACATTCATATACAGATCTACATTTCATATACAGTTCCGCGGGTTCGTATAAATAAATACATTTTAGAGGACCAACTAGATGCAAGAATAAAAATTTATTGATCTTCAAATTAGCTCAACATGTTTCGGGCAATTCTTTGCCCATCTTCTGGGGCGCAAGACTGTGAATTACAGCATGTGGTATAATGCCCTGTAAAGATGGATTTTATGCATCTAGTCGGTCCTCTACTTTATTTATGTCGATGATGCAGGTCAAACACATATCAAATACATTTTTATATACAGAGCGACAGATTGTACACAACACACAGGTTTTATAGGCTTTACGTCTTACAAACAGCGCTGCCGCTTTATATACAGCTCTACAATTTACATTGACCACAGCACTAGAGGTTTGCAAGAAAATTCCTTTTTTGTTCATTTCAACCAGAAAGAAAGCACTGACATAAGATTCTACGCTACGAGTAAGAAAAAGAAATTTCTATATCTCTTATCCTTGTAATAATGTATAGCCAGTTTTATAGTTAATTTAATATCTTCAAAACATTTGGAAATTTTCTTCACCTGCTGAATTACCGTTTCTTCCTTTACGTTGACATTGCTCCAGATAATTTATACCTGTGTTGGAATAAGTCACAGAACTGAAAAAAAGTGTTGTCTATCTAGGTCTCTTTAGTGAAAGAGGCCTAGATAAGTGATTAGATTATTTGGTACCAAATACACGTGTGCAAAAAATGACTTAAGGAAGTTCAACACAACAAAGTCAAGGTTATTCATGACAGTCTTTAGATGCGTCATCCCCGTTGTGTTTTCTGCAACTTAGGAGGGGGTAGGTACGTCACGGTTGTGTTTTGACGTACCTACCCCCTCCTAATTTGTATTCATGACAGTTTTCCCTTATCACCAATATACTTATATCTAATATTGATACAAGTTTTTAGTACACACCGTTATACCAGTCTGGAGGATAAACTTTAAAGCCTAGTCTTAATTTCATATACCAACTGTTAAAACATTAAGAATCTCCGCAGTTTGCCCACATATTTTATTTTTGCTTTTCACGTATTTCTCAAAATTAACACGGATTATAACCCTATACAGTATTAGCCGACTGGTCTCCCTAATGGACACTGAGTGTGTTCTCCGTGGGGTAAAGCTAAATCTGTATTAGTTCTTATAATGTAGATGGAAATCAGTCCACCTTGAGTTAATATAGATAGCTTCTATTTCATTACTCGTTCAAAATTTGCTATGTATTAGAATGTACTTCCACGTTGGCTTGTCGTCTTTTACCGAACCAGCGACACAACTGCAGCTCTAAATCCAGTATTTCAGACATCATATATGTCTACCCTCTACCCGTTGCAAAAACATGCTCCTCCTTCAATTGGTGTCTTGGGATTCCATTCATAAGGCCCTATAAGCTTCGCATTCCACCTGAATCTAAATCACTGCTTCAGTAAAATAGCCGTGTTACGTATTATGGATAAATCAGCTAATGCATAAAGTTTACACCTTTTCATCTTACTCGTTTCTGAATAAATTATTCTAATTAAAAATGTTATTCAATAAAATTGGTTTACTCTATAAAAGTCACACTTATAATGACGTAACCATTCTCATGTAATTCGCTATTTAATAATTCTGTCATTGTCCCATTAACCTACGCATTTCAAAAACATCAATAAATTATTTTAAACATAGCGTATCACTTATGTGATCATTATCTTACTTCAGTCATTTGTGAATAAAAACTTCTGTTGATTTAGCATCTGTAAGTAACTATGAAGCACTTATGTGAGGAACGTGCTTCGTATTTCGGAAGGGTCTATTTCGAATCTTGGTTGGAGTCCCGACTACCCAATCTGAAGTTTTCATGAATTTCTCAATCCGTCGAAGAAAATATTGGAATATGTTCTAGAAATGGGTTACGATAACTTCATTTACAACTTGTCCAGGTCACATGATAGTAACGTAACGGAATTCATCCAGTTGTGTCTTCAGAAAAATATTCAAAACTAGTGTAATGAAAACAAGCGTACAGGCCGAGACACAAAAAGTGCGACGTCGAAGACCAGCCTTCAAATTACTCAATATTTTACAAAGTGTACTATTAAGATTAATGAATCTTAGTAACAGTGTGAAAACTTAGAGAATGTGAGCGACGAGATCAACTCCAAAGAAACATTCTGCTACACACTGTCCGCTCTTGGCTTGACATATACTAGAAATCAACCAGTCTGCATCGTACAACCAGCCGACATCTTTTAAAAAAACACCAAAGACTACTTATTTTAATATTTTAATATCTATAAATAAATTCTAAGAATATTACTATTATATTCCCACAATTACTCTTCAGCTACCATCGAGCATACATAATTTTAAAATTTTGTGTTAAACCAAACATATTGTAAAACTGCTCAATCCCACATGAAACGTGATGACGTTTTGTATATTGCATTTTCTTACCTGCGTTTTAATCTCAGAAGAGTGCAGATCTAAAAAAAGGGGGGGGGGAGTTATTTTAGACTGAATTTTATTGTTTCGAATGTTTCAAATAATAGTCCTGCCATTCTACGCTACATAATCCAAACTGGTAAAAAACTGTTTCAAAGTAATAACCAACAGGATGACACTTATGGACTATCCTTTATTTCAGGGGTAGTCGTCATTCACTGTCTACATGTTTCGAGCTTTCGGTAAGCTCATCATCAGCAGTTCATTTTCCCTGTACAGTCAGCCTCTGGCATAGTGTGTAATCTTTTGTTGTAACCCTCCCGTTCTCCTACGTGTTCTGTTCCCGACTGTACAGGGAAAAATGAACTCCTGATGATGAGCTTACCGAAAGCTCGAAACATGTAGAGAGTGAATGACGACTACCCATGAAAATAAAGGATAGTCCATAAGTGTCATC
>Ga0123352_10015445_pt1 | contig 12152 bp, 10 predicted proteins | sample TergutLab28metaG_FD_89700 | JGI IMG/M metagenome (GOLD analysis project Ga0123352, IMG submission 89700) | Labiotermes labralis P1 segment gut microbial communities from Petit-Saut dam, French Guiana - Lab288 P1 | ecosystem: Host-associated > Arthropoda: Insects > Digestive system > Gut ... | reverse complement strand
CAATGTCCTCTCTAAGCCATGATTCCGTGCCAATTATGATATCAGGATTATACATATCAACTAAGTTCCAAAACTCTAAGGATTTGTTGTAAATACTTCTGCAGTTTACCTGTAGCAAAACCAGTGACTTATCCTCATTTTTGTGTGTCCGTGTCATATCCTGGATTTCGTCCCTATTTCCGCCATTTCCCCTCGTCCCTGGATTTTCTGCAGCCCCTTCTGCCCCCACCGCTACCAGACCCAGCGTGGAACTTTCTCCATTTGTCTTTGATTCGGGTCCCTTTGGTATAGGAATATAGAAGAAATATATTTGTAAGTTCAGAATGTTGTCTCTGTTGGTTCTCCTATTACATAAAATTAGAGTAAATGGTAAAACCTGCATTACTAAAAAAAAAACATCTTCCGGCTGCATACGATGCCTTCGAAATAACTAATTCCCATCCACAACTACGGTTTCCTCAGAATACCACATTCCTTAGTCACTATTACTTATGAATTCACGATGTGAATGAATAAGCATGCAAACAGTAGCATAAATCTCGTGTGGCAATCATATTTACGCCTGCTGCTTCCGTGCATATCTCCTAAAATAACCACTGCACTGCCATCTGGCATCTTGACCAGAACTACAGTGTCCCAGCCGCGGAATCATGTCGTAGTTGCATGCCTGCCGCCAATAAACGTGGGCGCGAAGAACCTCAAAATTCTTTGAAACACAGCCTAACAGAAAAAAAAAACTGAGTTACTACAGACGGATGATTTGTTGTATGATCTACGGTATCCGTAAAGGCTGATGTTGTATTGCTGACCAAGGTGGGAACATTTCGATCGCTGCTTTAACAGGCTGTTGTGGCCATCACTGCCACCTACTGTACATATCACTGAACTACGAGAATGAATTCCTACAACGGGGTAGAAAACGAACAGTAATATAGAAAGATGGTAAAGGTAAAGCTGTCCCTTTACGTGCCACGCAGGCACTGAGGGGACGTACACATACAGATCTACATATACCCAACCCCGGCCGCTCTATCCCCAGGAAAGAGAACCAGCACCCATTGTATAGGAGGTTGGGGGGGGGGGGCCTCAGGTCAGTCTGGATGGGCCAGCCAAGTCTCGACGCCACCGGGGACCGATCCCCGTACCGTCCAGCCCGTAGCGAGCCGCTATACTGGTTGCGCTATAGAAAACGATGGTACTCATAAAAAACTATAAAATAAACAAATGAGGGAACAGGAGGGGAAGATGTTGCTTTGCCTCTAACCTCACTCATCTCTTACAAAAACCCAACAACATTGTCAGACTTATCAGTTCTGACCTGCGTGCTGATGAACGAAAAGAAGAGTGATAAAACAGATTCTAGTAATTACAGAAGTATATCAATTTGTCAACTACATACAAAATGTTATCCAGCAACCTGCTGTCTAGGTTAACTCCACATGCAGAGGAAATTATTGTGGATCACCAGTGTGGATTTTGTTGCATTAGATCAACTACTGATCATATATTCTGCATTAGTCAAATACTTGAGAAAAAATGGGAATACAATGAAGCAGTGCATCAGCTATTTATAGAATTCAAGAAACCTTATGATTCAGTTAGGGTGGAGGTCTTGTGCAATACTCTCATTGATTTTGGTACACCCATTAAACTTAGTAAGGCTCATAAAAAGTGCCTGAATAAAACCTTTAGCAGAGTCCAGGTAGGCAAATACTCATCTGACATACAGGTTCGTACAGCACCAACAAATGTACATTTCTACTATCACATAATAGTAGAAATGTGTATTTGTTGGTTTGTAAAGACTTGTAAATCATTTCCAATGCACGGAACCAACAATGTGAAATTTATGTGTCATGTTTCTTCTTAAGAAGGGTTTGAAACAAGGAGGTGCTTCAACACCACTGTCTCTTAATTTTGCTGCAGAGAATGCCATTAGGAGGGTTCAGGTAAACCAGGAAAGGAGAAAGTGTACATTCTATAAAGAAAAATATAGAAGCTTTAGTAGTTGCTCGTAAGAATATTGGACTAGAAGTAAGTGCTGGTAAAACTAAGTACATAGTCATGCCTTGAGATCAGAGTGCAGGACAAAGTCACAACATAAAGACTGATGATAGTTCCTTCGAAATGGCGGAAGAGTTCAAATATTTGGGAACAACCTTAACAAATGAAAATTCTATTCAGGGAGAAATTAAGAGCAGATTTAAGTCAGGGAATGGTTGCTATCATTCAGTGCAGAATCTTTTGTCTTCCAGTTTGTTAAGATATACAGAACAATAATTCTGCATGTTGTTTTGTAGGAGTGTGAGACTTGGTCACTCACACTGACAGAGCAACGTAGGTTGAAGGTGTTTTGAGACTAGGGTGCTGAGGAGAATATGTGGGTCTATGAGGGACGAGGTGACAGGGGGGTGGAGACAACTACATAATGAGGAGCTTAATGCTCTGTGCTCCTTACCAAATATTATTAGTGATCAAATTGAGAAGAATAATTTGGGTGGGGCATCTAGCACGTATGGAGGAGAGGAGGGATGCATACAGAGGAAAGCTGAGGTAAAGAGACCACTTGGAATACCCAGGCCTAGATAGGAGGATAATACTGAACTGGATTTTCAGGAAGTGGAGTGGGGGACATGGACTGAATTGATATGGCTCAGGATAGGGACAGACGGCGGGCTCTTGTATAAGCCGAAAGTAAACTTCGGATTCCATAAAATGCGGGGAATTTCTTGAATAGCTGCGAACCGGTTAGCTTCTCAAGAAGGACTCTGTTCCATGGAGAAAGTGAGTGCTGATTAAGGAAGGGAATCACATAAAGTGTACCTAACCTCGCCAAATTAATTTGTGCCCAGTAAGGTTACATTAAACAATTAATGAAAACAAATCAATGTCACCTACAATAGTTACCGTACATAGTACTATGATGTAATCTTACCTTCAAGAGAAATAGCTCTGCACTATGCCAGCAACAGAAAATTTGTTGTGTGAGGTTTGAGTTTCTCTCACCAATGCTGAAGACGAACGCGTTCATGGATGTGACACCGAGTCGCTTGTCGAATAGTTTCCGACATTCGAAGAATCATTCACATTCCAGACCCAAATCTTTATCAAGAGTTACACACAACCAACTATGGCCTGTGATCGGTACTCATTCGCATTTACTGGCGGGAACTGAATGCGCTACAAGTACCTAAAGTCGGACGTTGAGAGCAGTGCTGTACTAAGCCTCGATCGCCGCACTCTCGATTTTATGTAACTCGCGCAACGCAGACATGACTACAATGGCGCCAACTTCTAAATTAGACTTTCGTATGCGCTTAATGCAAAGTAACGCAGGCATACTGTTACAGAAAACCGGGATCGACGTCATAACTTCCGCATAACACGTATCACATACAAAACTATCTAAACCATGTACAAGATAGTACTCATACCTTCCCAAAATACTCTGTAACATAATCTTGAATTGCATCAACCATTAACTTAAGCTTCAGTTGATGAAACCTTTAAACCATAACCTTACATGTTCATACTTTAATACATATCTGACAATTTTCTATCACTATCAATGATCTAACTTCTTAATGTATCTATGACAGTGTTCACCCACAGAGAATCTTCTGCTGCTGACTCATATTCATAGAAACTTGGGAGTGAAATTCTGGAAAAGCACTGATGTTTTCTGACTGCTTAGATCCTTGTTCAATACTACCATTTTTAATGACGTTTTAAGCCTAGGTAGAGGTTTCTGTTATGTCTGAAAACACTGATGACAATCATTTTTCAGAACTTTTTCTGCACTGTTGTGACATTACTTTCAATTTTTTCAAGTGATACCGACTAAAAAAAATTGCAGGAACATTTTTAATTTTCAGCAGAAGCAAGCATGTTTTCTTCCAGGTTTATTTTCCAGCGCTGACAGTATGTCAGACTACATAGCAGTAATGGTAGGGTGGTAGCAGTCAACCTAATGGATTGTGCTTATTTTGGGTTTCTTTGCAGACTGTATTAAATAAGTAGATAATAGTGAGCCCATTCATTTCAGCTGGCATTTTCATCTTCAGAATTACTGATCAGATTTCAATAAATATTTGACATTGCAGATCTATGCCAAAGTCTGTATAGCGTATTTAATTTTGATCTGTGTAATCAAATACCATACCCAATGAAGTACCAAATTGAAAGCAATTTTCTAAAAAAAAAATCTTAATATAACTACTTTGTACACAACATAAAACACGAATTATGTTATTTCAAAGATAAGTTCGGTGTAGTGAATATTTAACAAAATACAAAAAAAAAAATCTGACTAGCACTCACATGCACACTCTTGCTGAAGAACATACATACCTCTTTACATACATAATTAGTAACAGAGCTTGATACATTAAGATCCAATGAAGAGATCAGTTCCTTATGCAAAGTGCATCTCTGTTCACAGATAGAAAAGTTCGGTGCAATATATGTGCCATCGATGGGACAGACCCTTGAGAAGTAAGGAAACAGAAACTTTTCTTTCTATTATGTACTCAATAGTTGGTACAAGCGCAAAATATGTTTGCTACAGAACGCTGTCCAGCATAAGAGTTGCTGATGAGCAATAATATTATGCCAGTGAGGCCAATGAAAACTGCATGGATCAGGTGAACTGGTTCCCTCCACCACATTCCAACACATGCACTTCTTCAGTGTGTAGTGACAAATAATTCTATTCTGCTTCAATTTCAAAATCACTGTCCAAAGTTGGGTTTTAAAAGGTTTTTGAGAAAAATTTAACTTTAAGATACCATCATACCTACCCGCATATGAAGATGGAACACACAGAGTGTTCTGAAATATTGGCATATAAAATTCAGACGCCGAGGAATTATCCAGAAGAAAGCATGCAATATTCAGAACATGGAGAAAGTTTGAAATCAAGAATTTCTGAACCTGTCTGTTACAAACTGTTGGTTGAGTTTGCCTATTCTATGACTCAGGATGTGATGGTGTAATTCCAAAATATGCATAGTACTATGCCAGTTCTTGCATGTAACCTGTTTAAAACAAATGGAACTCATATTCTGGAAAGTTAAAGGCAAAGGCAAAGTTAAAGGTAAGATTATCCGTGTCCACATCACGGCATACCTGGGGAGCCGAGGCAGGGTTCCACTCATTTTTACCTCTGGCACTTGGTGCAGGTTAGCGGTCAACATCATTGCTCAACTGTTTTACCCCTAATAGAACCCTGGTCCCCACTGAACAGGAGGTTGGGTGGGGCCCAGATCCAAACTGTGCGTTATAGAGAAGAAAAAATTTCCTTTCCCTGCCAGGGTTCCAACCCGATTCTTCATCCCCTATCCTAGACCATACATTGACTACACCATCCTGGATCCCCATATTCTGAGTGATTATATACACAATCAAGTTTGTATACATGTCATATTGCTTTCAGTTGTCTGCAGTACATTTGATACAGCTAGTGTATTGAGATTTGGCTGTTCTCATACTCAGGTTATGGGCTGTTATTCCATGGATTTTCTAGTTTTGTTAAATAATATGTTGTAAAACTTGGACCTTAACTTGGGATACTTCTGAATACTTGGTCAGAATGTTAACTTTCACTGTTGGATGATTATGAGCACTCAAAAAAACACAATCCTATGTCACTCTTCACATACCAAGTGTAATCTTTTTTAAAAAAAAAAAAATACTGGTTCAGAAACATTTCTACCTTTGTTAAAATAGACAGTAGTTTTCTTCAGTTGCTCAAGAAACACATGGGAACAGCTAGACCAGTGATTCAGATATATCCATCAGAAATTCTGAGAAGAATAAACATTCCTGACATTTTAACTTGGAGATCTGAATGTGTATATTTACTAGCCAGTAATAAATAGTGCTCTGTACAGGTGATAGAAGGATCTCTGTGCTGAACACTGCGCGGTGCACAATATCCTCCACTACTGCTCGACTGAAGTTTGGTCCTTGGAACACATAAATCTTTCACATACAAGATACACAAGTTTAGACTTCATTATGTAACTGGTTAAATAGATTCAATAATGTAAATATATTGAACTTTCAGATATTAAGATTCATTGGTGACAGTATTATGGCTGTATTCATAATTTATAACCATTTTAAAGACCTGTGACGAAGACACCAAAACACAGAGACAGATTTTCCTCCGTTCACATCATCTTAAATACACTGTGACTCCAGGCTTTAGTGAAAGTAGAATTTAACCATTTGATCATGTGTGCCACTATCATATAATCTTTCAGCCTACATAGCTACTCATCAATTCCATTTGCATGCACATTCCAATTTGAACACAAAAAATATTCTGAATATAACACCTATTTACTAAACCAATACCTGGATGGACACAAATAAATGAGTGTGGTTTTTTATATGTGTGTAACTAGAATTTCTCAGAAACCATAACAATCAGAAAATAATGCAGGTTTGCTTAAAAAAACAAGAAAAAAAACACCTATTCCACAACCAAGTCTACATGTGGAACACTATGACTTGATATTCTAATTAGAAAGAGGAGTGGGGGAAATCAATTTAAAAAAGAGGAGTGACAGAGAGTACTCTGGTACAGAGGTATATCATTATCACAGACCATTGTACCTCATGCTGAAATTATTTGGAAACTACCAAGTACTGTAGGGCCTCATTTTACGATGGGGTTATGTTCTTGAATATTTGGGTGTAAATCGAATCGTTGTAAAACAAGTACTACTTAAATGGTTTAAATTGCAATACATTCATGGGCCAAACACATTAGTCACATAATTTTATAATTTACTATATTTCTTTACATTATGACATACAATTTTAATTTACTGAATTAGGTATAGAGAAAATAACACAGATAACTGAAAAAATATAAATCAAATCACTTTTTATTTTGTTGAAGAAGGCCCAGGTCATGGTTCATAAGACATCGAGAAAGAGTGTAACGTCAACTGTTGATTTTTTCTTCTTGTCGGTCTTTTTGAGGGACGTCATGGGTGGAAAAATCACAAGGTTTTCAACAGCAATCCAGTTTTATGAGTTACAACCTATGACCCCAGCTAAAAATCTCAACAATTTTCATAAGGTTTTTGAAGTTTAGGTACTAACAAAATAGCAAATGTATAGATTTGTAAAGAATCACAGACATAACGTAAATATATAAAAAAAACTGTATTATTTGTTCACAAATTAGTGTGCAGGCTTTCTTTTTTGCTGTCTTACACAGTAGGGGAACTGGCAGCTCTGACAAATGGCTTTTAATTCAAAACAGCTTCATTATGATGACTGAAGATTCACCTCCTGAGAATACACAAGCTCTAGAACATTCAGAAGACATACAGTACTACACTTGTAAATGACGTATCTCCATGGGAGAGTCCTAAGTTCACAATATGTACCTTTAAAAACCATGCCACAGTTACTCCATAAGAGTATTCAACACAAGTCTGCAGTGCAATGAATCGGATTTCTCTGAAAATTATCTGGACACAAACATAACCATCCAACGTCTTGCTGCAGCTTGCACTCTAAAATGCAACAAACTGCAACAAACATAGCCAATAAACCCTAATTTCTTTAAGAAGTATTTATTACTTTTTCAAAATCTGTCACAGTATACCAGTAAGTACTGTGTTAAAATTAAATATTTAAGAAATTAAACAGGGAATTTGTCATTTATTTAAACCCCAAAAAATGACTAGTGAAAACACAATTTTTACGACTAGCTTCTTGAACAAAATTAGAAGGGAAAAACTATTTTCCTTCAATGAAAAAAAGAGGCAGCTCTTACAATATTGGACTTATCCTGAATGAGAAAAATCAATTCTCACATATAATATTTATTTATCAGGGCTGCAAAAAAATAACAGGAACTGATAAATTAGCCTCCTGCAAATAAGTGGTAAAATGGCATACATGTGAACGTTCCTCTACCACAGAAACATCAAACGGATTCTAGGACACATCAACACATCAACTTTACCATATGTGTGTAGTGGCCTATTTCATTATGTTACCAACAAAAAAAAAAAACTCATCAGCCAAAGTAGCATACAGACCTGCATCACACAGCCGACACAAATAAACAATACATATATATGTATACTTTATTTTAAACAAAAAATATCATCTCTATAATACATTTAAAATTGTACATGCCTCCCTGACTTGCTTCAATTTTACATAAAGTATTATTAAACAAACCACTTTCATTTATATTGGTGAGATCATGGAACAGAAGCCTCTTTCCAAAACACTAACAATGGTAAGTGCATGGAATATTTTTACACATATACTGCATCAGTCCAAGTGTCATTAACATACTAATAAAATTTTATTTACCAATTAAGCAGAAGAAATATGTCAATAAATCAGAGACTTTACAACAGCACAGCCCTCATGTTTAATGCTATTCACGACCGGTAATACGTTACCCTTTAAATTCAAGTAAACAGATTAAAACATTCAAAATGGAATCCGTATAATTTGACTAATAAAAAATTATCTTTTACTACCTCTTTCTACAGTGTAATGAAATTATCAAAGGTAGCAAAAGATAAATGATGTGATATGTAGGTCTACTCCAAAATTCACTGGCACAACATTTTCAAACTACAGTTTTTCTGTAAATTTCAGGTTTTCACAATGGCTGTTGATAATCTGATGGCCTTCTGGGTTTCTATGCCATGTGGTAGATTCACGTTCCGACATTCCTCTAAAACGCTGTAACATACAGACACCACACAGCATCGAAACCCAAAAGAAGGTCACCAAATACAGTTTATCTTCTGGATGCTGGTGTTTTCATGGCTCTTTTCCCTTTACCATTCAATCCATAAACTAGAGAAGACTTTATGTTCATTATTTAACTAATTAAACTGAAGCCTTATGTAGCCATTTTATTCTATAGTACCATTACAATGGCATGCCTTGTCATCTGTAGATGGTCCTCCAATAAACTTGAAAATATTTTACTGTACTTGTAAGCATCTGGAATTTTAGATTTATATTCTATTCATCATACAAGATAAGTGTATTTTACAATGCAAGCCTTCTTGGTTGTTACGCCATGTCAAATGGTAAACTGTTACCAATGATTCAAAATGTTAGTAATCATTTACTAGTCAATGTGGCATTACGATCCAAAAGACCTGAATATTCAGTAATTCAAGTGTGAGAGCCTCAAATCTCACAAGTGTAGCCCACTTCCAATACCTTCATTGTTCATTCTGTACTTAATCTTTTTCTGTGAGGTGTATGTAAGTGGGGGATAGAATATACATTACTGTACAGTCTAACACAATATATATTCCATTGATTACTGAACACAACGGGGATGTCTCACCTGAAAATTGTAAGTAATGGAGTAATTTCTACAAGACCTGCAATTTCCCACTGACTTACTTAATTCACATTTCAATTGTTCTAATCTTATACTGCTGGCTTAACATAGAACAAAATGACTTAAAAATGTTATCAGTTTACATCACCATGACGATGCACAGTGGAAGGGTGTCTTTAATCTTCATGTGACACAACAAGATCACAATACTGTCACAAAGTTTCTAGTCTTGTTACTGTCAAATATATTCAAAACACACCTTAAACACGAGCATAAAGATTTCAGCTGTCATCCCTTCTGGACTTTTTGCCATTCCTGTTAATATGGCTACTACATATTATCCTTATCTACCATCACAATGTTGCAGGGATATATTTAATGATTTAAAAAATATATATATATATTGTGATATTTTGTGTGCAAATTTTGTACCAAACTTTGCAATTCTAGTACTTTTCAGACACTAGAATGTTAAATTTCCTAAATAAAAACGTTATGTGGGGAGTAGCCATGAAACCCATACATCCTCAGAATGTTCAGAATGAAAACGGATTAAAAATTTGTGGAATATATTTTCATTGCATTTAATTTGTAACTGCCCATGACCAAACATGAAAACTAGGATAAGGGTTTACACTAAAATCCATCAGAGAGCAGCAATTTTAACTCAGCAAACTACAAAAACAGGTTCAAAATTTGAACATTATAAAAGGAGAAAGCATTCATTTCTGATGGAAAATTACAAATTCTAGTTTACTAATAAGCATTTGATATGTACACAGTACTTATAAATTTGACTTCTAATGAAGAAAAAACCCAACATGTTAACACAAGACTCCTCCCTCAAGCAATAAGGTGGGTGAAAGAAATTATGCTCATAAAAAGAATAATTCACGATCATAATATATACCAAATGCTAAACAGATATTGGAGAATTTTCATGTGCATAATGTTCTTCCCCTCAGCAGATTCAACTTATATCCCATACCAGTGGGGAATGAAATTTATTGACAGATCACAGCCACTACAAAAAGCATTGTCTTTACACTTCATTATAAAAACTACTGATCCCACCACTCTGGCTTTTTTATGTTAATATCAGTTACAGTGCAAACACGATAGAATAAGTATGGTCACACAAAACATCCTTTCTGGTACTTCTGTCTTAATGAAGAATTCCTAATAAGATTTAACAACTTTTCCTCAACTATTCGCGACAACCATGCCAAAAACTTTGCTTCCGAAGCTGTTTATGGCTGTCATAAAGGTAATGTTAATCCATACAATTTGCATCTCACCTGTCTAGGAGAAACAGTCTACATTGCAGAATCCAACTCAGTAGGCCTATTGCACATCATAAAAAAAAAATTTACTTGAGTGATTAGCATACATTTACAGGACTGTTCTAATATGCCTGTAAAACATTGGCAAATTCCTCAAAATGATACACAGTCACAGAAAGGGGATGCAGTTTACAGGGCTCAATTACGCCAACCTGATGGCTTCCAGGTTCATCCTACCAATTTTGGGCAATGAAGAATCATCCCATGATGGTATCATCTGAACTTTTCCTCATCCACTATTTCACTGCGTACTATCGTAACTTAGAAAACATGATCTAGAATTTCTTTCTGTGGCTGTGCTGCATGAGGTACAGAAGTGTTCACACCTCACTATACCAATGGATTGGAAATTCCCATATATGAATATAAAGCTGGATATAATACACCCCTGAAAAGTCAGTACCTTGTCAAACAACAAAACAGGACTTACTCAACACTATTCACCATACTGAACAACAAGACAAAATATGATGGGGAACACAGAGACAATAGCAGAACACTGGGAATAAGATTTTGAATTAGTGTTCTTCAAGTGGTGTTACCAGGAAAGACAACTTTCAACAGACTAGTAAGCAACACACAAGCCAACTATTTTACAGCACACTTAAAGACAATATAATGCTCAATGTTCCCAAGTGTGGGTTTAGCAAAAATGGATATTAGTATCCATAAAGTGGCTGGGAAGGCTGTGATTAAAAATGAGCCATAACACAAAACGTACGAGTCAGTCTGAATGCTTCGTTGGATGCTGGAATGCAGCAAATAGTGGCAGACCGTTCCCTTGGAAATGATGTATCCTATTAGATGATTCAATGCGAATACAAGATGGTTTGTGAGTATGAGAAAACTGTTTATCAGATAATACCGAAAACACAATAAGATGGTCAATTATTTTTCATTCTTGTCATACCTCTATGATAACCACTGCAAAAAAGAATAAACACCATACTGCTTTTCCCATGTTAATTTCATTTAAACCACAAGTCACACTGTCACATATGCAATCAGAAGTTAACAGACTTGAAATGCATGTATGTCAAAACTTTTCAGTATTGTGAACAATTTTATGAATCTTAAAAATTCCTGTTATATCGAGGTTACACTGTACTTACTTTATATTGCAAAGCAGAATGTCAGTAAATTATGACAACGAATTTCCCACTTCAATGTTGAGGCTGCATATTTAATTGAAATTGTTATAACTTGGCAAATAGCAATAAAAACCATTTCAGTTTTGCTTGAATATGTACCTATGCAGATGGACAGTCATGTGTATATATCTGTCATGGTAACAACTCCTACCATTAAATATTATGGTGTAGTCCTTGCTACATTACTAATTATACCTGAAACAATAAACAAAACAGTGGGTCACAGAAATTCAAATACCATTTTCCTACTTATAAAGTATTCTTCTCTCTGAGGTACTTCATCAATCATTAAAAAAAAAAAAAAAAAAT
>Ga0123352_10015444_pt1 | contig 12153 bp, 7 predicted proteins | sample TergutLab28metaG_FD_89700 | JGI IMG/M metagenome (GOLD analysis project Ga0123352, IMG submission 89700) | Labiotermes labralis P1 segment gut microbial communities from Petit-Saut dam, French Guiana - Lab288 P1 | ecosystem: Host-associated > Arthropoda: Insects > Digestive system > Gut ... | reverse complement strand
GCTGAGTGGACCCCGTTCCAGACCCACTACTACTCAGAAAATCTGGTAGCGCCGGGGATCGAACCCGGGACCTCTGTATCTGTAGCCAGAAACTCTGACCACTAGACCACAGAGGCGGTGTGAGGTCGCGTATTACCATCCATAAATTCCTTACAGCGCCGTGATTATTAAGCCTGTATATACTGCCTGCTGTAACGGTATGAAAGTTTGAAGTTGGCCCGCACATTACATTCATGTGTTTTATGTAATAATTGTAATTATCAGCGATTAATTTACTAAACAGCATTAACGTTATGTTTTCTGTAAAACGTGAACTTAACTCAAACATCACGTAGACGACATTTTACGCTTCGAAGTTTCAATGACTGTTCTGTCCTGCAAAGTGTCTTTGATATTTGTTATATATTTTGTGTTTCGTAGTTTTCTATCCATTTGTTGAACTCCCCATCGGTATCTTCGATTCTAACACTTTCTTTGACCTCCACTGTCCATGTTTCACTGCCATGGGAAGGAAGTGGAAACAACAGAAGGCTTAAAAATTTTGCATCATGATGACCCCTACTGTTTATACTCACCAAATCAATATTAGCACGACAAACCTAAGTACAATTAGTCTTACAATGCATGTAGAAAGCATGGGAAATAGAAAATTTCATAAACCTGTTGGGTCAGAAGAAATGAAGGTAACAGGCCATTTGGAGGTCCTAGAAGCACATGCGAAGATAATATTAGGCCTAAAATGTGTCTGAAAGAAACGGGGAGGAGTGGGAATGGGATAAAGTTGCCTCATAAAGGAATCTAGTGGGGGCTTTTATGAACACAGTAATTAGGCCTAACCTTTGGTTTCCGTAATGTGGGAGGAGGGAATTTTCTTTACTAAAGAAGGGACCGTTCACTTGTGAAGCAGGAAAGAGTTTTTCCCCTGTATTTGTTGGTCTGTTATTTGTATAGTAGGTTTGTAATTTGGTTGGTAATTTGCATAATGTTTGTTAAATTTGTTGATATGTGTTTTTTGCAGAGGGCCTATCGTATGACCTTTGTTGACTTTCTCGAAATACCAGTTCTTGATAAAACTACGATATATTTTATCAGCTAAAGCTACCTTGCCCTATCCGTCTAACAAACAAACTGGCTGACTTGGAGTACATTTCTTCTTGAAAACGTAATCCTTCCACAATTAGAAAAATTCCCCGCATTTTATGGAATCCTTGTGTCCATTACCGCGTTGATAACAGCCCGCCACTTGTCCCTATCCCGAGCCACATCAAGCCAATCCTCGCACTCGCAGCCCCTCTCTTTAATATCCATTCTAATGTTACCTTCCAGTGTGTGCCCTGGTCTCCCAAATGGTACTGTAACTTCAAGTCGACCCATATATCCCACACTTGCCACATGTTGCTCCTGACAATACGAAACGCTGGCTGATTAATCCTGTCGCATAACCCCGTTTCAGTTACACACGTGCACAGACTACTGGGGGATTTGTAACGGAGGATAAAAACAACGATTCGTAGAAAAACCCGCGCCAGTGCTTCCCTCGGCGAAAATGTTGCGCCAGCTGCTTTCTAGATCACAGATTACGTATGGACTGCTCAGAGCCTCAGTGCAGAAGTACTTTACCCCCTCGTCTGACGCACTGACATTTACTGCCTCCAACAGCTCTTTACGTTGTTATATTTTGTTTTATGACATATTCATTCGTAATAACTTTTTCCGTACAAAACACGCTAAAGTGTACAGATAGGTATAATACTTTTGTTTACCAGTCATCCTTTTTTTGCCGAAAGTGGCTTTAGCTTTCTCCCCTTGCCATTTCCATTGTCTTCATTTAATATTTTGACTACGTCAGAGCTACGGTCTACTTTATGACGGACGGTTGCCTAGCAACGGAGTGCAATACTTTTCCTTGTGTTACGTGTAAATTGGTCGCATTCCAGACACATCTAACTGTATCTAATGTTGACACTGAGGGCTACTGTCAGTATCTTGGCAACGGAGTTTTGCTGTTGGTAAGGATGGAGTTATTCTTCAAGAGTACTGGGGAGATAACGTAATGGGAAGCCACTATTTTGTGCTAATTACCTTATATAATTCGCCAAATACTTCCCCTCGTGATGATGAAATCAAGGGTGGTGAGCTGAGGGGATTTTACTGCGCGGATGAGCAGAAGAGAAAGGCAGACATGCTTGTGTGGGGAAGCTTGAAGGAAGGGGGCCACTTGAAAAACTTAGGCGTAGGTGTAAATGATAATATTGAAATAGATATTAATTACATAAGAGGGGATAACATGGACTGCTTTCATCTAGCTCGGAATAAAGACCAGTTGCGGGTCCTTGTGACGACGCTAATGAAATTTTAGGTTCCATGAAATGCTTTGAAGATCTTCACTAGATGAGAACCCATTAACTTCTCAAAAAAGGCTCTACTCCATATGGTTCCTTACCTCATATTACTAGGACGATCGAATCAAAGAAGAAGAGGTTGAAAAGACGTGAATAACGAATGGGGAAGACGAAGTAGTGCAGTATTTTAGTTGAAAACTTCAATCAAACGAGCACTAAGGAGAACTAAGTGGAGATAAGGTTGTGACACGAAAATACGCCTTTGTTAAAGTTTTCTGTATGATATGGAATGGACTGTTATGGATCGAGATAGGAATTATATGCATAACCGTCCGGCTCACCGTTCTCGCTCAGTCGTTTTATATGGAACGTCACTGACAGGCACTAACGTGGTGTGGGTGTTGTGAAAGTAGTGAGGATTAAGAAGATTTTTGTTTTAATTGATAATTTGGAGTATGTTTTGTGTGATTTATTACGAGTCAATGGGCGCTAATTTGTTACACGTTCTGACGACATACGATAAACGTAGCACAGATCACTATGTCACTTGGCATCTTCACTGCATATCAACATTTGTTTAAATAATAGGCATTTGCATGTTTCGAAATTTGGTAAAACCATTCAAATCCGAATTAATGCACTTATTTAAACATTGTACCCCCACCCTGTAGTGTCATTTATTAATTACTTGTTAAAGAATTTAGTCTGTAAGTCTGGCCTAAATGAGGAATAAAGCAATCACGCGTCCTCACTCTATGAAAACCGAAAAACTTGTGCGTCACTCGCTACAATACGCCAAGTTGATACCTTGCTAAAAATTCCGCTAATTTTGCTAACCAGTCTGATTGGTCCCATGTAAATTTAACAATCTCGCAATAGGTCCAAAACTTTAAAATTTTGTATTCTGTCTGCACCTTGGTTCCTAATGACTGACGTGGTATCCCATAACGTAATATATGCAAAACCCGTATGGGTCTCTTCTACCGGACAATTTTAATGTGCTACTGTAGCTAACACGGTATCCCCCTCTCTTGATTTACAACTCGGAAAAAAGTCACGCCCTCGAATTTTGACGGTCCCAGCAAACTTCACAACCCATTAAACTTGTCACTGCCAAATGTCTAACAAACTAAAACCCCATGTGTAAATGCATTCAGCATCTTCTATCCTGTACTAACCTCCACTTTTCTCACTCTCCAGCCGTCTATCCTACTTCACACATACTCCATATCACTCTCTGCTCTTGTAATCTATTCTTCCTCTCACTAACATGTTGACCTTTTGTATAAACTACCAGATGCTACTGACCTCCCTCCTGCTTTAACATTGTGTATCACTACATTTCAGAAATTAATTTTGATCCTTCTAATTGCAGTAATTCTTTCCAACGGTTATGTAAGCCTGTCTCTCTAAACACAATTTTGGAAATACCGGATTCTGTAATAGGCAGGATATTTTTGGACGTTATGAGCTATCATTACATAGTGCTGTGTCTTAGGAAGACATTCATGTCAAATGGTGCAATAGATTATTCAAAACTAGATACTTGAAGGAGTTGGTGCTTGAATTTAAGGTAATGTAATTTAAGAATTTAAGAACTTGAAGAATAAAACTTAAATAAAATGTACCTTGTGTTAGACTGAATAAATGTGGTTGGTTTAATAGTAAAACATTGGGGGCTTCCATAAAGATTGCTCTTTAACAATGAAACTTTCGATAACCGTCATATATCAGTCTTATTTGCATAATTGTCAAACAAAACGTGTTCATTCATCAGCGGTGCCAGCTATGTGCATACGGAGTGTGCACATGTGTACGTATACAATAAAAGCGGCACATATAAAAATTTTTGAAAACATTTAGGTATAAAAATAGCATTTTTATTTCCCCCGAATGAAGTTCTCTTTAAAATGAACCAACCACGACTAGAAAAAATGAAATCAAAAAAGTTTTGCTGTTGCAAGCCCTGTGAGCTTGCAGAATAACAAAGAAAAACCTAAGGCAGCAGTGCAAAGCGCTTGATGACGTATTTAACTATGTTAATCACATCTTCTCAAGTAGTCGACATTTTGACCGGTCATGGGCCGCAGTTCGAACCTCGGACAAAGTTTCCAAATTTCGAGAGCGTCAATTGGGGTATTGGTAATGTCAGTTAAGTTCATGTTAATTAAGATTACGGTGCGATTAGGGTGCTCGATTGCGGCGTAGTTGTCTTTATTAATGGAAACCAAAGGAAACGTAATATTTAAGATGCGGAATTGTGGAAAAAGTAGGAAAGTTCACGTTTTCTATGCCCTTCACTGAGCGGGAACAGAGCACGTAACCGCGACTTGTTTCTTTTCAAATTACAGCGTAATCAGAAACACATGCCAGACTTTCGTTGAGAACCGATATCTTTCGACACAAGTAGGTGCTACTCAGATTTTAGTCGGCCTTCTCGCGCGAAAGCCAGCTTTGTGACTTGGATATGAATAACCAATTACAAATTATTCAGCATTGTTGTAATTTTTGTTACATATCAATTCTATCATAGTATAAATTATGATTCTCGAACTTAATATTACAGTTTTGTGGTATATGGAGCCCCGGAGCTTGGTAAGTAAGTAGAAGATCCTTCTTAGGAATGTGTTGACTGGGTCTTGTAGCTAGTAAGAGTATATCTTCTTTCCGACAGACATACGCATCATTTTATCCTCTGAAAAGTTGGCATCTGTTACAAGCTATATGCTTTCACATTCTAGTAGACCGTAATATGGCCACTAACCCCTCTGAGAATGTCACGTCTCGTTACAATAACTATTGTTAATGTAGGCCCTGGTGTCTTTCGATGTACCTGGGGGTAATCAGAAGTGCAATGTATATGTGCAACTGTGAATATCTCCTTTTCACTTTTGCATTCAGGCTGGTGATGGCTATACGTGTATGTCATTAGGTTGAAAAATTTGAGACATACCGATGTATGCAACATTTGTAACGCATCTCCCTGACGATGCCCACTTGAATTGCCGAAACATGTAGGAGATACTCTATGTTTATAATATGCTTTTATGCACTTACGTGCATTTGTTTTTTTAGGTACCATATAAAATTGCTCAGTGCGCGGTTTTTGGATCATCTAAAGCTGATTAATTCCAAACAGACAAAGACTACATATTATTATAAAAATACGAAAAAATAAATTAAACAAAACCAATTCCGCCATTTGGTTTAATAAGATGTGCCGGCTAAACCATTGGTTTACATTTGTGTATTAGTTCAAAAATTGTCATAGTGTCTCGATGTATCCGTCTTTTGTTACACACATGCCTGGCCGAAAGGTGAAGGGGGGGAGGGGGGGAGACACTAAGTTTATAATGTACGTTATTGCACTTATGTACATTTATTACGCGTGGAGATAAACGTATGAACCGAGTGTTGGTGAGCTGCAGGAATATTTCTCTTGACGGCAAGTACCTAGAGTACTTAGAATTATGGCACTACACTTTAACTAGGCACGTTTCGATGTAAAAAATCCGAATGGGTCTTAATGTAATATTCTGTGGATATCTCGCACCTTGTTCATTATTAAATCTGTTGCTATGTATTGTCGCACTGTGGCCCTGGGTTCGACTCAGCCTCTAACAGAAATGAGTACCAGGAGCATTTCCTGGGGGTAAAGGCGGCCGGTGCGTAAGGCTGACAACCTACCACCATCCTGTGCCGTTGTCGCGAAATCTGGGAACCTTAACTTCCTGGAACCCTTTGTACGCCTCCAGGCCTGTAACGGGACTGCTTTACTTTTGCTGTGTATCGTAAGTACAGTACATTGCTTCAAATACCTTATATGGGTAATGCGCAAATAGAGAGCAGACTGTGAGACACAGGGGGATTAAAATCAGGCAAAAATGTTAGTACTGTAACTGTAAAGTGGGATAAAGTTTTTTTAAATAATATAATTGCAAATTATGAAGAATAAGCGTAAACGTAAATTATACAAAACACAAGAACCGTACATTTCAGCAGCATGATGTAAGGACCAGCGTAATTCAGAAATTAATTTAAAAAATAAACAGTAAATAAATGAACAGCCAGGTAAATGAAAGTCGTGATTGGTTCCTGTCACGCACTTCTGTCGTCATGTTTCAAAGCCATTGCCCTGTTCCATACTTTACAATCATGCGGTTTGCGACTGCCTTCCCGTTCACGTAAACAAGTTGATAAGCCAAATAAATTCACCAATATCTGATTTACAAGTTGCTGATAACAGGTTTGTATTTACGGTTGCACCTCAGAATGATATTTGTCCTCATAGTAATACATATCCTATGAATGCTGTTGCTATAGTTAAGAATAGATTTACCACTCTTACTGATCATGTGTGTATGAAGTTGTATGATCCGTAGTATAAGTTTCGTCCGGTATGTAAGTAGATGCAGACGAAAAATAGTGAGACTCCCTTTGCATGGAGTGTTCGTAGTAGTCATCCGTGGTTTACGTCTCGACAAATGTGTCTTACTCTGTTGAATGCAATGTCGATGTTTGGGCAGTAGTGTATGGCTAGAAATAACCCAGTTACAGTTTGTGCTAGATTCCTAGAAGCGATCCAAAGTTTCATCAACCTCTAATTGTTGATGGTGTTGGTAAGTCTACTAGGGCGTCGCTTGCAATTTTAAATAAGGGGTGTTTATTTCATGTGGGTTTTTCGTTATCTTGTGTGTCGTAGTGGTCCCTTAGATACGCTGATAATATTTACGACTACATTTATTGTTAATAATATGTATAGTACTAATATTGTTGTTATAGTTCCTATTATTTGGTTGTATATAACAGTTGTTGTGGTTGTGATTTCGTGCAAACAAACTGAAATTCCCTTTCCTTACGCTTGCACTTTGGTACATTTTGATATTACTGAACGTATACAGGGGTGGACAAAAGTACGTTTACAGTTGTTAGTATGGAAAAAGACATGCAGGATGTGATTATTACAATAGCTTTATTAACTCAAAAGAATGACACAATAGCACAGTGCAGTGAGGTACAATCTCGTAAGTGCTCAAATTACAGACCTTCATTATTTACACATATAATACAAGACTAAACTCTGTGTTTCGCGTACTCACAACTGTAAACCTACTTTTGCCCACCCCGATACACGTGTTTCAGCGTGTATTTATGTACAAATCCTACCCAAAATAAAGACTGCCTTATGCGATTATTGCAGTAGCAGTGGAAACCACTGCCACAAAGTTTCGGATCATGCCTGTGCTATTTGCATGAGAAACTGCGTGACATGGATCATATTTGCTGATAGCTTTCCTTTTTTAAGGTTCCCCCTCGCTTTCTTACTACAGCTAAAGCTCTTAAAAGTTAAATTAACTTGCAACCCAAACCCGATGTTTTTATCTGACCCTTTTGTATACTTTTGTTCCTGCAGCTTAATCAGGCAACTTAATTCTACAGACTGTGGTATACTTATGTGTAATAGGTTAAGGCATCAGGCTTGATAAATCCGGTAAAACGAACTTGGTCTATATTTAATCAGCGTATGGAAAAGTAATGAAATGCTGCCGCACAAAATTAGGTTACCATTAAAGGATTAACAATGCATGTATTCTGTAAGTCATTTTCCAAGCTCTGGCGTACGGGGAGTAATCACTCTTTGTCCAGTGCGAAATGCTGTTTTTCGCTTTGTATGCTTCTCCACCTCAAACACGTTTAATACTAAGGCGATGCAATATTTATAAGATTTAAAATGGGAAAGTTCATTTGGTCGTTTGTTCTTTCGTTCATTCGCAATTATCCCTTCTTTCTTCTTGGTTTAATTAACGACACTATTCAGTCATAAAACGAACTGCTCGAACATTCGAATACATGAAACAAAAATGGACGAATTATCGGTCAATGTGACGTGTGGGGCTAAGATTGTGCACAGTGTAGGTGTTTATTTTTCCATTGTTTGAGCTGGTCATGGCGATAACAGTTAAGATTGAATACGTCTGCAATTGCACTCTGTCATCGTCATTCCGGACGAAAGTTTTGTCCCTGTCTGCAGTGTAAGAGAATTCTACCCTGAAGGTATTTGGGCGATTTGGCTTTCATAAAATGCGATGAATTTCTTAGCAAACTGCGTGACTTTCAAATTATGTAATAAGGGCAGTGCTGTATAGAGTTAGGACGTTACTTGGTTTGTTATTTTGTTACCTGGTTGGGTTTGTTGGTTGGTTTGTGCGGTGTCACATCCCAAATGACCTTAACTTTAATAATGAGGATTGAGGGAACATCATATCCCAATTACAAAGTATCATACGGTAGATTCTCAAATATTCTCTAAGGTAAACGAAGTCAGATTATTTTTCTTTTTATATTTCCAACGTTACTGTAGCATAAAACTAATGTTTTTTTCTCTGTGTTTCAGGTGAGTTGCTTGTGGTTTGCTGCTGCAAGATTGTTGGTTACTCCATATTCTTATGTTATATAATTGTGAGTATGTTTAATTTATAGGAATTAGCTTTGTTACGTAGTATATAATAGAAATCGCTCAGTATGTTAAACGTATCAAGTGGGCACAGTGTAACAGCTTACCAATATGGTTTGTGTTCTCCATAATTTCTTTTAATTTTAAGCTTTATTTTAGTATAAATTAGCCTCGCTAAGAATTGGCTCAAGTAAGAAGCACAGTAAGAAAATAAGTTTGAGGCTTCGCGTTTATGATTAAAACTTTATATTGTTTATCCCTTGCGATATGCACCAATAACTTAACGTGGACTTTAAACTGCAACTTTTTAAAGAACTTTGCGGGTTTTGTAATATTAGCTCACTTGCGATAATTTGTTCGTTTGAGCTAGCAAATTTGGCAATTCTAACTTATTAACAGGTACTCTTGTAAAAATACAGATAAATTTTCCTTGAAATTGTACTAAGGATTATAATTTCATAATTAAACAATTTATTGGTCTGTTTGTGTGTATTTTTTATACTTGTATAAATTCAAAGGCCATTCAACATTTACGATATAACCTGAATCTTTGCGCCGATGCCTTGTTTTAATCGGTAACATACAATCATATATAATACAGAATTTTTGTGTATGTTTTCGATATATGTTTTTTAAAAGTACTTTACTTACGTAAATGTCGTCACATTACCGGAATCAGCAGAAGGTGAAGTACAGATTTTGCGTGTCAGCCACGCTAATATATAGTCCAAATGCCTTACCTTAAATTTTCGGAATTTTTCTAAGAATTGTAACAAAGTAACATTTTACGATCCTGCGCTGTTAGTTTGTGTCGACAATATTGCATCAATTTTTGACATTTTGCTGACCGTGCATCTCAGTATATTTATCTCAGTAATTAACCAACTTTATGCACAAAATTTTTGTTTTACAATAAGTTTATTTCATGCCTCTACATGTTTCGAGCATATGTGCTCATCATCAGGAGGTCAAAATTGCATTACACAGCCTCTGGTTTCATCACACCTATAGGTGGCCGTCCCGTAAAACAAAAATTTTGTGCATTAAGTTGGTTAATTTCTGAGATAAATATTGCATCAATTGCGTGACACCTCTTCCATGTTGTTATTATAGAAAATCATAAATTGCTTTTGACGTGGTTCATCGCAACGCGGTCGAAGCACAGTAGGAGCTCGGTCCTGTAAGTGTGTGTGTTTGTGTGTGTGTGTGTGTGTATTAGCATTTAGAGAAGAACACTTAAGATGATGGAGACAAATGCGTCCTCTCTATTGTAGTGTATGAGTTACGGCATGGTGTTAAGACATTTAGACATTCTAAGCGATAAAGATCAGTTGACACTCATTCCGCAGCGCTGTCTTCAGTAAACATTTAGCAGCGAATTAGAGTCTTTGTCGGACAAGTTGAGATTTCTGGCTTCAGACAAGTGACACTGATAGCTTGTGTGGAAACAGCAGGAGCAGGCAGAGTCGTGTTTGGTTTTATGTCCTGCGAGCCTGGCTGCTACTGTGACGAACTTAATTTATACTAAGGATCTTCTTGGTTTCAAACCTCTTTCCATGTATACTGACTTATATTGTATGACAAGAGTCATGAAACCTTTCGTACTCGTACAAGTCAGTGACAGATTTATAAGAAAGAATACTAGAAGCTTAAATCAGCGGGTACATTTTTTTTGGAGGTGTGAGAGATACTGCATTTCGAGGAGGATGGAAAAGTACCACCAATTCTAGGAAATTCTCAGTCGTCGTCCGCCCGTCCTTCTAATAAGAGTGCTATGAACGTTAAGGCATCAGAGTGATAAGAAGTAGTGGCTTCAGATAAGGCGACAGGGAATTTTGATTTACTGTTTAATGGTGAAATGCATAATTTGGAAACCTAATTTGTTGGCCTTTAGAGCCAGCTGTCCAAATTTGATAAATAAAATAAAATTATAAGGTTGAGCACTAAGTACAAGAAACTAGTGCTGCCTGAGAAGCATGCATTTGACACTGGCAACTTAGGAATTATCTTATATTCTCCAGAAGGGCGGAAAAGCAAGAGTACGTCTGTCGAAATGGTAGATATCTCGACCATTTGCTTGTCCCTGTTTGAAAGTTTCTTCCATTTCCTGTTCCTTATAGCACTCTTGTCCGGTCGCAACAATATTAAATTGATTTATCATTATCGTGTTGGGCAGGTTTGGTGTTATTTTAATCTTTATTTCCGGTTTTTTAAGTTACATATGACAGTTTAATATGCTGATTAACGATTTTTATTTTACTACACCTATGGTAGTCTACTTACTGCAACGCTGCAAAGGAAAGGAAATACAGTCAGGGCTAAGAAGGGGCACTTCTACTCAATAGTACGTCCACGTATATGTCATTCATCTTCAGTGTATTTTGTAAGAAGTATGTCACATACGTCGGAAATTCACGTGCAATACCTTTATCATCAGTGATACTAACATGGCTGTAAGGACATCTGAAGTGGGAGCGATAATAACAGCAATGTGACCGTAGTACCACAGTAAAAGTATGGTGTGGTCTGCCTAATGGGCCTAGCATTTTGCTCACATTTTTTGTTTGCGTAGTGTAACACCACTGCAGACATGAAAACACACCCGTACTTAGCCTACGCATTATTCTCAACATGAACTGTATCTAAAAGTTCGCGTCCCGAGGCTCTTGTTACCCACTGAATTTCTGTTTAACATGCCGAACGGAATGTGAGATAAAGACTTTCGTATTGTGTAATATCGGGCCTTTGATAAAAACAATAACTAAACGAATGATTTTATAAAACGTTCAGAACATTTGAAGAGTTGTTAGAGCAGTGATGCAGGAAAGTAACTCGTAAATATACTGCATTCAATTATTCACATCGCGGTGAAGCGGAGAGCTTAGCTTCAATAACAGAATCCGAGCTTCAAAACTGCTGGCGCCATGAGCGACACGCGCATTTGCTAAGCCGCCATTAACCCTTCCCAAGCTATAAATGACATATATCGATTAGAACCCTCTCCCTCCTTACCCTAATATTTTGACCTTTTAGCGAAACGACTTCCTTGTAAATTTCTACTTTAAACAGAAGTTATGTAACTTTCGGCAAACTGAAATGTTATTACCATGTAAACATGAAACAAAGGAAGGAAGGTTTGTGGCTCCAGCTCAATACGAAGTGTTAGTTGTGAAGAACCGACCGAACATTGTAGCCAAATTGGTAGTTCTGTTTAGGTTTTGAAAGTCCCAGAATTATATTGTGTTGGCATTGTACTTTACTATTTAGAATTTTGCAAGGTCGTGTTATAAGGCTGTGTGTATATATATATATATATATATATATATATATATATATATATATATATATATATTTTTT
>Ga0123352_10015437_pt1 | contig 12155 bp, 10 predicted proteins | sample TergutLab28metaG_FD_89700 | JGI IMG/M metagenome (GOLD analysis project Ga0123352, IMG submission 89700) | Labiotermes labralis P1 segment gut microbial communities from Petit-Saut dam, French Guiana - Lab288 P1 | ecosystem: Host-associated > Arthropoda: Insects > Digestive system > Gut ... | reverse complement strand
GAAATTTACAGACAATTTGGACACTCGCCGCCAGTAAGTCGCCAGTTCCCAGCATGACCCAGCTGGTCAGGCGGTTTCAGTGCTAGCTGCTTGCAAGACAAGTAGCAGCTATGGGGCTTGTATAAAAAAACTGTTAATTTTAGTTCTATTTATGGTGTCAGTTTAGCAGCTGTATTTTCAGTACCATTGTAGCTTTGTAAAATAAGAAACTGGTCCAGGTGGCCATGCGGTCTAAGGTGTGAGTTTATGGCCTCTCACTTGCTGGGATTGTGGGTTTGAATCCCTTCGGGAGTATGGATGTCTGTCTCTTGTGAGTGTTGTGTGTTGTGCACGTAGCGGACTCTAAGAGGGGCCGATCTGTCATCCAGGGGAGCCCTACCGACAGTGTGTGTCACTGAGTGTGGTCATGTGCAACAATGACCCTCTACAGCTGCAATGAGTAGGTAGAAGGGGTCAGCTTGAGACAGCAAGGGAAAGGTATCATCTATACGATGAAGACGTTAACGATTCACTTCTGTTAGTAGAAAGCTTTAATTATTTAGAAATGAGGAGCTGCTGTGATTGATTACGAACGTGCAGAAGGCTGTTTGGGTGTGTGAAAACGTGTAGCAAGCTTGGGAGTCTATAGGGATTGAAGATAAAGGGAAATGTTATCAGGTTGTAAGGAATTTATTTGTTCTCGAACGGAGTTATGCTGTGAAACAGGAAAATAGACGTCACTAGTAAAAATATACTAAAGTAGATGATAGCAATTACTACTACTACTACTACCACAACTACTACTACTGCTACTACTACTACTACTTCTACTATTACTACTACTGCTACTACTACTACTACTGCTACTGCTACTACTACTACAACTACTAATTCTACTTCTACTATTACGCCTACTGCTACTACTACTGCCACCACTACTACTACTACTACTACTAGTACTACTACCAGCACCATTCCAAATAAATCTAACCTACTGGCTGCATCGTTAAATGAATCGTAAATAAGTAAATATCCAATAAATCAGTACCTCATCTAATTGTGTCTTAGTAAAGAAATACGGTGTAGGTGTGTTGGTCGGCTTTGTGTTGCAGGATGAGGATCAGTGGCCGCTCTTGTGTACCAAATAAACTAAATTCATACAATGGGTTAGCCTAATGTGCGTGGCTTCCGGCTACCGTCGGCGTGTAAATAAGATCTCGCTCTTCGGTGGTGTTACGCAGCGTACATTGGTAGTCACCGACGTTTCGGGACAACCTACCGGTCCCATATTCAAGGTTCAAGCAGTCCTTGAATATGGGACCCCTGACGTCGGTAACCACCAATGTACGCTGCGCAACAAACGAGAAGAGCAAAGGTCTAATGTAATAACTTTACTATTTGAAGTGGTATTCTTTTGTGGAAACAAGGCTGCATTTTCTTTAATTATTTAATTCCGAATTTCTATACCACGAAATTCCTGCGTTTATGCTTATCACGCCAATTAATGTCGAAATCCAAGAATTTCAATATTATAGGCTTAACACAATAGGCTGACAATTTTGAATACTTTTATTTGTCAAATTTATTGTTCAAAGTAAGCCCAGTTCCAAATGGGCAAACTAATTTAGGGCTTTTTTTCTTTTCCTACTTGACCGATAAAGGCCAGCCCGTGTCTCTAGCCAGTTTTATGACACTTTCTAAAGGCCATTATCACTACGATCTTCTGTATAGCTCCCCTCACCGACTGCTAAACCTCCCGTAACCGCGGCGAACGACGCAAATCTGGCAGCGAGTGGGTCGGAGTGTTAGGCCGGCGCTAGTCGGTCAAGCAGGAAAAAAGACACCCTGTATATGGCATTTGGAGTTTTTTACTGCGTATTAAGACTACGTATTTATGTACAGAGGTGAAAGCTTATGTTAATGCATCGATTCGTCTATACATTTGAAAATTACTTCCACTGTAGTAGGCTGTTAGAATGTTACAAGATATTTCATTGTACTCATTACAGTAAATTTTGTGTCAATCACCGTGGCCAATACAGTGAATTGTCAATAAATAGAAGCTTAGCTCCGAAACTGTTATCGTTAAAGGATAATGTTAACTGTAGACGGAATATAGCCAGACTCTTACGGTGAGAGCGGAGAAAAAGTGTAACAGACGAGTTACATATCTGACAGACCTCAAGAGTGACATGTCACATGCAACGTGACACAAAAAAATTGCGGACATATAACTTATTTTAACGATTTACAGCAGTGTGGTTACTATATCTACCACCTACTTTAATATTGGAAGGATAACCGAATTTTACCCAAACAACGCATTTAGACACTTCATATCAACCTCGCAAAGCAAAACGATTAAATTCGTAAGCAGATTGTACTTTGTAAACGGAGTTAAGTGGCTTTTCTCTGAGGTACGAACTGGAAACCTAGATATTAATTGAATGAGTTTTAGTTTTCCATGCGGTCAGTGTCATAGCTCAGATGGCTAGTCGGCGGCGTTTCACCGTGGAGGCCCGGCTTCTATCTCAGGTCAGTCCATGTGAGATTTGTGGTAAACAGTGTGGCAGTGCGACGGTTTTCATTCCGAGCATTTCTTATTCACCCCTGCCAGTATCATTCCACGAGTGCTACATGCGGGTTTTCGCCTATACGTCGAGTGTTTTCAGCAAGACAGTTGAAAGAAGCCACGAAAATTTACGAAAGCCAATTTTGATGCTAAAATTTGGAGAGCGTTGGTTTAAAAAAAAATGTACTTTTGTTTTTCTTGCGCTTCCACGCATTAAAGAAATCGAGGAATAATTCGTCTTGGTTATTTTATACTGCTTCTGTCTTGTCTGGGCTTCGTTTTACGATTCTGAAGAAAATTTTTTTAAGATCGTTCCTCTTAGCCGTTTAAGTGTTTTGATCAATCTAAATACTGAATGATGAGATAATTAGAAATCGATAATTTTTTATGTAATTTTAATATCCTCACTTTAAAGCCACCAGAACGTCATCAGAACGTCATCTGTGACGTGTATTTTGATGAGTGAGCAGGTGGGCTTACAGCATTAGGACGGACCATGGGAATATAAAGTAGCAGGGCAATAGTCTAGAACCATGTAGAAAGCCAAGCTCTGTTATCGGTAATGTCCACTGACGTAGCTCAGTTGTAAATGTGTTTCTGTCAGTCAAACACACCACTTTGATTAACAGACCTATAGATTTTAGGCTAACACATATTTGTTATCAAAGTTTTATTTATTCACCAACTGATGCACTAGTGAGTTGTCTTAAAAAACAATATTAATATTTACATTGAAATTTACATTAAAACAGCTCCATGATGTTGATGTAGTTTGGTTTCAGATGTTTAACTTTACACATTTTATTCAACCATATCGCGTCATTTGTTTTTAATAACTTTACTTTATTGCTCTTGTAGACGTTACACCAAAATTGTGTGTTGGGCTGTTTTAATGTAAATTTTAATATTGTTTCTTTAAGACAACTCAATCGTGCACCATTTGGTGAATAAATTAAACTTTGATAATATCAAGATGCACGGTACGAATGTGGAAATTTTTATATAAACATTTAAGAGATCACAGACACGTGTTTCGGCTTGCTTGAATCCATTTTCAGACCGTGACTTAAAATAATTCAATACATAATTGAGAACGCCTCAAAACGAAGAGATCTCGTTCCAAAAATTAAATTAAAACTAAAAATTATAAAACAGATTTTGCAAATAAAATTATATGGACTACTTGAATTCGTTATATCTGTCAATCTATATTTGGGCATTTTATTTAACGACTTACTTTTCCTACATTTCAAACTTTCGCCTTGTTCTGAATGTTGTAAGATTTCTTCTGGGTAATTCCCCGGCGTGTGAATTTTATTTGCCAACGTTTCGTAACACCCTGTTCCATCTTCATAGGCAGGTAGGTATGAATAATTTCTTCATACCTACCTGCCTATGAAGTTGGAACAGACAGAGTGTTCCGAAACGTCGGCGTGTAAAATTCACAAGCCGGGGAATTACCCAGAAGAAAGCTTACAACATTCCTTTTGATATGTAACGATATCATGTAATTAAGATGATTTTGCTTGCAACACAGTGTTGTGTTTGGCTGATTTGTTTGTTACTGTTTATAGATCTAGTTATGTAACACAAGGGGATGTCCTCAAAAACGTTTGTTAATTACATAGTTAAACTGCCATCAAATTTAAATTTATACCTATACATAAACACATTTGTCACCAAAAAATTTGCATTCAATTCCGAAACTAAAACACTCCTACATATGTTGACTATCGTTTATAACCCTCTTTTTGAAATCTAAACTAATTTATATGTATTTATTTATTAACTGCAATTGGGTTGTCACCCGGTGGCAGTGGTTATTTTACATGCAAACAAAACATGAAATTGGTTACTACTAATTTTAAGTCTGGAGTGCTACATGAGAAGCATGTAGTGGCAACTTGGAATGTTGGGAACCATCTCAGCATTTGCTTATAGACACAGGGAAACCAAGAAAAACTTGTGTCGAGGTGGCCGGGAGTATCATTGAGATCAGTACAAGATAATCGTTCACGGCGCATGCGCAGTGTCACAATATGTAGCATTTGCCACTCGATTAAACTCGAAGAAATTTTCATATTGCAAGGGTCTTGGGATGCAGCGGGTTTTGAGGAGCTTTCGCAAAATTACGAAATGCGTCATGTCTGTCTGTCTGTACGTCCGCATAAAAATAACTTGGCTCCCACAAGACGGATTTTTATTAAATTTGGTATTTGAGGATTTTAGGACAATCTGTCGAGAAAATTCAAATTTCTTGAAAATCTGACATGAATAACGGGCACTTTACACCAACACCGATGTACATTTATGGTAATATGTAGATGAATTCTTCTTAGACTGAGAAATGTGCTGTTGTCACGAAATCTGGGAGCCTTAACTTCCTGGAACCGTCTGGGCAACTCCAGGCCTGTAATGGGACTGGTTTAACCTATTTTTACTTTTTTATACTTAGTTAATTACTTATTTACTCAGTCAGTCAATTAGTTAGCTAGTTAGTTACAACTAGCGAGATTTGAGGTTTACAAGAGAGTGAGTATGAAGACCGTGCTCCAGATAAATAAATTTTGGGATGTAAAAAATCAGTCCCGTTACAGGCCCCAGGTGCCCAAAAGGTTCCAGGAATTTAAGGTTCCTAGATTACGTGACAATGGCCCTGAATGGTGGTAAGGTTGTCAGCCTTACGCAACTCCTGGTACTCATTTCTGTTAGAGGCTGAGTCGACCCCAGGACCTTACTGCGATCGGAAGGATTATGTCAATGAAAAGTTCCAATGACACCATCTGGAATCGAACCAGCGATCTTCCGATTTGTAGCACAGCGCCTTAACCACTGTGTTACCGCGGGCCCCCAATATTGGGATGTAGCCTGGTATGAATATACGTAGGTTGCGGCAGAACGTCTCGGTTGAGATATGCATATAGCTGCTCAGAAGTAATCGTGCGTTCATCACGATACATCGAGTCACGTTGCAGCACAGAGTAGGCTTCAGTTTCATCCTTCCTCCTAGTTTGTTTGCCTTCCCTCATTGTGTCTTCTCCAGTCACTCAACTTTTTTTCATGACAGAAGTAGCTCCGATTTCGGACCTGTCGAGTGACACTAGTAAACAAGATCAGTGGTGGTTTCAGTGCCTGTATATTCCACCCCAGCTCTTACACTAAGCCAAAAGGCGGCGCTAGAATCGCGGTTTCTGATAAAATACTCTAATAAATTTGTCGTGGTTTACGTATGTCAGGCATCCGCAATACGTGTATAGGGCTACGCAGTGGCGCAGTTGGTTGAGACACTGCGTAACAAAGCGTAAGGTCGCGGGTTCGATTCCCGAAGGTTTCGTTGGATTTTTTTCATTGACATAATCCTTTCAGCCGCACTGTGGCCTTGGGGTCGACTTAGCCACTGACAGAAATGAGTAATGGGAATATTGTCCGGAGGGTAAAGGCGGACAGTACTTAGGGCTGACAACCTTACCACCTTCATGGGCCGACTGTCTTGAAATCTGGGAGCGTTAAGGTAATGGAAACCTCAGGGCCTGTCCAGACCTGTAAAGGGATTGCTGTACCTTAATAAATTTGTGTATATATATGTATATAAATATACACACACATATCTATGTGTACACATACATACATACAAAAATACACACATACATACATAAATACACACACGTACGTACATACATACATGCACACACATACATACATACATACATAATACATACATACATAAATACATACATGCACACACATACATACATACATAATACATACATAAATACATACATACATACATACACACATACATACATAAATACACACACACACATACATATATAACTACATACATACATGCACACACATTCATACATACATACATAAATACATACATACATATATACATACATACATACAGAATACTAAGAATGGTTTTATAGAATCTCATTTTTGCACAACTGTCTATTGTTATTATTGCATTTCGATATATCTTTGGAGAACTTATTCCTTACGATATGAGTCTACGCATTGTTACACATTTTCAACTGAAAAGTAGTTTAGGCTTTTAGAAAGGGCATAGTGCCTTCGTCCACTTGAACAGCCTGACCCTGTAGATGAAGACATTATAATCATCCGAAATGTCGGTAGCTCTACCAGTCTACAAAGCTGCTAATAACTAAGAATTACTCTTTCATGCACCTCATTTTATGTTTTGAACGGTAAATATATAAATATATATATATTTATATTCAAAATTATTTTTGTAATTTGTGTTTGGGTACAGTACAAAGTCTGATAGGTATTGCCAGGCGTAGAGAGGAGATGCTCGAAGTTAATGTGCACAAAATTGCAAATAAGTCACTGTTTAATTTGTAGCAGAAGAATCAACTTAAATGAAAACTGAAATGATTGGACTATCAGTAGGATTTTCACTATCAAATCTGATGACAATCAGTTCACAGGTAGAAACTTTGTGGGACACAATCACCCTTAAGAACCTTTAAATTTTATCAAAGGTAACACGATTCTTATAGGCATCTCATGAGGTACATGGCCCCATGTGTTTTCTAAGTAATTACATTCTTTCCAGTAAAATGATATATAATAAAAATGTACACAATTCTGAGGTGTGTCATCCCCGTTGTGTGTAGAAAGACTAATAGTGAGGTAAATATCAGTCATGAAAACACAACTATGGTAGTATGGATTTATGATTTCATTTAATAGCAAAAAAATAACTACATGATGGCCGCTATTGGCCGAAACATGTAGTTATTTTTTGCTATTAAATACCATCATAAATCCACACTACCATAGTTGTGTTTTCATGACTGATACTTACCTCACCATTAGACTTAAAAACGTACACACAGTGTTTAAAATTCTCATTCACCAGATTTGGTGTGATATGGTTACTGAAGTTTCATCTTTCAACTGTACGTAAACTAAATTCTTCTTCATACCTTTCCAGAAATAGATTCAAAGATGAAGATTACGGTCTTACATAATCTTATAAATAAGCTTATATCGATATGTAAGAAGCACAGCAAAAGTAGATGTCAGTAGCAAATGTTCTTTATATATCAAATACATATTTACAAATGCATTCATATATTATGTCACCATTTTAATAACATTATATGTCACTCCGACATGTTTCAACCCCTTAAAGGGTCTTCTTCAGGGAGTATAATTGACACATTCAAGAAGCATGTTCATCAAAATGGGCCACCAGTTGTAAAATTCTGGAGGTGACTCACTGTGTTGACTTTGACGCTTATGTGCATCAAATGTGCATCAAATGTGCTCCTGAAGATGACCCTTTAGGGGATGAAACATGTTGGAGTGACGTATGGGTCACTGAATGCTATACTGACACAACTCAAAAACTGCCAGTCGACGTTGATACAACGATTGATTTCAAAAAAAAACACGTCCGAGAACACCGGCATATTTGTTAGCCGAAACACACTCTGCTAGATGACATATTTATCAGATGCAGCTGTTAACATTTTTTAGATAACTCCTAATATTAACTCCTCATTGGCAAATTTTGGATTGTGTCGCTATTGCATTCAGTGAGCGATATAGTGTTAATAGAGTGGTGCTTTGATAATATATGAGTGTATTTATTTGATACAGTGACAATAGTGAGCGGATATGAACAAGAGAAAATAAATTCTTTGTATGTTGAAAAGTTTTATTGCAGCAAACAGCCACAATCAGAATAATAAGGCACTAAGAAAAGTAATTACTAACAATATTGTTATTATTATTATTATCATCATCATCATCATCGTCAGCCTGACGCAGCCCGAAGTCAGGGAATGCTTGCTATCATTCAGTACAGAATCTGTTGTCTTCCAGGTTGCTTTCCAAAAATTTAATTATTAAGATATACAGAACTATATTCCTGCCTGTTGAGTTGTATGGGTGTGAAACCTGGTCTTTGACAGTGAGGGAGGAACTTAGGTTAAGGGTGTTTGAGAATAGGGTGTTGAGGAGAATATTTGGGGCTAAGACGGGCGAAATGACAAGGGGGTGGAAAAAAATACGTAATGAGGAGCTTAATGATCTGTACTCATCACCAAATATTTTTCGAGTGATAAAAATCGAGAAGAATGAGATGGGCGGGACATGAAGCACGTATGGAGGAGAGGAAAGGTGTATACAGGGAAACCTGGGGGAACGAGACCATTTGGAATATCCAGGCGTTGATGGGAAGATAATATTAAGATGGATCTTCAGGAAATTGGATGCGGGGATATGGACTGGATCGAGCTGGCTCAGGATAGGGACAGGTGGCGGGCACTTGTGAATGCTGTATTGAACCTTCAGGTTCCATAAAATGCGGAGAATTTCGTGACTAGCTGAGAACCAGTTAGCTTCTCAAGAAGGACTCTGTTCCATGAAGTGATTAAATAATTAATTAATTAATTAATTAATTAAGTATTAGCCTGACAATACCGCTTTCCAAATAGGTCGAAACATGTTGCAGTCCACCTTTCAACATATTAAGAGCTGTGACTGACAGTTGATTTCTGTATGTTATTAGGTCTATATTTCTGTATGTTATTAGGTCTATATTTCTGTATGTTATTAGGTCTATATTTCCGTCACAACTGTACGTCCAATTTCAGAATTTTAAAAAAATATGTTACATTTAGGGGACCGCGGTGGCACAGCGGTTACGGTGCTGTGCTACAAATCGGAAGGTCGCTGGTTCGATCCCAGATTGTATCACTGGTTTTTTTCATTCACAAAATCCTTCCTATCGCCCTATGGCCTTGGAGTCGGCTCAGCCTCTAACATAAATGAGTACGAGGAGCATTTCCTGGGGGTAAAAGCGGCCGGTGCGTAATGCTGACAACCTTATCACCATCCTGTGCCGTTGTCACGAAGTCTGGGAAACTTAACTTCCTGGAACCCTCTGGGCCACTCCGGGCCTGTAACGGGACTGGTTTACCGTTACATATATATTACGTTTATAAATACGAACTATTTGGAGAACTTTAACGCACCTTCCTTCACTGTCACAGAAACAGACTTTGCCGAATGATCCGAAACTTCTGTACCTGAAATGTACTAGAATCCACGATGTCACAGACCGTTAGACAATCCTCATAGTGAAATCCATAAGAAATTCTGACCAGTTACAGCCCCTAGCTCGAGGTTAGTTCACACGTGAAATTCAGGTCCGATGGCTGTGAATAATAAAAGGGCAGTTTTGCGGCATGCGACGCCGTGTTTTTCTCAGAGAATCTTATTGACTGCACGTACTGGTAACGTGAAGATGGGGGCGTCACTTACGCCCAGACCGCTGTGTGTAACAGACCGAACATCTGTATTTCCTAGTCACTAACTGCGGGCGTCTTGAAGTTCTTAGCTAAATCTCTCCCGCAACACTTTTAAGAAAACTTTGTAGCTCAGTCGGTATAGCAACTGGCTACGGGCTGGACGGTCCGGGGATCGAATCCCGGTGGGGGCGACATTTTCCGCACCTGTCCAGACCGGCTGTCGGGCCCACCCAGCCTCCTGTAAAATGGGTACCGGTTCTTTCCCCGGGGTAAGGAGCTGCCGGGGCCTGAAGCTGACCTCTCACCCCTTCTAATGCCGTGGTCAAGAAAGAGTAGAGCTATACCTCTACTCCTCCTATGGGCCGTACGGCCTGTACAGAGCCTCAGTGCCTGTACAAGGGTGCACTTTACCTTTTACCTTTAGGAAAACTGGGAAATAAAAAAAGTTCAGAGACATTTCAATCCCAATTCTCACGCCACTTGTTTAGCCACTTTCAGGCAATTTTAACTTACAGTCATTAATTTCCATGGAACTGAAGCGTATTAAGATGACTGCATTTACACATTATTAGTAACCACTTGAAATGAACATACCCTGTTGAAATAAGGAAATTTAGCTTAAGAATATCTGATATTTTATTTAAATATTTAAATCATCTTAGATTTTTCAAATAGTGAGCTTTGGTTACATGCTGCATATTTCACATGGCAGTCACAATGAAAAACGGTCATCTTCCTGAAGGAAATTAACCGGTTTTCCTTTGTAATGAATTTTCATTGTGTTTAATGTGGGGTAGGAATTCATATACACAAAGTTTTTGATCCCCGGTCCTCAAGCGGTTAACCTCCTGTTGCTTGAGTATGGGAAGACGTATCAGCCCAGTCAGTATCCTTACTTGTGTGCTAATAGACATGTCATCTTTCTTTTTCAAGACGTCTGCTGAAATTTGATGTTCTTCATTGTCAAAAAAAAATCTCACTCGAATTATTTTGAAGAAGGTTGATGAATTTAAAATTTACCGAGTTCAAATGCTTATATACGCTGAATTTGAAACGCACGTAACTGATTGTGATGAAGCTTCTCGTATAAATACCTGGTGCTGATAAATCCTTAGCCCGACCAGGAAAGAAACAAGCTCGGAAGCATGTGAGGGACGCGCGCGATTTCAACAACATCGAGACGCGAGCTGTCATCAAGTTTGTTTTTTCCTGCAAGACAAGGCGCCGAAGAAAATTCACGCCATTGTGACAGAAATATTGGCTTGTTTCCTTCTGGTTGAGCTAAGGACTTATGAGCACCCCTGTATTTAATTCCGCGAATATTGGTCGTTCATATAGAGTGAAATATTAGGAACTAAATGAAACGTAAATTAAAGTAGCATAAACGTTAAGAAAAATTGTAAATTTCTGTTTTTTTGTTTACGGTGTACCCTCCGTTTGCCCTACGACAAACCATCCTAATACGTCACACGAAAGTTAAGCTACAACATTCCAAAACCCAAGCAACAGTGAATATGGAAGATACAGGAACTTTACGATCAATTTTAGGAAGACAAAATGGAAGGGAATTGCGTCACGCGTGCTGTGATGAGAAATAAAAAAGAGAAAATGGTATCAAAAAAGCTGAACTGAACACACCTTTTGAGAGGGCTTGTACTTAAATGGAAATGTGGGTTCCGTTAATAAAAAGAGCCTTACGGGAAGATGATGGGTCTATGTGGGGTTAATACTGCTGTTTTGCTAGACACACCAGTGGCGGTGTGCTGTGAGCAGCGCATGGATTTATACATTCAGATAAGTTTTGTAAAATCATGCTTGCCGGTTATTAACTTCCACCATATAATTTTGTGTACATTCATATATATTCTTATTTTGACTTTTTAAGGTCGTGTCCCTGAAAATGAAGATGAATTTCAGCATTAGATATTTCTTTGAAATCACATAATAACGATGGCAATATACAGTGTGTAATGTACTTTTTGAATTATTGAACTGTTTTAGTATGCTATATCTTAACTCCACGATTGCACATATATGATGTAAATAACCATTGTTGCATTTTTCTTTGTTGAAAGCCGAAAAGTTTGAAACATAAACAAGGTTTTACCACATGTTTGTATAAATTTATATCCAATTATAGTGCAGTTTTTGGTACATATATATATATATATATATATGTGTGTGTGTGTGGTGTGTGTGTGTGTGTGTGTGGTGTGAGTGTGTATGGTGTGTGTGTGTGGTGTGGGTGTGGGTTTGTGGTGTGTGTGTGTATGTGTGGTGTGTGTGTGTGTGTGTGTGTGGGGTGTGTGTGTGTG
>Ga0123352_10015436_pt1 | contig 12156 bp, 10 predicted proteins | sample TergutLab28metaG_FD_89700 | JGI IMG/M metagenome (GOLD analysis project Ga0123352, IMG submission 89700) | Labiotermes labralis P1 segment gut microbial communities from Petit-Saut dam, French Guiana - Lab288 P1 | ecosystem: Host-associated > Arthropoda: Insects > Digestive system > Gut ... | reverse complement strand
GGTTCATTACCGCACTCACAAGCGTCCGCCACCTGTCTCTATCCTGGGCCAGCCCAATCCAGTCCATATACCCACATCCCACCTCCTGGAGATCCATCCTAATATTATCCACCCATCTACGCTCTGTACGTATACACGAGTTGAAATTCAAACTCCAATTCACTGGAAAATGATCTACCACAACATGACCGTCCAACCGCCTGTGTTGTCGGCCAGCAGTAGCCTTCCGTCATCTTCGTTTTATTGTGCTTTAATTCCTTGAAGGAAAAATTCGGTGCGAGTTGCAGATTTATTTATTTATTTATTTGAAGTTTCGTACATCTGAAATTTTGTGACTTGAAAATGCGCAAGTCGCGGAGCTTCTGCGCGTTAATACTACGATGCTGTACCTGATAGCGAATACTATAGCGTAACGGTGCTGCCACCTATACACTTAAAATTTACTGCTGCCGAATGCTGCTTCTATTCGTAACTACTCGCTTCGATACACAAGGACGGAAGAGCCAAACTTTCGGTACCAAGCCGGTAAGCGTTGAGTATTGAAACATGAGAATGTAGAAACAGGTGGCCCTTTTAAATATTGTAAGAGATCTTAAACAGGCGGAGAATTTATTGGCAAGCTATTACTTTATCCAGAAGGAAACTACTACAAGAAGTCATTTTTTGAAAGAAATCTGGATATTTTATGTCCCAATCCATGCCTGCAAATGAATTCCAATGATTTTCTCATGTATTGCTAAAGGTATAAACTGTACTGTTGAAATACACTTAAGAGCCTTATTTAAGCCAAAGCAAATTTAGCATCTGTACTATACGTGTTATTTCTCTTGTATATTTCATTTCGGCCAATTAGTAAAGACACGTCTGTGAGTTATTAGTAACTGGAAGGCAAAGAATGCCCAGTTACGCCAAGCAGATGTACGTCAACGTCTGCCTTCTTGTCAGTCCAATATTACTTTTTTCGTGCCTTGGAAAGATTTAGTAATGTCGTTGAATTATTAAATATTGCAACCTATTTCTCACGCAGACAGTTCCGACAGTATTCATGAGATATTCGCGTCGGTGACACGGACGGGAGTTGCTCACTTTGGAAGCAGGAATGTCACAAAACTAAATTGGGTTAATAGCAGTTTAAAAATTGAAAAACCAGCAACATTTTGAAGACAGATATTCGCATAAATTATACACAGAAGTTCTGTTCGTACATCACAGAGAGCGCAGTCGATGTCCATTATGATGACCATCCCGTTTGTACAGGCTGGGTAAATAGTCGTTTTTTATTGTAAAAATCACAAGAAACACTTTAAATACTATACAAGTACAATACGTAGCAAATGCATAATTTCCTAATGTTGCCCTAGGTGATACACATATGTAACGCTGAACTTACGGTAGTTAAATACCAATGTTTTAAATTGTGATGGCATTATTCATGATGTAAATGATTGAAAATAAAGCTTATAATTTCACATTTACTTTTTAAGAAAAATGTTTCCTTTCCACTTATTGAACAATGGGTACCGAGCCTTTACCGGGGGTACGGAGGCCGGGGCGTGACGTTGACCACCCACTCCCATCTAGCGCCGAGGTTAAGGAAAGAGCAGAGCCATACCTCATCTGGGCCATCATGGCCTTTCGTAGGGTGAACTTCCTCTTATTAAAGTTCTTATATCTTCAAGTTATTAATTCCATAAATAGTATCCTTTGTTGAAGAGATTTTTGTTTCCGAGATAGTCTATAAATTTTATGCGTTTTATGGAAAATTAAGATTTGCACTGGGTTTACAAGCCTTCGTGTTTGTACCTTTTATTATACATTCGAATCCAGTTCACAACCTAACATCAGTCGTCTTGAGATCAATTTTAATATTGTCTTTCCAGCTACGCTTACGTCTTCAAAGTGGTGTCTTCCTTACAGGTTTTCCAACAAAAGTTTTTCAAATAGAATTTTCCTCACTGTCCACTTTTTAGATACCTCGAATCTATATTTTTCCCTTGGGACGAGAGGCTAAATTTTGTGCCCAGAGAAAAAATAACAAATCTGTTTTTAACCTCTGCTTCCGTTATTTTGGACTGCTTTACCCTAAAGAAGGCAAGACGCTTGTGTGGCACAGACAACTTGTTCGCCCCCCTCCCCGGACCCGATAAATGGGCCCTCTTATAATTAGTATACCAGATCTCACAACACAGTTCCGTAATACCGCTTAGTGGAGAAGAAAGGAATCCAGTCCGAAAGAACCCACAAAAATCGTCTTAGTATTCTTTACGTTTTGGGGGCTCCTGTGACCCACGGGGCCCCCGCGAGTCGCGGGATCTCCGAGGGCCTTACTTGCGCCACTGCCACACTTCCTCGAAGCGTTGGTAAATATTTTAGAGTCAGTAAAACGTGACATCCAAAACGTTATTGCATATTACGTATGTCCCCCACCCCGTTATGTTCCAAGTCGGTAATTCTTTGTGGTTAAAACTTTTGTAACAACTTTGTGTTACTGTTGTAGTTTTTTTCGAGGTTAGGCATAGTTCTTTTTGTACCGATTTTTTGTGTTATTCTTGGATCTTCATAAAATTTGCCCCGTGTCATTATTGGATTTGATTTTCTTATAAATACAATATTGATGTTAGCAATACACATTTTCATATTTCCACATTGTTAGGCGTGAGAGGTTTGGTAATTCATGATTATTAATTATTTCAATTGTTCTTCAGTCTTTGCTCAGTAGCGTCCATGTATAGCTCGTACGGAATTTTAAGCTACTGGTTTCGTTCGCAGTGACAGTATTCACTTATGCTGTTGTGTTACCAGCTATAATTGTGTGATTTTCGAGTTTGTTTTTGGACTTTCACTTCAGTAGCTGTGCGTAATGAAGAGCATGACGTATTGCCAGTAGGTGCAATTGGCTTTGTTTAATCTCTAAATAACGAATCTGGCGACGCACAGTTGATGGCAGGAGGGCGATGAAGAGACGCCATGCAAGGTATCAGATGAAACTCTGCTGGCGATCAGATATGTTGGAAGTTAATTGAGGTAAGCTGGTCTGTCTCCTGGACAGAAAGTATATCGACATAAATCCTGCTTTCTCGTGTCCCTTCCTTTTGACAAAGACAGATTCTTATACGAGGGGATGAACGGCTTAGTAAAGATTGGAAGAGCCAGAGGGGGCAGGATTAAGTTCCTCCACACTTTGGGATAGAAGAAAAGCCAGGGTAGAATAACGTAGTTTGCTGGCGCTCAAAGGTTCCGCTAACATTTACTTTTTTGCAGCTATTGATGACTTCGTACACTGACTACGATGCAACGTGCTTTATTCGTGACGACGTGGATACAGTTACCACATTCATATTACGAATTAAATGACCAGGAGTTGAAAAATATAAGCAATGGCTTCATACGGGTTGTTTACATTACGTATACTAGTGTTCATATTGAAGATATTGCCTAAAACTGTTGTTTCTCTTAGGGCATTTGCCTGTTTCAAAGCTAGTAATGAATGTACTAAGAAAATAGATTTCCGTTTGATTTTGTTAAAATGCATTGAAACATTGAAAACTGTTTCTTATAAAACTCTTGGTTCTCAGTGACAAAATGGCGACTTTCGCTTAATGAGTCCCGGCAAATGTGTATTCCGCCAGAGCAGTAATATCGACTTTGTGTTTGTGTGTGTGTCAAATTATGTGTGATCTAGAAACCTCAACAATGAGGCGGCCTAGGCCCGAGATTGTCTGTGACGCCACTGACACAAAAGAAAATACGACGGGTTGGGAACAATAGAACTAATTGAAAATACTTTTCAATAGTGGGATTTGTTGTAGTTTTATTTGATTATGTGGATTTTAAGACCGGATATTTTTTAGTTTGCTTTCTTAAAAGATTAACGAAAAGAATGGAGTCTGTGAAGTTTTAATGCGTCGGAAATGCAAAGACATCTGCACGAAATGTACACGGATTTAAACACGAAGCCACTCAGTTCGATGTCATTTTACTTGCTTATATTCCCTGTATGTGTAAAACGGTTTCTTTTACAGCATGGTAAATGTAGAACAGACTTACGTTGGAGCGGAACGATGGACAGCTAGGATAAAAATCGTGTCCTCACAGAGCTTAATTTTCTACCGTCGTTACTTCAGGGCCCGTCAAAACCCGGCTTTATGTTGTTACACGTAATAAGGCTCTGATACGAATTTCGTATTCTCGTTGACACTGCTACAGAAGTTACCATTCTGCGCACAGCTATAAAGTACCCTAATTTATATTTATACTCTCAGAAAGTTTCGCTCTATGACTTTTACCCCATCCTCGTTGTATGAAATATGTCTTCACATAATTTTACATATTGTATAAAATGGGGTGAGTTCGGTCGATCGAGTGACTAGGCAACCGGCTTGGAAACATGTTTCGGTTTTATGACAAGATCAAGATTGTCCAGACTGGCTGTAGGGCCCACAAAACCTTCTATTCAATGAGTAAACAATACTCTTCCCCGGGGTCGTGAATTTGAACACTTGCCCTATCTAACGCCAAAGGTAGGAATGAGTGTAGATATACCTCCAATTCTCCACATGCCTTTATGGCGTGTGGAGAGACGACTGTAATTTTACTGTCTAAAATATGTCGTAGAGTCATTTGATTTTCTCCCTCTCTGGCCTGTAGCAATGTTTGTTCAATTCGTTGCTCGCGGGCAGAATGTTGCTCGCGGCATAATGTTACGTTGCGCACGGAGACATTTGAAATGAGAAAAAGTATTTTAATTTTTTGTCCCTGGTAAAGCCGAGACAGATTTCCGGAACATTTTTGAAATCTTATAAGATCTTCTTTTGTGAAGACATACGTTTCATTACTAATTTATTATACAAAATGTGCTAAAATTAGCGACACCCTAGCCCAGGTTGTAAATTGCATTTTTATAATTTTTGCAATTATTATCAATACTTTTTTGCACATGACGTACTGACAAACACACCGGTAAAAGTATACATATAATTACATGTTTACATAATTATTTGTTTATTCCGTGTTTTGAATTTCATGTTGCCCGCTTGGAGACTAAATTTTGTTAAAGTTGCTCGCAAGTATGCTCTAGTGTGTTTGTAAAAGCAATTTCTGTTCGTCGAATCCGGTCGAGTTGAATCGAGCCCGAGTGTCTAAGGTGCTACTAAGGCAGGCAATCAGCTTCGCTCTCCTAAAGCAGCAGCAGCACAAAAATATGTGGCCATAACTACATGCAGAGCATATGGACCTGACTGCGAACAAAACTCGATTCGACTACACTGGATTTTTAGAGCCAAAAAATAAATCGGAAGCCTTACTACTCGACAGCGGCGTACAGTAGGAAATTGGCTGACGACAGTACATGTCCAGGAATTGTTATATTCACCATTTAAAGCCCTGTTGTAGCAAAATATAGCTCTCAGAAATCCTTCAGTTCTTGCAAAATAGAAACAAAATTTTCCATGTATATGTCCCTGGTTGAAAATCAGCATTTTTATCATGAGCATTAGATCATAATAAAGTCGCTCATATATTGCAAGGATTATACACAAGAGTTCACCATAAACAGAAGCTCATAACCTATGAATTACGGAAATAAAAACTTATTTAACAATAGTAATCCTTCATGCACTGAAGATACGAAGGGCATACTTTACAAAAGTCTTCAAAAAGTAAAGTTATACACCTTAATCAAGCACTTTACATAATATAACCTCAGACTAACAAAGATAGCTCCATACAGGTGCAATATATAAAACATTAAAATTTATTTCCTAACATAACCGTTTACATATTATGATCACTTACGTGAGAGCAAGGTATCTTTATTTCTATAGAACTTGATGTTAATTTCCTCCCACGTACTTTGCATATATTGTGTATTACTTGAATGTGACCAGGTTGGCCGAAACATGTTGTTAAGGATACTTAATTCTGAAAACAATAAAAGAAGTTGTGACTGACGGATTACCTCAATATTTTGTCAATATATGTACGGCCAATTTCAACTTCAAAGCCTCTGCACTTTTCCCACGAAGCATATTGATGCGTAGGACGTGATTCTTAACAATAACCATTGACTGTTGTTTTACAGAATTAAATGACTGACCTTTCTTATGAAAGAACACTGTATCCTATATCAGGTACACACTGAAACTTTATACAAAATCTATATTCATTTCCGTCTTCAAGGGTTTAAATAGTTATATTAGTTCATTACTTTATTCAAGAGACAGCGGAATCATATCGAAAAAATTTTTATAATTCTAAAATGATTAAAATTAGCGTTCGTGCTTAATTAAATGCTACATAATAATCAGTTATGACTTAATACTTTGCAAACATTGGTACAATTCATATCCTCAATTCGCACTTAAAGTACTTAATTATCTTTTGCAGAACAGTAGTCGTCTTTCATATTAAATATGTTCATTGTTATTTTGGCATGCCCCTTATGTTTGTAGCAGAGTAAGTGGATGACTTCCATATATTGAGGGTAGCTATTAATGTGTTGAATTAGCAATCATGTAGAACCGGTAAGGAGGGTGGGGTTTCAGCGGAGAACTGAAGTTCCTCAGCTTAGAGAACTATCATGTGGCAATATTCTACAACGAACTGGACTGATATGGATTAACAGTACGATTAGCGTAACTACTGTACTGAATTAATAGGACCTTCATCATATGCACTCCTAGCCAACACTGCCACGTGACAAGTCAAAGAGATTGAGATGTGTCGAACGTCTAGCATGGACGGTCAACATTCGCAGAGCGTTAAGATAAAAACCCATTGCGAACACATGAGATGGTAAGATATTATTAAAGTAGATGTTAAAGAAGTACGGAACTAAAGTATGGACTGCTTTCAACTACCTCAGGACGGGATTCAATGGTATATGTCTTTCTGAACGTCGAAATTAAGCCTTTTGGGTTAAAGAGGAGGGGAATATCATGTGTGGATCAGACACTGTCAGATTCTCAGAAATGCTGTGCTCCATGGAGTTCTTTATAAAAATGCCTTCACTCTGAAAGGGGTGACAGTGTAGCTGCAGATATTGGAGGGGGTACTGATGAGCTATATTAGCCAGAGTAATGTTATGTGAGATTTCAGGTTTTCGTAGCGGTGCTTATAGCTTGCATATAACAGTATAGTGACACGTCCTTACTTCCCGGAAAGCATAATTCCTCAATATAGTGTGTGAAGCGCTCTGTATCCAATTATGTAAGGCGACTAATGAAATTGCACGTACCAGCAAATGTGCTTACATTCATGATTTACGAGACAAGGAATTAGCAAAATATACATCATGTTCCCATAGAAATAACAATTTTTTTTTCATGAATTCTTGGTGCACTCTTTTTCGCATATGTCAACAGTCTGTCTGTGTGTCTGTTGCTTCGAAGTCAAGAATAATTATCTGGCTCATACAGACAACAATGTGCAACTCCTGTTGGTGACAAACAGAAAACGTTTAACAGGACAATATTTTTCCCGCATGGTCTGACCTCGGTTACATCATGAAGTGACTGAATATTTTGTACCGTTACAAACAGGTGTTGTTATAACTGTGGAGTGTAATGTTATGGTTAACAGTGAGGAATTATTTGGTACCACAGCATATCTGACGCTTTGTCGAGTTGTCGCGTAAATCGATATCCTTAAAACCGCGCTGGAATGTAGTCGTGTTTTTAACCTAACACCCATAGTTCGCTGTGGAAGATATTTGGGCCTAAGAGGGACGAGGTAGCAGGGGAGTGGAGAAGACTACATAACGCGGAGCTTTATGATGTTTGCTATTCACCAAATATTTTTAGGGTGATTGAATAAAGATGAATGAGATGGGCGGGCATGAGGTATTATGGAGGACAGGAGAGGTACGTACTGGGCTTTGGAAGGGGGACCTGAGGGAAAGAACAACTTGGAAGACCCTGCCGTAGATGGGAGAATAATCTTAAAATGGTTCTTGAAGAAGTGGAATGGGGAGGCATGGACTGGATTGATCTGGCTCAAAGTATGGGCAGGTGGAGGGAGCTTATTAATGTAGTAATGAACTTTCGGGTTCCATAAAATGCGGAGAATTTCTTGATTACCTGAGGACCTGTTAGCTTCTCAAGAAGGACTTTGCTACATGGTGTTAGTTAGCTAGTTAGTTATCATTCATAGTCCAACGATGAGCGCCATGTTGTGGTAGAGCTGTGCAATGTAAATTCGGGATGGGCAAGGTTCACCACCCGACCGGGCTACAGGGTATATTCTTGGTATTCTAAGTGATCTCTTTTTTCTCAGTTTTCAAGCCAGAGCCAAGCATGTATTTTTCATCTCTTTCGAACTTGCCACATGCCTCGGCCAAATCATCCACTTAAACTTCATCAGCGAAAAATATGTGGTGAGGAGTAAAACTCATGAAACTCGCCTCGTTATAAACTTCCTTTTTCTCAAGGCCAAACATCTTTCTTATTGCCCAACTCTGGTATATTCTTAACCAAATTTTCTTGTTTAATGTGACAGACCAAGCTTCATACTCATACAAAATAACCGGCAAAGTGTCGTTCTGTATATTTCAATCTTCTTTTCAGAAAGCAACAGAAAGACAAATGAGACTGGATCGAATGATGGTATATTCCGAATTTAATCTGATTTTAATGTCTTCGGGCATGAAATTTTAATCTGTTAATGCCGCTTCAATGTATAGATATATATATATATGTATATATATATATATATATGTAGAAATATGTGTAATATGTATGTTATGTCCCGGTAATACAAATTACGTACATACGAAAATGAAACGCGCTTTTTCCTGAGGTATGCATTATTTATTGCAATTCTTTTGTAGCAGGAACGGTATTGTGAAGGCGGAACATGGCAGTCGCCCTAGTAAAGTCTATTTTCCTACAGCACGAGACACGCCAAGGCTGGGGGAAAATTTAAACCCGGAGTATTCTTCAAGTATAGAGTCTGCATCTCTCAGCTTTGCAGTCACTACATTTTGTGCTGTTGAGTCAGTCTGAGAGCAGAGCAAGAATATCGGTAAACAGGACAGCAGGAAGTTGCTTGCACAATGATTCGGATCGAATGTGCGGTGTATAGTTACCTTATTCGGTTTCTGCATAAGAAAACACGGCATATGAAAAGAGGGCTTCGGAAGTGGAAAAATGTGGAATAACTTAAAAAATCAATTTTCTGTAGTTGTCGATACCATTAAATGTAAGAGGAATAAAATTCGACATCAGAAAGAACACTCACGAGCACAGACACTTCTCTACTGTGCCCACATATTGCACATCATGTTGGTAATTGACCAATTTAATGCACAAATTCTTATTTATAATAAGTTTATTATATTCCTCTACACGTTCCGGCACTATTGTGCTCATCATCAGGAGGTAAATATTGTATTACACAGCATCTGTTATCATCACACTCTGTAGGTGGCGGTCCGATGTGCACCGGACGGCCACCTACAGGTGAGATGATACCAGATACTGTATAATACAATTTTTACGTCCTGATGATGAGCACAATAGTGCCGGAAACATGTAGAGGAATATAGTAAACTTATTATAAAACAAGAATTTATGCATTAAGTTGGTCAATTACTAATATTGTACTGAGATGCACGGTCAGCAAAACATCAAAATTTCATATAAGTTAGAAGGGATTTCAGCTATTGCTCTTACAGATGCAAAAAAATTTAAGATTCAAGCTTGTAGCACAGGAGGTCGTGTAACTTGGTAGATAATTACAGACGTTTCGGAAGAATTTTTTATTTCCACTTTTAGATTAACCCGAGTGTAATAGGCCAAACATTTAAAGTCAAATCTCGCGTCATCCATATTCCGTTCAACAGATTGACTACATAACATTTAATCCAGATAACTACACGTAACCATAAATAACAATTCGTTACTTTGTGATGCTCCAACTACGTGTTTCTGCCCTATAAACCATCCTCAGAGGGGTCGTTTTCAGGGGGATGCATTTAACCTATTATAAATAATGCCCAAGATTTGTATATATGAAGTTAAAATACAATGTTATGGAACAAAATGTTAACCAAAAATATATGAATATAGATTAATGTAGTCGCAGACAGACATTTATGTCAGTAATGTAGTCTTCATTTTATGGGAGTTGTATTCCTGTGCTGTGTGTCGATGTATGTACTGTGGTGGACCACTGAATGCTCTTATTTGTGGTTACATGTACAGTTAAATAGATTATATACTGTAAAGTTAAAAGTCAAATTACAACTGACTATTGCAAAGTAATCAAGATCCTCTTGAAACTTTACTGTGACTGTTTTGTGTCCATTTTCCATGTATAGTACGTTGAAGATGAAAGCAGGGAACTTTTCTGAGACGTTGGTAAGTGTTTACCAATCTAGATTGCACTGTGCACCAGAAGTCTCGAATTTTCTTTAACTCTGCTGTGAGAACTTAAATTTTCCCAAAGAATGGACTTGTTAGTTACCATTATTTTAATGAGTATTAACACTATATATTTGCAATTTTTTGACGCTCTACGTAATATATTCTTCAAAGAACACCCACTGAAGATGGCTACTATAGGTGGCCGAAACATGTAGGAGACTACGCTGTTTGTACTACAATACATTTGTATATTTATATATGCGCTTTTTGGTTTTGTTTCTCGTAAGGAGTCTTCAGTGCATGGTCATGAGTGATGTAAATTTGATATTTCAATCCAATACACATAAACGAAAACAATTTATAATTTTATACTTTGGGGATTTGAAAGGAAATATTCAGAACCAAATTATTGTCAAGCATACATTTGGTCTTTCCCTATTAAAATACAAAGCGAATATTATTGGCTAACTCAGCATTTGTGGAGGTATTCAGTGTATAGCTAAATTGTCATCACACATCCTACCGTCGTGTTTCTCTGTCTGTAGACGGCAGTAGGAACCTACTAACACGATCGCTGGTCCACTTTCGACTGCGTGTCTGCAGTGCGTTACAAACTGAACCTTTAAATACCCGTTGCAAGAAAAAGGTCCATATTCGCGCGGTGAGCTGGCTTCGATCCCGGATCGGTCCATAAAAGTTTTTACCGAGGAAAAAGTTGTACTGGGAAAGGATTTGCTTCGAGGAATTAGTTTCTCTCCTGTTGTTATCACTTCACTTATACGTTTTCATAGCACTCTTACCGGCAAGACAAGTGGTCAGACCGTGGGCGATATTATAACAAGGCTTTTGGAATGACGGATTTTATTTTCGTGTTTCAAATTATTAGTGCTTGTCAAGCGTTAGTGTAACAGGGGAAATACCGGTTTAAAGTCTTGGCTATTTTACTATCTTAATTGGCTGAGAATATCTAATTTTTTTTTGTTTCTATATGACGCGAACAGCGGGATAAAAATCAACAAATTCTCCGCCTCCTTCCCACTAATCGCCCTAAAATAGTTCGTGAACACTCCGCCATCTGATCCTGCGATAACCTGTTTAGTTGAAACTGATTACCTGAACGCTGCACAGTTTTGTTTGGAGAGTTCGTGCTTACTCAGCAGCTAGTGGTAAAATTCCCTGATTTTGAGAAATTTAGACAAGACAGGCAATGTACATATTACATAACACCGAGGTGCGTTCGTGCAAACTTTGTTGCAGTTGTAAAGCAATAAGTAGGGCGTATCACATATTCTGAGTTTGTGTTTGTAACCTTGGGTATACAGCATGTAATGCACATGCGCCTTATAGTACTCTGCGGCCTGTGAGGCTGTACGGTATTGGTTCACATTACCTCATAAACGGCACAATTTTCGGGGGAAAACAAAGTTTTCGAAAATAAAGTGTGTGTTCTGAATCTTATGTCTATTGGACCGTGCATCATCTTGATAGTTGAATGAAGAGAGACCAACTTGATGACACTTGCTTTTTTATTTCATTATTTGATGCTCAACATGTTTCGGATGTTAATACATCCATCCTCAGGAGCTTGCGACTTATTGGTTGAATTATTTCATGGGTTGTATTGCTCTGGTTCGATGCGTGTTGGTGTTACGGTGTGGTTTGGTTGGGGTGGTGTGGTGTGGTATCCGAATGCAGGCTGAAGCACTAGTAGTCGCAAGCTCCTGAGGATGGATGTATTAACATCCGAAACATGTTGAGCATTAAATAATGAAATAAAAAAGCAAGTGACATCAAG
>Ga0123352_10015434_pt1 | contig 12156 bp, 6 predicted proteins | sample TergutLab28metaG_FD_89700 | JGI IMG/M metagenome (GOLD analysis project Ga0123352, IMG submission 89700) | Labiotermes labralis P1 segment gut microbial communities from Petit-Saut dam, French Guiana - Lab288 P1 | ecosystem: Host-associated > Arthropoda: Insects > Digestive system > Gut ... | reverse complement strand
TCCTTGTTTTGCCCGCACTTTTTGTGCATTCCCCTCATGCTAAGATGGGGGGGGGCGGGAGGCACCCATGAGATTTCCACAAGGGGGTTGGGGGGGGGGGGTAGATTCCAAGAGGTAGCAAAACGGGCGTCAGAATAGTTTAAATAAAAAATTATTTTCTACGCTTAATAAATTTGAAATTACTAGCCACGTAGAAGAAAAATCAATAACCGTTGTGTTTTTTTAAAACTGTAATTTATGTTAGGGGCGGCCATTGTGATAACTCGCCCCGGGCGCAAAGAAACCCAAGCTACGCCACTGTCTCTTTGCTGCTTCGTGCGATTATCCCGGTTCAAGTCTTCGGCATTCTGGTCGATTTCTACGAAGAAAATGATAAACTACGTATCATTTATTGGAAAACATTTTCATTTCTTAAAATCAGTAGCAACAACACGAGCAGACTGTGCGAATTTGTTAACGGGACTTCGGCAGCTTACGTTAGTGTCCTGAAATCGTGTACGACAATGTTGAGCCTTTGTTAAGGTAATGACACAATAATAATAGGGAAATATAATACGTGAGTACGTTACGTGTGTATTAAAAACAACGCTCATAGGAACGTGTTAACTTTCGGTATGAAGCCGATAGCGACTTGCCCACGGCAGCCAGACAAGTAACATTTCGTGAGGCGATAGGCTGTAAATATCCTATAGAATGAGTATGCAAAACGTTGGTGAGTTGGTAATTACATGCATGACGATAGTGCGAAACCCTGAGGTTTTACGTGTGACATATTTAACATGTATACAATGTGTACGTAAGTTCTTTAGCAAAAATAAAAGAAAGTGAAGTAGAAGCAATAGTAGTAATAATGAGTAAGGTAAGGTAAGGTAAGGTAATATGTTAAGTCGGTCAAGAAACATATGCAAGAAGTAAAACGGCTTTGAGTTCTGATCAGGATCTTTGTACTTTTTAAGCTGTTTCGCAAAACTGCGAAAAGCGACTATTAGCATCGTCATGTCTGTCTGTCCGTCCGTCCGCATGGAACAACTCTGTTCCCACCGGACGGATTTTCATGAAATTTGATATTCAAGTATTTTTGGAAAATTTGTCGAGAAGATTCAAGTTTCATTAAAATCTGACAAGAATAACGGGTAATTTATTTGAAGACTTGCTGACCATCTGTCTTTGATTTCTTCGTAGAATGAGACATGTTTCAGACAAAAGTTGCAGAGAAGATCAAAACGCACATTTTGTGTTCAATAATTTTTTTTTTCGAAAATACTCTCGTTTATGAGGTAATGTGGGAAAATTCTGGCGAGCCGGGCAGGCCACAGATGACAATATGGCGCATGAGCATTGCATGCTGATACCTGCGGCTACAAACACATTGTCAGAATATGTAATACGTATTGCTTTTCCACTGCAACAATGGTTGCATCAAACGCATCTCATTGTTACGTGATAGTATATTGCCTGGGTTGTTTATCGTATTATTATCATTATTATTTGTTTTTGATGTGCCTTATCTTCAAAATAACAATGTTTTGTTGCAGTGGGCCGCTGCAGTAGCGTGGTGTGAGAGTGGCTGTCGGGATGTAGGCAGTATGCGTAGTAGCACTGTGAGTGCCCCAGTGCAATCGTGCAGCGCTACACTCACACCCTCCAGCAAGAAGTACGCTGCCGTGGAACTTCTCACCAGACAGACACTCTACTTCATCGTCGAGGTAAATCACTGTTCCTCCTCCACCCCTCTTGGCCTGTCCCTGGTAAAGGAACCGGAGTGTGAATCTACACGCTTTCCTCTATTTAGTATCGAGCTCTGGGACCAACTCACACTTCCTACCCAACAAGTATTGGGGACGCGTCCCTAATTACCATGTCCGGATCGTGAATGTGTCTTATCACCTCCAAATTGCGCTGAGATTAAGAGCGCGTGGAACGTTACTCCACTGTACGATATACCTCCAGACTACGGTGCTTAGGCATGCGAGACAAATGTATCGTGAGATATTTGAGCGTTTCAGAACGGTGTTGCTGAATTCGTGTGTTCTGGGTTGTAACACCGTATCGTTGGATGATAGTTCCCAAAGTTTTGAAGGATCGTGGTGTCATCACCTTCAGGGTCAAGCAGTCCAGGACTCCCCGAAGATGAAGGCACTACCGTCCCTTGAAACGTCGTGAACTGCACACCCACCGACAGAACGTTACATCCCAATAGACTTTGAGTCTTCCTTCATCTTCGCTTTTGATTACAAAATGTTCCGTTTGGGAAGTTTGAGTTTCGCACTGCTGTAGCGGTAAATAATACTGCCTTCTAGGATGTGACTGTGTGTAGTCTGAGAGAATGTAGCGACGTTTTGGGGAACGTGCTGCCTTCACCTTCATGGTTGAAGAGTGCTGTTCCCTGAGAATGAAGTTAGCACGTTTTGCGAAACACCCTCAAATATTTCACTAAACTTCACAGCGTGTAAGCGTAGTAGATATTCGTCTTATTCTGTTCATATTTCTATACCAACGCCGTGTATGTATGTATGTATGTATGTATGTGTATATATATATATATATGTGTGTGTGTGTGTGTGTAGGGTGTCCAGCTGAAAGCGGAAGCCATTCATATCCCGCTCACAGCGTGTCACATTTTGGGCTTGGTAATGTGGAGACTAAGTAAGGAAAAAAAAAAAGTGGTGTCTTGCTGTTTGTTGGCAGCCTTGAAATTTGAAGGTTAAGTACCGAAGAATGAATAGCTCTTATGACTTGAAATTCCAACACTTCGAATCGTTTTTTCCTTTACACAGTGGTTTTAATCGTTTGTACAGAAAGTGCAGGCCTACACTCCAGTTTGATTTCAATTGGCAGACGAGCACAGCTTGAAAATGCACCTCGTATCTACGTGGTTAGCATATGGATTAAAGACGCAACAAGAACATGCACACTGCACACACTATGATATGCAGTATGTGCTGAAGACAGAAGTCCATCTATTTACATGTTGTTGTTGTTGTTGTTGTTGTTGTTGTTGTTGTCGTCGTCGTCGTTACTGCTGTTCTTGTTGCTGCTGCTACTGTTGTTGTCACTGCTGTTGCTGTTGCATAGTCTGTACAATGACTTGAGTTACCGACTGGTCGATCCGGAGTTCGGATCCCGGCAAAGGAAGGGATTTTTCTGTTTTCCAAAACGTTCCGGGGAGCTCTGGGACCCACTCAGCCTCCTGTTAAGTAGGTACAGCTGAATGTTCTTTCGAGGGTAAAGTGGTCGGGGCTTGAGGACGACCACTTACCCCTACCTGGTGCCGAGGTTAAGAATGAGTGGAGCTATACTTCCGTTGTCCCTATATACCTTCAAGGCTTATGTAGGAAAAACTTTATTACTTTATGAGGTAGTCCAACATTAAGAACAACAGGTGTCGGCACCGTACAAAAGTTACATCTGTTTCAACTTCCAGTTCGTGGGGTACATGTAAACATCGGATGTTTAAGGTCTTCATGAAATTCAGTGAAATGGCAACTGCGTGGAAGTAGGGACTTTGAACTCTTTAAGGGTAAGTGTATAACAATATAAATTGTTGATTCTGTATAAACAAATCTACTGTCCTGTTCGTATAAGAACGTTTGCAGCGTCGGCATTGAATACAATTCTACGAATCAGGCCTCTCCCCTTGTATGTGACACAGAAGAAGCAATAAAATCTGTGCCACAGGCTTTTCGAGGTTTGTCGATTTTGGTGAAAAACTACTGAGGCTGTAACGTGTCAACAGATGACACAACAACTTAACGACAATCAGAATGATGATGATGATGATTATGATAGTACTACTATAATAATGAATACCATACTAATATTATGGTTACGTGATCCAGTTTTTATCAATTGTAATACACATGAAAACCCCAGAGGTGGTTCTGAATATTGTCTTTTTGATAGCAATTCGTTATGTGTGCCGATGATATGTATTTACTGTTCATTGCGCCGTGAGTGTGATGATGTAATGCGGAAGTCGCCGAAGAATGCTTGCTAGAAACCATTGGCGTCCTGCCCACGCACCCACCTTCATCGGGAATTCGTTTGCATTACTGTTCCTGCGTAATGTGGTAACGTACACGCTTTATTGCCCCGCTGTACTGTTGTACTGCCTTAATTGTGAGGAGTAAATAGTCTCATCTGTCAGCTCTTCAAATAGCTGCATACCACACTGCATGCCAACCAACAGCGGTCCACCCACACTGCATTCATAATGTAGAGGCAGGCAGAATGTAGGTCCACTTCGGCTTGTTACCAAACAAGTTTGCCGCGGCGCAGTGACCAATTTCCATCTTTACCACTCCGCAAAGTTCCGATGGAGTCGTTCTCATGTTGCCACACGGTCACAGTGCGATGACACGTGACGGTGAGAGCTATAGTAGAAACAAGAGCTATAGTAGAAACAGTGTAGCAGGTGATATTTCTGTGCCTTCTGCTGCTGCCCATAAGGGAAATAGCAACTTGTGTTACGGTGTTGCCATGTTACGGAAAGATCAAAATAAATCTGCTTATCCGTGTCTTGAAATTACGTACACAGATGTAAAATGACAGTGTCTATCAGAGCGGGTACTGGCATTCCGAACGCACTAGTAGCTAACGCAAACACATTGTAGCTCTAGCCACACCTTACGTGCATGTCGCCTGAAAGACGTTTGGACATAGCCTGTACATTCGGAATTAAATATTTATTTCAAGAAGTAATTCTTTAATTCTCTGCTACGGTGGGACTAAACGCCTTTCCCTAATTTCGTAATATTTTATTGTAACTGTAATCTACGCGCAAAACGAATGGCTGTAGAACACAATCACTGCTTTCGGCGCTTGCTTGTTGCCCACCAGTCCACTATTAATACTGGAATGAGAAGACGAACGTTTATCGTCATTTCATTTCAGAATTCTCTCATGGGAATTAATCCCGATGCTATGTATGTACAACGAAATATATTAGATGAACAGGACCAAGTATGCGTGTAATCGAACTTCGAAGGGTGGCTGTGAAAAAATATGAAGAGAAGCTACCTCATTGAACTGCATGTCAAACCTGCGTAATACTACAAGGAAGTTCCCAAGGGATCGGGTAGCAGACACTCTGATAACAAGAACTTGATTCCTACCCGAATTTATGCATAGTACACACGCCGCAGACGGCAAGCATCGGGCCTCCACGTAGCCAAAGCTGACATCAAGCATTTCTCCAACCGCAGCAGGCAGGCTGATATCCAGGCGTAGAAGTAACTGTTGTCGAATGTCAGTACAGCACCTAGGACGTGGGAGCTTTGTTCGCGTCGGGGTCTGTTACAAATTGCTTACCAACCAGGTACTTCTTAAGGGGCCCAAATAATGGAAATCATGAGGCCCATATTGCCAACTGGGGGTTAGGGCCATCTTCCCCGCAGTCCCAACACGATGCCTAGTCTTTATATTTCTTTGGGGCCCGGAGGAAGCATCTGGCTGTTAAACATTTTGCATCAGACGCTGACGTGAAGCAAGCTGTCACTTACTGAATACAGACACTTGACACCGACTTTTTACACACCGGGATACGAGTCTTGATGTCATGGTGGGACAAGTGCATAAATGTTCGTGGTGACTACGTGGAAGTCTAATGTTTACTTGTGTGCCATGTATACGTCGAAGCGGCATGAAGTCGGCGTTACGGTGTGTTTACCTTATTGTCAAAGCTCCTTTTTGTGTTAGCGTATCTACTCATTTCGTTTCAACGTATGAATATGCTGAATCGCAACATCACTGCCCTAGGAAGAGACTCTTGTAGCATGTCCAAGCACTAAACGTAGCAGGGAAACTTCTTGTTTCCTAGGTTTTAGAAGGTGTTTAGATGACTGAAGCAGTCTATGATCGGGACCTGTAAAGGTGAATCAGTCCCATTACAGGCCCGAGGTGCCCAGAGGGTTCCAAGAAGTTAAGGTTCCCAGTTTACGTGACAATGGCCCAGGATGGTGATAAGGTTGTCAGCCTTACACACCGGCCGCTTTCTACCCCCAGGAAATACTCCTGGTACTCATTTCTGTTAGAGGCTGAGTCGACCCCGGGGCCATAGTGCGATTGGAAGGATTATGTCAATGAAAAATTACAATGACACCATCCGGAATCGAACCAGCGACCTTCCGATTTGTAGCACAGTGCCTTAACCACTGTGCCACCGCGGTCTTCCTCGGGACCTGTGTAATATGACGAATATTTGCACTTAAGAGATTTAGGAACGTCATAAAATATAATTTTATTTACGTTTGTGGTCTCGCTAAGTAGACATACTGGGATTGTATTCCATCTTCGTTGTATGATGAGTCTTTTCGAAATAAATTGAAATTCAGTTAACTTTTTTCACCAGTCCGTGTAGGAGCTGGGGTAGGGTGGTCGGTATAATGACTAGACTTCGGGCTGGACAATCCGGCTTCGGGTCGCGGCAAGGGGAAAGATTTTTCTGTTCTCGAGAACATTTGTACCGACTCTAGGGTCCACCCAGCCTCCTATTCAAGGGTTACTGGTAGATCGCTCCCAGGGTTAAAGCGGCCGGAGCTTGAAGCACCACTTACCTCCCTGCAGTGCCGAAGTTAAGAATAATTGAATCTTTACCTCCACTCCACCTGCCTTATGTAACCTCTTTCGATCATGTCGTACAATACTGGGCGATGTCATAATTATATGAGTACAAGGTCATCCATCACTATTCGATGCAGCTGATATTTATATGTAGGCATTTGTATTGTTCATATTTTTTGCATGTTTTTAGGAAAATGTGCGCGTCTATAGTAGGCTTACCTTTGCCGCAGTGTTTTTAATTTTTTCTAATTCTTCTTGTTTGCTTGCTGCCTTTCTTCCTTACCATTTTCCCTTCTGTCAGTATTTCTCGTGAATTCTTTATTTCTGTCTTGCCTTTTCACCACAGTTTCTTTCTGTTTTCCTTCTATTCAAAGTTTTTACCCCTTTTCTATCTTCCTGTCCTTCTGTCTGCGTTATGCGTATTGTTTGTCTTTTTTTGCGTTTTCACCTTCTTCTTTTATTATTATGTTCGTGGTTTAACCTGTTTGTTACATTGTTTTATGTATTCCATGTGACAGAGATAGTTCAGTGACTTTCATGCGCGGGAATTTTTTCTTTACTTGGTAAAGGAATTCTTGTACATACATGCTTACCGTACACGTGTGTGTGTATTGGTGTATGTATTTATGTTCGTATGTATGTACAGTACGTATGTATGTACGCACAGTGTGTATGTACGGTATGTATGTGTGTGATGTATGTATGCAGGTACAAGTAGTTCACCGGCTCACGAAATGAGGTACGGTATTTGCATTCCTACTGTGCAAACCGTGACGCTTCTGATAAATACTTTGCACATGATAGACGTTGCCCAAGGAATTCAAGACGACCTTTGAGTTTCCTGGATGCTGATATTTGAAAATTATTGTCTTAGTATAATTTGTTTGTTTCAACGAAGTCCCTGGCGTTTTATAAGCGAGCCTGTGTCGACGTCACGAGATTGGCGAAGCCGTGTGCGCGTTGAACAGTGCTGCAGTTTGAAGGAAGGCAGTGCTATCATAGGACGCCACATTTTTTTACATACGTAAGCAGCTAAAATCACGTGATTGATTTAGGAGGGTTGTAGGATCAGTTTACACCACTGCGAATCTTAAGAGCTCTTGTTGCTCGCACTGTCGCTACAAATAGAATTACTGTTGCTAATTTTGTGACGTGTTGTCTGTACTTGTCTTGGTGACACTCGCACTACTGTCGTCATGCAAAATGAGAGGGACTTTATGGAAGTAACCTATCTGTTCATTATATACACGTTTTTCTACTCCATATAGGTGGAATAAATACTGCGACTGCAAACAGTATTGTTTAAATTTAGCTTATGATTGCGCAGCTGGTAAATTCAATCGAGTTGCTCTTTGTGACATCTCGTAATACGCTAAACCTTTTACGGTTCTAGGACTGCCCTTTGTACTACGCATTCGGTATGTTTGTAACTGCCATCTGGTTGGTGCTCGCATCCTCCATCACGAATATTATGATATGCCATGCCGTGTAGATAAAGAACCTGCTTAACAAGAAGCAGCAGTTATGGCAACAAAATGGCCAGTTGTAATTGCTGGTATGATAATTTGAAGATACGACATAAAACATCCAAGGTCATACAGTCTCTGTGACAAATTGCTGCATAGATTTATCCGTGGTGTAAAGTCAGTAAACAACGTGTCGTGCTAAATACACAAATCGACGGTTTATGGGGCTGATTATTAAGCTGCAGTAATCGGACAACTAATCTCAAGTTGCAATTTTTATATATTGTATTTTTATAGTTTTATTATTCAAAGTCATATATCCAGCCTGATGATGGCTACATATATATAGCCGAAACATGTAGCGGTTTTTACGTGTATGATAACATTTGTTTAAAAAGATAAAGTGATCCCGTCACGGGCCTGGTGTGGCCCAGAGGGTGGGTAGAGGTATAGCTCTACTCTTCCATGACCGCGGCACTAGAAGGGGGTGAATGGTCAGCAGTACGCCCCGGCCGCACTTTACCCCCGGGAAAGACCCGGTACCCATTTTACAGGAGACTGGGTGATAAAAGTTGTATATAGACTGTAATTGTACTTCTTTTCTTTATATACGTTAAATTGCAAAGTTTGTGACTGTCATGGCGTTGTGTATTTAGGGTTTGACGTTCGGGGCTGTGTGTATCAGTGGTGAAGACGGGCGTTTTAGAACGATCCGACACCACTAGCTCTGAAGATGAATGCAGGATTTTTTTTACGAAACTGAGGTTTCATCTTAAAATTTGATGGTGTCACACCGCAGAAGACCACGCGTAATCTGTAATCGTAACTTGTTCACATGCCGAAACTGTTTACTTTGTAGATTTGTGCCAAGCTTAAGGTTGACGAAATTGAGGCTAAACAGAAGTACCATAAGACTATAAACAAGAAAAAAGTACAGAAATAATAAATGAATGCTAGTTGAAATTTACGTTTGACGAAAACAAAGCATTACCCTTCGGTGGAAAAATTCTAGCGAAATTCATATAAGACTGATGGGTCGACATGTACGTTTACATGTTTATTTTGTCATCAAATTACTGTAGAGTCGGCGTATTGTGTAATTTGTACCGAAGCCTTACAATTCAGGCGTGAACGCAAAGATGGGAGGTCTGCCGAGCTGCAGCTTCAAAATCAAATTTTAAAAAAACCCAGATTGTATAGATACGGCTTTCGGTCAAAATCAGACATAGACAGCGGCCGATGACTAGTATATTGGCATTTTTTAAAATAAAATAAACAACATAGGACGTTTTTGATAGACTTAAAAACAGGACGATAAGACCTTGCAATTTAAATTGGGCGACTGAGTCATGGAACATGTCGTTACATTTATCCGTGAACTATTGATGCAATTGCATATTTTATTATGTTACAGTTATATTTATAACATGATTCTTATAATGCAGTTTTAAAATGAAACATTAATTATATACATGGCGGTCAGCTCCCCTCCACCCCCACCCCGGAGGAAAAATACTGGGTTTGCGCCTGCTTCAATTAGAGAGAATATAGGCGTGTGTGCGTAACGTAAGAGTCCTGGTGTTTTTGACTTGTAATTCAAAGGTAAACAAAATGCAAGGGTATTACCGTCTTAACACAACTATATTGTCAGATACATATAAATATCTGACAATATAGTTGCGTTAATACGGTAATACCGTTGCATATTGTTTACCTTTGGTTAACCAACACAACGAGGATGACTCACCTTGAAGTTGACTTGTAATTGTCTGAAAAAGAGACAAATTTTATATTTTAGTACAGGAACTTTGCAACAGCTCCTTCTGTCACGTTTTAGTTAAAAGTGTATTTTACACGTGCAGATCTACAAATTCAGGTGGAGAGGAATTTTATGTAATTGTTGCCAACAGTGCGATATTTAGGCTATTTTCATGCCCATTCGAAAGATATCTGTTACTGGCTGAATACACAGGTTCAGAAACATACCTTTGTCTCGTCTTTTATGTAATTATCTCGAAAACTTCAAGACTCAACGAGAAATGTTTTAAACATAAATTTTTGAGTTGCAATATTCTGTGCATCAGTTTCTGGGAACAGTTTTCTCTTCCAAAAACTATTTCACGAGTTTGGCTGGAGATGCGCTTAGAAACGCTTTTGTACCAAGTTGTCGTTCAGTTGTTCGCTGTAACTACAACTGAAATCGAAGGTCGGTCAAAAAATAGGTTTGTATGGTCCATAATTTCATAGCTAAGGAACCTACACGGACTGTCAGTATATCAGGAGAATTCGTCGCAGTGCAGTTATCATCTGTTTCTAGCGGTGAAGAAAAATCTTGGTTGCAACAGATTTACAGATCGCAAGGTGTAAACAGTTGTGACACGCTAGCTGATTACATGGGCACGCGGACTTTTGATCAATCGCTAACAGACATTGTCTTTCCGCATTGTGATGAATGTGCCAGTTGTGGCGGAGGCTGTGTGGAAATGTGGCGGGGAGAGCAGTACAATTAAGTCTGATCTGTTCGTATGGCAGTTTAAAATAAAGAACACAAAATGTAAGTATAGCAAATTTATATTCCGACAGGCCCTCGTAAAAGGTATAGAATCCCCGTACAGGCCATTTACAGGCCATGAGTGTTGCAGGAGGTTCAGGCTCCCAGATTTCGAGACATTAGATACACGAAGGGGTAAGTTTGTCAGCCCTACGCACCGGCCGCATTTACCTCCAAGGAAATATTCATGGCACTTATTTCTGTTAGAGTCTGTGTCGAACCCAGGGTCGTAGTGCGGCCGGAAGGATTACGTAAATGAAAAATTCAATCGAACTCGTGACCTTCCGACTTGTAGCGCAGTGCCTCAACCAACTGCGCCACCACGTGCCCATACAGACCCTCGTTCTACAAATTTTAGCAAACTGTGCAATATGAAATTTTGTTAATGATTCTCAGAGGTCTCTAAGCTGATTCATGCGCACGGACGCATGGGCGGATGGTGCTATTCCAAAAGGGTTTCCTCAGGTTGCGAGCGCTCCTAAGCGTCTCCTCCAGACTTGCTGTTGTGACCATATTAGCTTTGTACACGTGCAAAGGCTACCCCATTGTACTCTATCAAAGACTAGACCAAATATGCACGTGTAATACTTGTATGAATGCAAGGAACCTAGAAAAGACCCACCCTCGCCAACAATCTAAGCAACAATTTAAGACGCCCAGTAAAACTAAGACTAAGAATTGAAACCCATCAGGGTCCGTCGATAAATTTATAAACCGTAATGTGCATACCTAAGTACAGACACTGTCAGCATTTTCGTCAGCAGGTACATTGCTAGTACAAAATTAAAGTACAGACGAGTTAATACACGGGGCTGTTTAATTGATCGGAAGGGCTCTAAATTTCTGTCTGAGCCAATTCGAATTACTGGAGAGTGGATTTGCGTTAATGATGCTGCGTGTGTGCAAGCGTGCGCTGCGAATTATTGACGAGAAGTCTTTCTTGGGCGAACTGTTTACTTTAAACCGGGTCCGTTCAACCCGTAGTTCGCGGGCAACATGTTTCCCGCAACAGTGTTATTTTGCCCGCTTAGACATTTAAAATGAGGAAAATCTGTTAACCTTATAACCTAACCCAGCTCATCAGTCGTTTCGCATGTCTTAATCTCAGGGAATATGTGTTCTTAGTAGCGAATCGTGAATAAATAACTTTACACCGTAAAGTATTCTTCGTATTATTTCACCAGATTATTGAAGTTAACAGATGCTTTCGTGTATGGAGGCGCCGTTGAAAATCTATGCACTATTAGCCTCGGTATCACGTACACAACTTTTCACATCCTGGGTAGGAAACGGACTGCTTACTTACGTTAAGGTTTCAAACTCGCACAGTTCAAATCCATCCCCCCTTAAATATTCTTACTCTTCCCAACTGGCTAACTGTTTAAATCCCACTACTCCCTAATAAAATCAACAGTCAAAATTTAAATACTTTGTTCCTATTGGCTCACTTACGTAACACTGTTCCAGTATTGCACTAGCATAATCTCCCTGTCTTACTGGTCTTCTCCCCCCCCCCCCCCTCTTCCCCCCCCCCACTTCCTCCAACCCCCTCTCCCCATAACCCCCCATAAAAAACCC
>Ga0123352_10015433_pt1 | contig 12156 bp, 7 predicted proteins | sample TergutLab28metaG_FD_89700 | JGI IMG/M metagenome (GOLD analysis project Ga0123352, IMG submission 89700) | Labiotermes labralis P1 segment gut microbial communities from Petit-Saut dam, French Guiana - Lab288 P1 | ecosystem: Host-associated > Arthropoda: Insects > Digestive system > Gut ... | reverse complement strand
TTTATGTGTTTAGGCAGAGCATTATATAGGGCCGTGCCCGAGTAGTAAACTCCCCTTTGTACCTTTGTTAATTTTGCTACAGGGACATGTAAGTCCGCTTTCTGGCGCGTATCAATGTTATGTCCGCGCGGCCTTATTGTTCCACTGCCCTGGTGCGCCCTTCCTGGCGTCCTAGTGTTAAATTTCGCCATTCGCTCTAGTATTCCATAGCCTATTCACATTCTAGCTGCTCTGGCGTGGGAACGAACGGTTTAGATCCTCTGATTGAAAGCACTCTTTCATTCTATCACCCCTGCACAGCATCCCTCTCTGCTCGATCTTCTCTGTATCTCCCGTTGCTAGGAAGCATGCGCCAAACTGGGCTCCAGAAAAACAAGGCGATTATAAAGTGGAAACATCGTGTAGAATATAATACTGCAGATGCTATTGGAAAAGCACGATTCCATGGGAAATCGTGCGTATTAATGTGCATCAAGTGTTGATTCTTTGCTCTACCTGCAACTGCTGATTGCGTAAGTGCACTAACTATGCTTGTTGCATCAGTAGGCCGGATGTTCTGTGACAGCCTTCTTAAGGGGTATACTAGGGTTTACGCTTGTTCCCCCCTCACCCCATCGGTTACCAACCTACAGCGTACGAAAATGTGACACTGATTGTTAATTTATTTATTGCTAATCATATGTATGACGTGTAGTTGAACATCACAAGGTTTATTTCGGCCATATTGTGTATGATACAGGAGTTACGTCTTGGTTAGGGTTGTGACAATTGTGTGCCACTTCCAACGAAGAAGTCATCCATCGTATGTTTGGAACGATTGAAGGATGTTATTCAAATCAACTGCATCATTATCAGCATTGTCGTATACTTACTATTTGGCTAAACTACCTTACGTGCATTTACCTTCACCGCTTCAGCACGCTCCTCTCCTTTCTATTAGCTGCCGCAGTGAAGTCGGAATGCGAGCATGAAGCGAGCTGGGTAAATAAGGCAGTTCCGCCGTCGTTTTAAGTACTTATAGATCGGTTACAGTTTTGGGCATGCTCAAGACTGTAGAACTAATGCCTCTAACAATGTCCACCGAGTCGTGTCAAAATTTCCACCTTGATTTCCGCTAGTTTTCGTATGACACTGGAAGTGACTGTATATGTGGAAGGTACAGTTGACCCTGTCGTCGCCATTCACGCATACAGGCGGATTAAACGTACAGTGCCATCAGTCCTAACCTCTGTTCTTGATAGAAGTGAATGGTAGACTTACCCGAGGGAAAAGAATTATTACCCCTACCAATTGAATGGGAGGCTAGATGAGCCCAAGAACTGGTCTAGGGATTTGGGAAAGGAAAATCTCTTGTTGCTGCTGGGATTTGAGCCCCAGATTGTACAGCCTGTAGCCTAGTGACTACTGACTACACAATCCAGGTACTGTGTTACGTACTATACAACCATCTGTGTTTAAAATCACATAATGTTAATTAGTGTAATAAAGGGTATTCTGTGTATGTGTGCAACTTTGCATGGCCCTGATAGTGTGATGTGGATTTAATACATGATGCAATAATTTGCATACACCCCAGTTCCTTACACATTTCTATTATGTACACTTCAGTATACATAAGTTACAATGTATGTATGTACTATATATGCTCAAAATAGAATCCTCTCCTTCCATTCATTCCCAAAACCAATAAAGACATTCTATCAAAAATGAGAAATATTTATTATTCTTATCCTTGGTTCAGATCTACAGTAAAATAACCTTCTGATATGATGGAATTATTGATTGTATGTAGGTTCAGAATATCTACTAACACACACACAAAATGTCCTTTTGCGTTTTACTTCAAAGGGCACGCTACGTAGTATTATAAATTTGAATTGTCAAATGGGCCAAGGCTTCATGATATGTAACACACAGAGTACCTGTCACAACTACACCATGCTTGATTTTACTTGTAGTACACAGTCCATGAGGATGGAACTTTAAGCACAGTACTGATAATACCAGAGTTTGTCACTGAGCACAGAATTTATCATCAAAATGGCATATATTAAGAGATGCCATACCACAATATTCCTGTATGAATTTCTCCAGCCCATTTCTGCGTGTATTTACATCCAGTGTTCTTATCTTGTAGGTGGAGAGGAAGAAGATGCTGCAACATATATTCCTCCTTCTACTTCCTGGTCTGCTTCACTTGCCAGGTGATGATTATTCATTTTATATTTAAGATGTCATACGATATTTGGGAAATACAGAACGATTAAAAGTCATGCAGCCTAGCATGTAGTAACTAGTTTCTGTCTATAATAACACTAGTTTATTGTACTTATCAACAGGGACAGAAATTACTGTTGAAGTTTGCAAGATTTGGTTTGCATGAGTTTTGAATAACCTTTCAGAAGTTAACTTTGTGATTTATAGATTCCTAATAAAGTTTGGATACTGAAATTAAGGTTAGGAAGAGAGTGCACAGCAACAGTGGGACCAAATGTGATATTAATTAAATCTTGCTACTGGATTGCTCTCCATGTTCATACTTATTATTAACAGTGCTAAATTTTTATATTCTTATAATAAAACCAACTAGATGCACTAATTTCTCAAATTTATTTTTGGAATAAAATTCTACATGTTTTGGACAGTTCCTCTGTCCATCATCAGGAGTTTTTCACTGTACACACAGCGATGGTATGTCATACAGCTTGCGAGCAGGATCAGGATGGAGTTCCGTCCTGATTCGGCTCGCAAGCTGTCAGCAGACCTGTATGACATATACCATTGCTGTGTGTGCAGTGAAAAACTCCTGATGACGGACAGAGGAACTGTCTTAAACATGTAGAGTTTTATTCCAAAAATAAATTTGAGAAATTAGTGCATCTAGTTGGTTTTATTATAAGAATTTATCAAGATGCACGGTCACCTGAACGTCAAATGAACGTCAAACTAACAGTACTAAGATGGTAACCATGTTAACTGTGGTGGAAGTAATATTAGACCCATATCATAGCCTGCAGTTGTGTAGGTTTGTGCATGTCCTTAATGTAAAATAACATATTCAGTTAATGTTATCTTTATAATAACAGCTCATGTGGTGAGGATCCACGTTTTCTGGGATGTGTTGTTCTGTCACTGCTTTAGTGTTACTACCTTCATCTTAAGGGTTCAGGAGTGCAAGAGGACTCCAGAACACTTTGAGTCATCAAAAAACACTAACCAAGTGACACAATATTTTATTCCAGTTTACCCAAATCTTCAACAACATGGCTGTGGGCACCGAAATTTCACACAATTCATGAGATTTTGTGAGATTTGATGTGGTGATAGATAATAAACACACCTACTACATGTGAAAGAGAGAACAGTTTGTATATATTATGATTTACAAGTATTTGAAAGCTATGAAACTTGGAGGAAATGCCTGATAAATTTCAGATGTTGTCAATCTATACTAGCAATACTGATGTATCTGTACTTACTTACTTACTTACTTACGTACTCCATGGGGCAGAGTCCTCCTTGAGAATCTAACTGGTTCTCAGCTATTCAAGAAATTCCCCGCGTATTATGGAACCCAAAGGTTCATTACTGCATTTACAAGTGCTTGCCAGCTGTCCGTATCCTGAGCCAGATCAATCCAGTTGCTGTACCTGTACAAATCTTAAATTAAAATTGAAATTCATTCTTTAAATTTCTTGGCTTCCTGAAATATTTTTATGCTGAGAAGACTGGAGCTGTGGTCGGCAGTGTCATGTTATACATATGTCTGCTAATTCCAGGTCATGGATATACTTTGTCATTTGTCTGCCACAAGCCATGTTAGACTACAGGCTAGTACACATTTGCAAAGGTTGGAAGTGAAGAGTACATTTCTTTTTAATAACAAGGATATGTTCAGGTACATTAATGGAAAAGAACTGGTAATATTAACCTCCCATCATTTCAAGTTTCCAGTTTCCTTTTCCTCATGATGGTGTAATGGCTTCACTTTTAATGTGACTGACATTGGAATTTGCAGGTTCTGAAAGCATAAACTGCTACACTTGTTCTTCGTTCAATGGAAGTGACCTGAACTGTGAAGACCCATACAATCCAGCTATGTCAACATATAAAGAAAAATGCATGGTACCCAAACAAGGACATATAGGCACATTTCCAGCTAACTTCTGCATTAAAATTGTGGGAAAGAATGGTAAGTTTAACCTTGCATACCCACTGTTAAACACAATTAGACAAGTCTTCACACTTCTGTTGGAATTCGGCAGTTAATATTATTATTATTGAGTAATTTTCCCGTGTTGTGTCTGGGTTACAAACATTTTGTGAAGTGCTATTTAGTAATGCTTTCAATTATGAAGATTTTATAACATAAGTGTTAGATGAGTGAGTACGGAGCATTGGTGGAAATATACTGATGGAAAAACCAAACAACTCCAAGGCAAACCTGTATCAGTGACACTTTGTCCACCATAAATTTCACAATACTTTTGGAGTGAACTTAAGCCTGTGTGGTGAGAGGCTGGTAACTAACTGGCTGAGTCATGGTACAACCTCTGTCAGCAGCATTTTGTCCCTACCTTTTAGCAAGAAAATATAAATATTTGCACTGCATTACTATTTGGTCACTTAACCTTAAAGACAGAGAGAACTTGGTTCTGAAATGTTAGCATAACACACCTCTTTGTTTGTTTGTGTGTTCATCTTTAAAACATACAAACAATTACAGTATTTTGCACCAAAGAATGGAAACAAAGTTGGCCATGAAAGATGACTTTTAAGAAGTATGGCTATTAGTAATACAGTCATGTGAAGAAACTGTCCAGTGTAACTGAGCAAACATTAAATTTTCACATCATATGTACAGTAGAGTCAATGTTTATGAACATCAATGTTTAGAATTTTGACCTTTTGTGATCGCCCATTTTAATACTATTGTTTCAACGTTCTGTGACTGGTTCCTGTGAATTGGGATAAGCCCGTGAGGCTGGCAAGTCAGTTTCCCCCACTCTGCTGCTATTTTGCAGACTACTGTCACCTCATTGCTTGCATTCCTTACAGAATGAGACCCTCTTTCAATCACTGAATTATTTTGTGCTTTCAAAACATGTTTGCCTTCATTTAAGGATAACTTTTGGCCTTATTGTGCTTGTTGAGGTTATTTTATATTTTTATTGCAGGTTATTTAAAAGTTCTTTGAGCCAAATAAGCATTTTCCAATGAAAATGGATTCTGATTTTCATGCCAGTTTTATCTGTCCCAGGTATCATGAACAGTGAGACTCTACTGTACAGTTCATTTACCTTTACTGTGACATTATTCTGCCAGTCTTAAATGCATTACAGTGGAAACTTGGGAACTGATGGTGATACGTGCCTGTGTTATGAAGACAATGGACACCCAATGTGGAATGTTTCGCTATCAGGACTACACAATGACAGGCTGTATCCTTACTTGTGACTATGATGGTTGTAATACGACGAGTCATGTTAACCCCCACCTACTGCTTCTTGGAACTGCAATTATCTGGTTAATATTCATGTACTGCGTATAAGCAGTTGTTTTCAGAGTTGTTTTCTGTTGTTTTTCATTGTGTTTCAAGGGTCTGTTCAGTTATTCACTTTCATATTGCAAGAGAATTGTGATACAAAGTTACATATATATTGGACATCTAGAAACACAGGCATGATCTCTGATCTTCTGGGATCTTATGCAGCATAGATTGGCAGTTAGTTACCAAAGTCTTAGGACTATCTATCAGTCTCATCTTCAAGGGTCAAGGAGTCCACGAAGAATGACGCAAAACAGAGGTAAATTACTTTTTTATGGTAGCTGAAAACCAATTAGTACTGTACCCTTGTTGCTTATTACTATTATTAAGCAGACTGAAAAATTAACCTATCTTTCAACATGTGCTCTTTGAAACAAGTCGTAATACCATTTGTGACACCAAAGAACCTCTTAAATTTCTCAGCAGACTGCCTGCTTCTGAGATGTAGTGCTTTCATATTACTTCTTGCTGTGTTCTTTCAGGTTATGATGCTGTGTCTTAGCACAGTGGAATGCTAGTCAGTTAAAAAAAGAACTTTAGCAAGCAAGGTGGTGGCAGTGTATTCCTCTGACACAGTGGTACCCCTCTGTTGGACTAAAGCTTGCTGTTATAACTTGGAATACCAAAGTATTAATTTTCATCACTGTGAAGATGTGATATGTGAGAGTCAACAGTCTCACAGCAGTGTTGCTGAAAATTAAAGCCTTATGGTATGCGATGCTGTTGTTGGGGAAGCATAATTCTTCTTGGACTGTTCAGCCCTAAAGATGAAAGCAGTCCAATCTTTCAAAACATAGGGAACTAACCAAGAAACACTTATTTACAGAAACATTCTGAATTTTTTTTTTTTTATTTATTTAAGGGACTTGTGTAGGGTATTGCAATAAAGTTTTCATATAGTGAGTCTAGCTCAGGATTTAATTTTGTCAAATAGTACAACTTATATACTGTAGCACCCACACCCGGTACTTGAAGGCAGTGATTTTTTAATAATTTCAAATTTGGTCATTATTTCTGGCATGAGTGACCCGTACTGTTGATGCCCTTTCAAACTGAGTTAAACAAGAAGAAGATATCTGAAGTGTGCAGTGTAACTACTGTAGTGTGATGGGTTATATGAGAGTGCTGAGAGGAATGCACCAGTTACCCGCAATTAGAAGAGGTGCAGCAGCCAGAGATAACCAGGGACAGTGCTGCACTAGCTGGGATGTGTATAATGCCAATGATTAAAGAGGTGTTACTGTGTCATTGAGAAAATTTATCAAATGAAGAGGAACTGAGAATGTGTCATGCTCTTGACCTATATGGTAACAGTGGTGCAGACAACACTTGAGCTATATGGTAACAGTGGGGTGGATGACACTTGAGCTGTATGGTAACAGTGGTGCAGATGACACTTGAGCTATATGGTAACAGTGGTTCAGACAACACTTGGGCTATATGGTAACAGTGGTGCACACGACACTTGGGCTATATGGTAACAGTGATGTGGATGACACTTGAGCTATATGGTAACAGTGGTGCAGACGACACTTGGGCTATATGGTAACAGTGGTGCAGACGACACTTGAGCTATATGGTAACAGTGGTGCAGACGACACTTGGGCTATATGGTAACAGTGATGTGGATGACACTTGAGCAATATGGTAACAGTGGTGCAGACGACACTTGGGCTATATGGTAACAGTGGTGCAGATGACACTTGAGCTCTATGGTAACAGTGGTGCAGATGACACCTGAGCACAGTGAGACTTCTAGCATTTGCAGTGATGGTGTCACCAAGGTCATTGAGGCAATGTGACTTTGTTGGAGAAAGATCATGACTGGAGCTGAAGCTCTGCAGTTGGCAGAGACGTTCTTAAGAACATCAGCTGCTACCAAGCATTCTTCAGATAACAAATGAACAGTGCTGGCAGTTAGCTCCAGACTTATTCTTTAAAACAGCAGCCTGTAACTCCTAAGGGGGAGGATGTACAGTGTTCAGCTGCATTGTGCTGCCAGCAAGTGGTAATCAGGGGATCAACTGTAAATTGTGTTGCAAGCTAGAGGTAATAACAGATCAACCATAAATTGTGTTGCCATCAAGAAGTAATAGCAGATCAACCATAAACTGTGGTGTCATCAAGAGGTAATAGCAGATCAACCGTAAATTGTGTTGCCATCAAGAGGTAATAGGGGATCAACAGTAAATTGTGTTGTGTGTGTAAAATCATTATCATTCACATCGTAGCTCATTTTTTCATTGCTGAGTAAATTCCATTGATATCCTGGTTTATTTGCTACACAAGTGACTTTCTGTACCAGCAGCCAAATCAAGCCATCATGTGTGCATTACTTGTAAATAATAAATAACATATTCAAAACATTGTCTCTGTACAGCATCCTTTAGTGACCCTGTTGAAAGCTTGGTTTGCTGAAATGTCTGTTTTTCCAGGAATACATTCCTAATATTCAGTGAGCTGTTACTTTATAGTATTACATGTGGAGATTATGAGTTATATGGTGTAATGAAATTCAGAAGTTTGTCATCCAGTCAATATAGGGCCTGACTGTACTCAGTTACCACCAAGGCAAAAGATTTTTCTCTTCACTGTTGTGTCCAGTTCAATTCTAAGGTCCATCGTCTGTCCTGTCCAATTCAATTCTACGGTCCACCCTCTATCCTGTCCAATGGGAAACACAGGCATGTTCACCAGTCACATGGCTAGGGCTTCAAGTTAACCTTTTACCTCCATCTAATAAGAAGAGTAAGAATGTGCGTTTTTAACTTCACTCTTCCACGTGTTCATGGCAGAGTGGCTTCATGAGTTTCCACACAAAGTCACATTAAATTATACTGCAACATGTTTTTGTGATGTGTCATTTGTAAATGCATTTTAATGTTAATTGACTTTCAAGGCATCTAACATTGTTTCACTTGGTCTTAAGTATATTGTGGTTGGCAGAGGAAGAAAATGGTGCATCTAAGCACATTGGTTTTGATGTACGCAATTTAACCTCGTGTGAATTGTTTGCGGAATGCAACTTATGCATAAATCAGGGAGTGCCCATATACCTACAGGCAGTTTGCAAGTTACATAATATGTGACTTACATGAACTCAGTTTTAGGTAATAAATTCTTATTAATTATTAATATCATTAATTCTGAAATTATTAAATGTATTTCAATTTGTGTCTCATATAAAAAAAACTGAAAAAATGCTTTAAATGTGTTCACTGACATTATAGAAATGTATACACAACTAATGAGGTGTGATAAGTAAATGACAGTGGGATTAATTCTGACATCCATAAATTTTCGGGGATGTAAATTTTCAGGAATGGAACCCTTATGTGAGAAAATGTCTCTCAACTGTTGTGGTAGATAAAACGCCTGGGTGGTAGATGAAGATTGTCCTTGAATGGTTGTCATGACTGTAAATTATCTTATAATTGTATCAAATTCAGTTCACATGCATTAACAATTAATTAGTAATTTTTCATTGGTTATAATATGCATGTACTATGGTACATTGTATTATTGCATATGTGTCACCAAAATGGAGCAGAAAGTTGAATTTCTTTTTAAAAAAATTACAGAGTTTGAATATTTGAGAACAATGGTAACAAAACAACATTACTTCACAAATTCAGGTCATATTCAGCAGTGGGACGGTTGCTACTGCTCAGTTCAGACCTCTTCCTTCCCCACTTCATTTTAAAAAGCATAGAGATTTTTAGAATACAGACTTGTGATTTTACCTGTTGTTTTTCCTGGTATTAACACTGATGTCTTGCCTTAGGGGAAGAACAAAAACTGGGTATTTTTAAGAATGGGATGCGAAGGACAGTAAATGGACGTAACAGGACAGAGACAGGTATGATGAAAACCTTCATTATTTGTACTGTTCAACAAACAGTGTTGGGATGGGTTGGGCAAAGCGTATTGATAAAATGGGAAAAAGTAAATGCATGCAAGATTTTCTTCGTAAAACAAATAAGGGATGAGACACCTTGGCAGATTAAGCTTGCATGGGTGGATAGTATTAAAATTGAACTGAAGACCAAAAGGGGATTAATCTAGCTCACAGTGCCACTTTCTCAACGACAAAACTCATGGATTGGCCTTGGATCGAACCTGGGTTTCGGCGGTGAAAGTTCGACTCCTAATCACGTGATCCATTTCACAATCTTATTGAAGACTAAAATTCATCTAAGCAGTCTTTTAAAATTTTTCCCCCCCTCACAGAAAACACCGTATCTCAATTATGTACACGAATTCGTTAAATATCGCTCGGGAAAGTAATTGTTTATTGCGAGAATCATATAAAACACGTAAATATGCCGTGGGCAGCATGCAGGTTTTAATTACATAAGATTAGGGTTAGAATATGACCAGTGTTCACGTTAGAAGCAATGTGAAACTATTTGATATGTTGTTACTAACGCCTACTATTTATTTTCGATGTGTGTATGGGCACCGCTATGGGCTGGTTCACAAGGTAAGTGTGCTGTAGGACGTCGTCTCTGCTCCCCCCCACCCCAAAATAACATTTACAGCAGCACACGAAAGCCAGAATTTGTTCGTCGACTCCCATATTACCTACTGTCCTTTCGTAGCGTAAATACCGATGTATGTGTGTCATGGATATTCTGTTGGCCGAAACGCCAGGGATTCGAGGTTTATCGGCTGACATATCGAGCTTTCTTCTAAAAGATATTTCGTGAATCATCTGTTTTTGCATGAAGGAGTTTCCACAGCTTCGATGTTGAATATTCAAATATCCTAGTTTTTAACGGTCGGTAACAGGGTTATTTATTTCCGATTTGTCGAAGGAACGAATCGACTTCGTGTTCAATGGCCAAGGCGACATCGTAAACACTTATGCTCTTTCATCTGTGGTATCAGCCCTCAAGACCGGATTCTTCATTTGTTTTTGTCTGCACACGGTACGAAAACTTTTTCGATTTAGTGACCAGGGAGTCGACCTTTATTATCGGTAGTGTAAATGTGCGGAGGCTTGTTGTAATTACACAGATTTTGTTTGCAACCAAACGCGTAAGGTAAATGTGGTTTCCTGTCATAGAGAAACAACTATCACCTAGGAGAGCGAAAAAGCAACAGGTTGATATGTTGCCTGTAAAATCTGCTCGGGGAACGAGGTGAACATCGAACTCCCAAGTGCGTGTGTGATGCGTGCAGTCGGCCTGTATGTGTCTCCTGTTTGGAGGACTGCCACACGACATCATTTTGAACAGTTCCAGGGCAGAGGGTCTCGAGTACGCATTTGGCAATTTGTACAAACACCGTGAGTACATTTTATGTTACTACATGGAGCAGAGTCCTTGAGAGCCTGACCGGTTTTCAACTAGGCAAGAAATTCCCTGCGTTTTATGCTACCCGAAGGTTCTTTTCCTCTTTTACAAGAGGGCCCCACCTCCCCCTGTCCAACATTTCACGTTAGAAATCAATATTTAGTTTTAAATTGCACGTGTCAGATAGTGTAGAAATATGAAAGGCACCGTATAATTCTCTGTTATTTTATAGATTTTCAAGGAATGTGTGAAATTGTTGCGTTAAATATTTGCGTTTTTTATGTTAAGTGTGCAGTACCTGTTAATGTACGAAAACCTTGACTGCATTGGGTTTGTAGTAATATTGTCATTCTGTTCCCATTGTTGCCTTGCATCAGATACTATGGACAGTGTTACTGGTATTTAGTTAAAGTGGTTTTGCCTGTTTTATATGGATGTGATACTCGGTCTGTCATGTTAAGGGAGGAACATGGTTTGGGGGTGTGTAAGGAACGGTGCTGGAGAAGATATGAGGACCTAAGAGGAAAGACATAAGAGGAAATTGGAAAAAATTTCATTACTAGGAGCTTCATGATTTGTACTCCTCACCAAATGTTATTGGGGTTCTCAAATCAAGGAGGACTGGATTGGCAGTGTATGTGGCACGTTATTATAATGAATCTTGCAGAAGGATTTGAGAGCATGGATTGCATTTGTCTGGTTTAGGACAGAGACAGTGGACTGGCTGTTGTGAGGATAGTGATGAACCTTTGCGTTCCATGAAATATGAAGAATTTCTCGATTAGCTGAAAAGCTGTTAGCTTCTGAAGGAGGACCCCCCCAAGCTCCTGCAAATGTCTTGGCCTCTGGGTAAATAACTGCACTGTTACTTGTATGTAAGACTTTGTACAATGCTTCTGAATATGGTCATTTCAGTTCCACCACATTATTAGCCATTCTGCAATTTTACTTAATACAGGGTGTCTCATAATTGAATATACAAGGTAACAAGTTTATTGTGCATGAACTGAAACTAAGGGAATAGTGTTCTGCATTGCATAACAGTAACATGCCAACTTTTTTTTTTTTCCAACAAAACACAGTAAGCCCTATGGCCACTATACAGCTGCATTCAGTGGCAAAGATATTGGCCAGCTTTACACATTCATTTAAAGCAAGATATGTTGAGTTTTGAAGAAACTTACTCAGAGTTGTTTCCACACAACACACAGTACAGCAGCTCTGACAAGAAAATTGAATTACAGGTGACATTAATTATTTGTTAAAACTTTTTTTTTTTTTTTGTATATGAAGAATATAACAAGAAGATGG
>Ga0123352_10015431_pt1 | contig 12157 bp, 6 predicted proteins | sample TergutLab28metaG_FD_89700 | JGI IMG/M metagenome (GOLD analysis project Ga0123352, IMG submission 89700) | Labiotermes labralis P1 segment gut microbial communities from Petit-Saut dam, French Guiana - Lab288 P1 | ecosystem: Host-associated > Arthropoda: Insects > Digestive system > Gut ... | reverse complement strand
TCAGGGAGCTACTTTTTCCCACTAAAGATCCTTATATGCTGTACTGTTATGTTATATTGCGATGGCGTGCTGGCAGCATGTCGTGTCGTATGTGAGATGTTTTCGGATATAAATGTTACTGTTGCTGGTCCTCCTTGTGTCTGTCAGTGACTGCGAGTGTGTTGCCTGGTATGAGTCTTGCTACGACACGACATGCTGCCATCACACCATCGCAATAGAACATAACAGTACAGCATATAAGTATCTTTAGTGTAAAAAGTAGCTCCCTGATGATAGTTTAAAGAAAAAACCGAAACATGTCGGAGCCCTTAATGTAATTTTAATGTTTTAACCAATTGAGGTTTTACATTGTATTTTAGAAAATTGTGCATATGTTGGTTAATAAAAAGCAAAGTTGAAACACTATGCACGGTGAGAAGTTAAAAACATGAAAACATTGTTGATATCGGGAATATACAGGTGTGGCTTCAACGTAACAGTTCCGTTGGATAAGATAAGCCGAATTCATTAAACCTTTTGAAAACAGGACGCGCCTCTCGAGACTAAACAGAAACATCTTACAGAACTTCATTCTCAACCGAAAGTACTAGACATTGATTTTAAACCGTAACGATTCAATTATAAGCTGATCCCAGTGGACGCGCATTCTAAGGCAGTGGGATTGCAGCAGCTGCTGAAACTGCGCATTCGAATCCCGCCGAGGACAAGAATGTTTGTCTCTTGTGAGTGTTGTGTGCTGTCAGGTAGAGGTCTCTGTGTCGGGCTGTTCACTCCTGCAGAGTAGCCCTACATAGCGAGGATAGTCTGAGTTTGATAGTGAAGCCTTGATAATGAGGAAGCCTTGGCCCACTAGGGGCTGCTGGGCCATGGAAAAAAACGAATATTAAAATCATCTTTTTATTACTTTACATGAAACCTGAATCTGCTCAAAAGTTTAATGAATCCGTTTCATCCTACGAAAAATGTGAAGTTGAGTTTTCAGCTGTTTTTACCGATATGTACATTGGATTTATGTAATTTGCATGACGAGTTTTTCTTGGTACTTTAATTTTTCCTGATGATGGCTTTTGGATCTCAAACCGAAACATATTACATTCAATTTGTATAGTAATATGACATAAAACATGGTTGTGGTTGACGGCCTTCATCTCTTTGTTATATGCAATAATTACTGTTTACTAGGAGAATCATAACACATAATTAAACGTACTCTGTGGCCGAGGTCCACAGTTTGAATGTTAAAGTGGGTGACACATACAGTTACTACTGTGGTTTAACTGGCTAAACCTTAATCGCTGCCAGTTTGCTCCAAAGTACGTTAGTTCCGCATAGTACACATAGCTCGGTCTACTGTGTCACTATCCAGGAGCTCCAAGAACTGCAGCCGCACGATTCGCATTACAAGTCACGATCGCTGACTACGCTATCTCTACTGGCAAGCCTTCCCACGATTTCCCACGGGTTTCTCAAATCGGATCACATCATCGGCCACTGGGTATCAGGTTTCAGTTGTTCCCAATGTTTCTGGAGGAAATGAATTACTTTTTCATTGTTATTCTTTGCATCAGACTGTGCTTGCCAAGTATCATTGTTATTTTGTATTTGTCTGCACTTTCTTTATCACAGATTGACTCTAAAGAGTTTTATGTGCTTGAAAGACAGAAAGGGTTTCCGTCTTTCATTTGTTCACATTAAAATTTTATGCCAGCAGAATATTTCCAGATTTAAAGAAGTAATGAAATGCTCTTTAGTTAGTACCATGAAGTATAATAAAGGTCTTCTCTTATGAGGTTTTAAATGTCTCCGACAATGTGTTATCAATCGGCGGCTCGCCTATGATATTTATGTGTTAGGACAATTCTTCGGTTTATTCTTTGAATAAGGAGTTGTGGTGACTTGGCGTTGTCACATGTCTACGGGCTGAACGATAAGGTAACGCGGTTCGTTTCCCGACAGGGGCAAGAGATTTTTTATTCTTTAATGAATAAAGCCGGCTCTTCCACGGGAGTAAAGCAGGCAGGATGTAAAACTGACCACCTCCATTCAGTGCTAGGTGAAAATTGGCAGAAGCTACACCTCCAGGCCCTCTTATTATATCGTGGCGTGCACAGAGATTTTACATTTATATTGTACTTTTACAAATATTACATTGTATGACGTAGAAATTTTTACGTTCCCCGTATTTGTTTCTCAATTATTTGTCATCTATACATGTTTTAATACAAATGTGGATGAAGGCTATCCCGAAGAATTAAGTGAAATATGGAAGATAATATTTGTGTATGCTGAAAGCAGGTTGTAGGAAGAAGTGAATACTGCATCGGAAAATCTGTATCCACACTTACCGCATTAGCCTTCTCTTCAACTGTACTTCAGAAAGCACGGGCCGTACGGATGCGTCGATCAATGTACCATTAAGCAACTTACTGTTACAGGCTCTTTGTTAGGCAACCCAAATGGCACGTTCTGTGTGATACAACTAGAGCTGTCTTTGTTGTTGATGGGACTTTGATTACTTCAGAGCACTCCAGCTACAAACATTCATTCATGGAATCCAGTTTCTTCGCCAATTGATCCAGCAATTCGAATTCTGCACCACAATAACTTTACACTAATTGTCAAATAAAGTTCATGTTCCTGCGATTTTATCATAAACATTAGGGAACTTACTAGACCCTTAATATTTTTAGGGCTTGTCAATATTTAACAGGTATAACTGCAGGCTATATAACTGGATGCGGTTTGTGATTGGCTGTGTGTGTTATGTCGCGCAGAAATATGGGTAACTGCACAAAATGTGGCAACGCGGAAAATAGAGTATAATCGTATACATTTGACAACACGTTGACATGTACTTGTGTTACGATCGAGTGGGGCCGTATATAGAGGAGTGCACACGCATTTAGTGTGCATAAATAATTGTATTGGCAACATTGTTCTGAGATGATAGTCGGTAAAGAGGAACAGAGTTCGTATGTGACAATATCAGTTATCCGCAGCATGAAAATACGATAGAGCCATTCAGAGCTGCTGCAGCATGTGTGGTCATGCTTTTCCTTACTGACATGTTCTAAGATCAGTGCAGGCAATTCAAAGTGGAAGAGAGTCACGTGCCGACATGTATGACAGAGAACAGTCTCTTTCGGTTCGGACAGACATTGAGCAGTGCGTGATGAATACAGGAGCTGGACTCTGAATGAATCAGTCGAGAACACGGGGATTACTTGGTCTAAAATGCTCCGTATTTTAAGACGGGACTTAATGCATACAGTTGCTTTCAAGTGAGTGCCGCTCTTATTTGAAGTGCAGCGGTGAACCCTTTACGGAACATGGCGTATCAACATGTAAGGGTTCGGACGTGAAAGCGACAACTTCTTAAATCGGACAGTTGCTATCAATGAGACGCTGACAAGGGCTTAAATGTAGGAATTCAAAAATAGCCTTCCGAATGGCTTCATCCGCAGGCAGCACGAGAACACAAGGTTTGATAAAAATCCGTCATCCACGAAGCTGATGGTCATTCGGGTGTACATAGTCCAAGGTGTGTTTGTGTGTAACCCTGCTCCACAAGGTCAGACTGTGAATGCACAGTGTCATAGTTCTTTTCTGCGATATCAACACGATCGTTCGGCAGAATATCCCAGAATCGTTTGAGAATGTCACCGTTCTGCGTGACAATACAACATCCCGCTCAGGAAGCAAGAAACTTCTCTGACTTTGGGATTGGGAAAAAGTAGAGCACCTTTCTTATTCTCTCGACCTACAATCCATGTGACAACGATCTGTTTCCCAGAATGAAATGTCCATCCTGTGGGAGCAGATCTGCAAACAGAGGGGACATTTTATTGTATTTAGGCGCGAGGTGGCACAGATCATCGCGTGTCATGATGCTGACGTTATTCGCCGCCTCCTCCGATGTTAGTAACGCACCGTAGACAACCTAAGGGACTACTTAGGACATTGGTAACCGATTAAACGAATAGTGTGAGTTGTGCCTTATGTTCCACTTTCACTGTGTACGCCACAACGAACAAATAACCCGTGATTCAAAACGCGTCTCTTCTGCCTGCCTCCATTCAATGATAAAGTTTACAAGTATACTGAGAGTGCATTGAAATGTTTGTACTCCATTTCTTGTGTTTAACAGTTTTTGTTTCATAAGTTAGTTGTCGTAACTTACGAGTCAGAAATTGGCAGCAATAAACGACACAAACACACACACACACACACACACACACACACACACACATATATATATATATACACGCCGTTTATTGCTTATATTATATATATATATATATACACGCTGTTTATTGCTTATATTATATATATATATATACACGCTGTTTATTTCTTATATTATATATATTTACACGCCGTTTATTGCTTATATTATATATATATACATGCCGTTTATTGCTTATATTATATATATACACGCCGTTTATTGCTTATATTATATATATATACGCCGTTTAATGCTTATATTATATATATATATATATACATACATACATACACATACACACATATGTTTCAGTCGGTATTGTATTCCCAGTCTATTTAAAAAACTATGCAGAGGGCGTAGCCAGAAAAATCGTTATTTATGGATGTTCCACAAGAGCTAGAACGTATACAATAATATCAGTGGAAGGATGATACCTGGAAAACGTAACTATATATTAGATGCCCTTTCAGTTTTTCGCGTTCAATTTTCAAAGGACGTTCCAGTATTCGTCACTGTTACATGCAGATAATTACCTCTCATAACACAGTTACAACTATATACACCACCTGCAGTGTTTCGTATGATTTTTGATTCAATGACATTGATTGATTAGTCTGTGTGATAGAGTGAAATTTGTTGTGGCTGAGGTGGGAATTTGACGTTTATGTATTCATGGAATTTCAGTCTCCAGTTGGTTAATCACTGAATTCGTTGAAGTTGTCATATGAAATAAATAATTGTGTTTTGGCATCACTGATGTGATTCTTGAGTCCCTAATTGAACCTAAATATTCACAAAATGGTGTAATACTATTGACTTTTACACATCTCTGTTTTTTCCGTCGACAACGACAAGTATTCTTTGTTATGTTTTATAATCGTTCACATGCGTTTTGTTGTTACTGGTTATTAGTACGAAAGTCCCAAAATTAACATAAAGTGCCTGTCTGCATCTTTCGTAAAAGAAGGTATTAACCATAAAAGGTACAGGTAAATCAGTCCCGTTAGAGGCCCGGAGTGGCCCAGAGGGTTCTAGGAAGTTAAGGTTCTCAGATTTCATGACAACGGCACTGTATGGTGGTAACGTTGTCAACTTTACGCACCGGCCGCCTTTACCCCCCAGGAAATGCTCCTGGTACTCATTTCTGTTAGAGGCTGAATCGACCCCAGGACATTTTTGTGATTGGAAGGATTTTATGTCAACGAAAAATTCCATTAACACCAGCTGGGATCGAACCAGCGACCTCCCGATTTGTAGCACAGCACCTTAACCACTGTGCTACCGCATTCCCTAAGTATTAACAATAGTTCGATAACATTTGGTATTAGGAAATGTCGTCCAAACAAATTGAATTTTGGTTTTATGAGTCAACTTTAACTCCCATATAAAAATGAAAATTTGTTGGAACTTCGTTGGGTAGCATAAAATACGGATTTAATTAATTTTTTGCAGCGTTTTTTTAAACATTCCTTTATGTTGTGAATATTTAACACAATCCGCCATGCAAGTATAATGATGTGAACCTAAAGCTGTTTAGCGTTTGTAATGTCTCTGGCATTTTATTCACAATAAATAAACTTCAGAAATTGTGATGAATTTAAAAATTAAAAAATAACAATTTTTGGAATTAGTAAGTGTATTCCACTGAATTACACATGTCGCTCTTGATACAGTAACAGACGCTTATGCAATTCAGATTTTTGAAGGATTAAAATAATTAAGAAAGTCCATGTTTTCCAGCTGTTAAGATGAAATATTTCCATCGGAGTGGACGAAGTAAGAACATTTTAGCTTTTTCATGGTGAGGTTTTTTTTTCTTAGCGATCAGTCTGTGTAAGAAAAGTAAAATAAGTAAAGCACGGTAAGGGTAACTACCAAAATATCAACTAACTTACTTACGTACTTGCTTACTTATTAATTACTTCTTTCTTACTTACTTTACTTACTTACTGACTTCTCAATAGCTAGATAACTAGCTCCATGCAGCAGGAATCTTGTTGAGCTAAAAATTTCTCAGTTAGCTTCCAGCTTTCTCTCACACTGAGCAGCACGTAATCTTATTACTTCGTTCCAGGTGCCCGTCAACGGTCCTTGTCCACAATCACATGACGTCATCCCGCATTCTACCTTCGTGTTTCGTTAGAAAGAATTTTAGGGGCACCTGTAGAATATTTTCGAAAAAATTTTAATATCCTTGTAATGCCTGTCCGTCTGTTTAACCGCCTGTCCGTCCGCATGGAACAATTCGGCCCTTACTCCATGAATTTTCGTGACATTATATACTTGTAAATATTACGAAATTTTGTCTAAATATTCCGATTTTGTTTAAAGTCGGACAAAGGCAGGCATTTTGCGTGAAGATCTGTCTACATTTTAATACGGGTCCTTATTTTTGTTCACAATTGGAAGTTCTTTGTGAAGCAATACCGGAGACTGAAGAAACAGGTGTGAATCGGGTATGGTCCATTGTAAACGTCAAGTTATCGACGTTTAAGGGCTGTCGATTGTAAATCTCAGTTACGATATCTTGTCTCGTCGATTGTAAATCTGTTACCAAGATGTGCAGAAATCTTATAGTGTTTGTTAAGAGTACCTTTGTTAATGAATTTGACATCTTTGGCAATAAAAGGGCGAACGCGTCCGAAGTGTCAAAGCTCTGCGGACATGTCCGAACTTGTTTTAATCTCCTTCTTTGTACTCCTGTCTTCAGAGTGTTCTGTTTCTTCAGCATTTCCTACCATAACCGTAAATGTATGTATCTTCTCTCTCATACGTGTCACACATTCAGCACAAGTCGTAATCCTTGATGTGAGCATCCTAAGAACATGTGAATGGTGAAAATCATGAATATTCTCATTATGCACTGTGAGATGTGACTGGTTGATGGGTTTTAAGGCCCGAAATGCGCTGTAGGAGTAGTCACACCGATGTCCATCACTGCTGATGAGTACGTTTTACTGTAATGGTTTAAGAATGCTCAAGGTAGCCATAACGTTCCAGGTTAAGTATCGCACGAAAAGGTGTACTGAAATACTGGCAAAGGATAGTTTTTTATTTCAACCAACAATGCACAATATATAAATTTTATTTTAACAATATTTATATTATAATCACTCCTCCGTGTTTCGATACATTTGTATCATCCTCAAGGAGTTCCAAATTTGTACTTCTTCTTGTGACGTTTGTCAACGTCACAAGACGACACGTCATGCAGTCCGATAACCACCACAGTTCAGTACTCACCACCCCAGCACACAGGCAACATCAATACAGGGTGAGTCCATCTTACTCTATAATTCAACCTCTATGTTTATATTTTATCAACCCACAAAATTCTACATTATTTTAAATTTAATTGTATTTATTGTAAAATATCCAGATTGTATATACGGCCACGTAAACATTCTGATGATGCAAATTATATTGTAAAAATCAACAACAACCACATGAATATTTTTATTTGATAAATTTAATGTAATTTTATTTATGTAGAAACTACGTAACTTTAGCAAAATACAACTTTGGAACTCCCTAAGGATGATACAAATGTATCGAAACATGTTGAAATGTAATTGTACATTGTTGGTTGAAGCAAAAACTATATACAAGATGCGTGGTACACACATGAAACCTGGCAAAGAATCGGTCCTTGAACATACACATAAGTGGGAAATGGGATTTTAGGATAAGTCAAATATTAATTTGGCTGTGGATATTTTGTTTTAGACTGTTGTTCATACAATCGTCTAAACAGATAAATTGTGAAGAAAATACGTCCAAATAGAATTCGCGTGGGCCACTTTTATGGTTCTCATGCATAACTCTTTCGTTGTTTACGTACTGGTATTGACGGCGTTGAGGTTCAAATTCCTGTTCTGGGTTGTGACAGCTTGTACTGTACGTAGTTAACCACCCTTTCGAAGAAACACGCTGCCTCCAACTTCAACTCTACAAATGGAAGCATTTTGTTTTCTCAAGAAGCAGGTGCCCATCATACCACACCAGGCAGTGTAATAAATATGGAGACTCTAATGTATTTATCATCATCGACTGTGACCTCGCACACCGGTATACGATTATTCTTTATTTTATTTGTTGTTTATGCGCCTCCAGTATCTTAGATTTACCTTTATAGCGTCGAGTGGGAGAGTGATATAAATTGTGACGTAACCTGAAGAACTGTCTTGGTGTTTACCTTGGGGAGGGTGGAGTAGAAGAGAAACATGTAAAATCTTAGAATAGCGAGTCTCTGGACTCATATTTGAACCCGGGACTTCCAGAATACAAAGTAGGTATGTTACCCACTAGACCGCGATGTTCTGTCTGTCCCTTGAGAAACAGCTACGTTGAGCATGGTGTGCAATACATCACCCACCCAGCGAAGCGTTTAGACATTTGCAGCAAGAGCTGACATTGCAACTAGCTAGACGTACAGTATAACACAGCACGAACTGTAGAAATCGCAGTAGACTTTTTGCCGTCGTTTGGCTGTTTTCGTCTCGGTAACGAGTCTTGTATCTTGCCAGTAGCACAAGATGTTCTGAAATTAATGCAGCTGTGAATATATTTATGTCACACATTTGGTAGTTAAGTAAAGAAGAGTGCGATTGGTTTATAGCAGTTTCAGTTTCAATGCAGCAGCGAGTGAAGTAACATATATGCACTGTGGGTTATTAAAAAGACTAATGTAAGTTTGGTAACGTGTAGGCTGTTGACAAGTTCACAGAATTTTCTAATATAAGATTTTCAGTCTAATGTGCTTCGTGAAACTGCTGCCGGTTATAAATAACTTGTAACAGCAGCTGTGCAGGTTGTAAATACTTTTTTTCTTATTTATTTCGATGCGTGGTTTCAAGATGGAATTATGCGCACGATGAAAATATCTTTCATAATATAACGGAGGGATATGCTTAGACACCGAAGAATCAGAGAATTAAATGACTTTTATTACTCCTATTACGGCCGAAACTTTTTAGCCAATTTTATGAATCCGGGTAGATTTGAGATTCTGAAGTATGTGACTGTGTAGAATACTGTCATGTGGTATGTGGCAATATGGATGCATTACATTCCAGCAAAACATCTGTCAAGTTTTACCATATCACTTGGCATCTCATACCAGATGACTTGATTCTTAAAAATTTTATAGGCCTAATTAATTAACGTAGAGGTTTAATTGCTGTAAGACATTTAACCATACTTCAACTATCCAATGTTTTTTGATATTTTGCCCCAACTTTAGTAACTGTAGTTACCAATACAGACTGTGCCCGACTTGCAACAGAGAGTATTACAGACTACATTGTTTTCCCGTTATGCGGCCTCTGATGTCGATGAAACTCGGTGCAGAACGCACAGTATTGAATGCTAATGAATGCAGAAGAGAATTTCCTTTTAATATGTCGTACAAGGGGTTAGGAATTAATAGGTGGTGGTAGGTGGTTGGAGTCACAGCTTCTTGTATGTAAATGAGATGGAGCCTAGTGTATCAACTTAGCAGCCTCTTCTACGCATGAAATCTGGTTATTCCTCTTTTTTCCCCTACTTTCAGCCAGCAATTCGTCCTCTGTCTTGCGCGAGCTAATTAAATGTGGGCAGGTCTTTTATCAAGCTGGGGTAAGGGCGGCGGTTTTCAACAGGTTGATGTTGTTTCATGCGCTGACGTTTAATGAACATTTGTCTTAGGGATAATGTTCTAGAGGGCGGCAAAGCTGTTGTCATTCAATCAGTAGGGTGATTAGAATGAACTGCATTTTCAATTCATCACTGTTTTGTCATATAGCAAATCATCAGCTCCCGACTTCAAAGGCAGTCAGTCATATTTCATGCAATTTCATGTGACTTGTGCTCACAATAAATAACGTGACATCATTTTAAGTCATAAATAAATACTGGTATACGCATGACAATGTGAGAACATAGCCCAAAGAAATTTTGTGAACGCCATCTTCAAGGGTGGAAAGGAGGGAGAGAAATAGGGGAGAGAGAGAGATGTGGCTGGTTGGTGGATGCGGGAGAGTGATCAGGTATTTTCATAGATTTAACAGTGATCTAAGTTCTTGTGTAATATGTTTTCTTATGGGTAATTCCCCGGCGTCACAATGCTAATAGCCGACGTTTCGTGTGACGCCGGGGAATTACCCAAAAGAAAACATATTACATACAGAACACGGCGAAAGCTTAAAATCAAGAAATCTAAGTTCTTACATTCCGAATCGAGACGGTTTTGAGTCTGTATGGAAGCCAACCTAGTATTGGGATTAAGAATGTCTGCAGCCATACAATGAGTCTCCGTTTACGTCTTCATGACGCGGTACTCGTTTTCAGCACTCGAATATTAACCGTTTCAGACGAGACCAGGTTTAACATCATAGTCACATTTTAAAAACCACAAAACTTATTTTGATGGGCAATGTAGACGGACTTTCGTTGTCTTGGAATTGGCGCAGCACGAGTTCTGTGAACGCACGTCCGCCATCACGTGATATACGACTGTTCTTACTGCGTAAATATAAAGGTGTGCGAAGAAGAGAGCTGAAGTAAGAACAGTAACTAGCGGAAAGTGTTAGTCCGAATTATATTTCCATGTAAGTTGTCCACTAGGCGAAAGCTCCATAACATGGCTGTGCAGGCACAAGGGTGATTTGGAGGCATCGCTCCAACTAATTTGCAACTTCGTCGCTAGAAGTGGTGGTTGATGATTACCATGACCCGGCCGCTTTAATACCGGGACAGACCCCGTAAGCATTGTACAAGAGGCCGGGTGAGCCTCGGGGACAGTCGGGATGGACACGGAAAATCTCGCTCACCCCCCGGGATTCGATCCCCGAACCTTCCAGCCTGTAACGAGTCGCTATAATTCTAATGTGCCCGATAGCCAAAAAAAAAAAAAGGAAAACTTTTGTTATGTCTTCTACTTGAACACTCATAAAGGAACTTATAAATACAAAAGACATTTGTCTCTCCGAACACCATACGGCATAAGAGGGAAATTATTTATTTTTACTTTACATGGGACGACAGCCCTTAGTAGGTCAGTCCCAGTAAGAGGGTGGCATTAGAGCGTGTGGTCACTGGGACGGGCAGGGAGATGTCATAGTTCCTCTCGTTCGTAAATTGGGCACTAGATGCAGGGGAGTGGTCAGCTTCACGCCCCGGCCACCATACCCGCTGATATCCATTGACTCGGAAGCACAAATAACGTACGGTTTGTTTTTTTTCGATAAGCCTAATGTCTCTTTAAATGGCTGGTGTAAACAGGAACTTTACGTTGCATTTTAGGAACGTCGGAGCAAATTAAACCGGCTTGTTCATGAATGTGACGATGTAACGTACCCGCAGTCCGATGCGATAAGCTAATCATGAAACCCCTGATTATATAGCCGAACTGAAGGGTCCCAAGTTTTACCCAAGGTATTTTCTGCTTACTGAGCCAGAGCAGTGCGTGTCAGAAAATGTTGTCTACGTTAGTTTTTATGGAGATAATAAATAACTGTTACAGCCAATGATATGGAGTAAGGGGAGGCGACGTATTGTGGGTCTAAAGTCTCCGAGGAATTTGCTCCTGCTTTGAAAATTACGAACGTGAAGACGTCGCGAATGTTTCAGTTTATTTGAAGAGACTTTTTGAATCGAGCGTGGAAGTAGCTGAAATTGCCTTATTCAGTTTTCTTTTGTCAGTTTTGTTCCTCCACTCTCACGAACCCTCACCGAAATGTACATGAAAGTGTACAGAAGGAGATAATTTTCGGTACTCAATTTGAAACTTCTGTTAACACACAAGTAGCATCAATAAACGTAGTCAACCCCCCCCCCCCCCCCCCCCAACAAAAAAAAAAAGAAAAAAAAAAAAAAAAAACGGGGGTGGTGCCACACCCTCCCCCTCAGAAAAAAAAAAAAAAAAAAACAACCAGCCCCAGGGTTTTTTTG
>Ga0123352_10015429_pt1 | contig 12158 bp, 10 predicted proteins | sample TergutLab28metaG_FD_89700 | JGI IMG/M metagenome (GOLD analysis project Ga0123352, IMG submission 89700) | Labiotermes labralis P1 segment gut microbial communities from Petit-Saut dam, French Guiana - Lab288 P1 | ecosystem: Host-associated > Arthropoda: Insects > Digestive system > Gut ... | reverse complement strand
GTCCAAATATTCTCCTCAATACCATGTTCTCAAACACCCTCAGCTTCCTTTCCTCCCGCAATGTCAGCGACCAAGCTTCACACCCATACAAAACAACAGGCAAAATTATAGTTCTATATATCTTGAAACTATACTACGCACACAGTACCTAACTACAGATAGGAAGTAAATTTGAACCTTGTGTACTGCAACAGTAGTGAGGGTCATAACAGGAAATATCCATGAATTGTTCATTATTTAGTAACAAAGAGGCTGTTTCTTTTATGACCGTTTAAACTGTCGCTTTTACTTATATACATTATATACAGACACGTGGACGGTATTTTGAATATCAAAATATTTCTAATTATTGAATCTTGCACATATTTATGTTCAGGAAATGCTGATGCTTCTTTCGAATTGATAGACTCTGCAATGTAATTTTTGGAAGCTGTGGGGAATGGTTGGCCAGGAGCCTAGTATCTGGGGCTGATACTATCCACGCCTGTGCTGAGTAGGTACGGCAGAGAAGGCAGTTGGTGAAGAAGCCACGGCAATATGCAGGACAAATGAGAGAAAGAGGTAAACATTTTAAAACATTTATAGAAGTTAAAATTGGCATTTATTATGGATGGAACGTGTATAGATCAATAGAGAATCTACGAAAGTTTCCTATGAGCCCTGCAGACGCCCGAAAATAAACCCAAGTCGCTTTCATATTGCATTTCTTTCTAGACCTTTGCCACTACGTCTCTGGTAACAGATGCCACTGCATCTATAACACTCCGTGCCAGTTCAGTAAAATTTGTTGGCATTGGTGATACAAACAAGGCACCTCACGCAACTCCACGAAAGGGAGCCACACGGTGTTAAGTTTAATGATCTGGTGGGCCAGGAACGCGAAATGTCGTAATTTTCTGCACATCGTCACATTCACTGTTGTGACGTTACTCAGTTTTCGCGAATCTAGAAGAAAGCGAGGAGGTTCTTCGTCTTCATGAAAGGTTAAACCATGTAGTCTTCGTAAAAATGCCCGGATATTTCACAGTGTTGCTTGTACCATGTGTGCCTCTCAAGTTATTGTCTACAAATTGATCCAATACTATCCATATATTCATACATTCATTCCATTGCCATGTGAAGAACGCGACGATTCCTTGCCGTTCTCAGGAGATTCTTCCATTCCTCTCTGTTATATACCCTTTCCTTCCACCCTTTTCCATCAACTAGTCTTCCATCCTCCCTCTCTTCATCTTGCCATCTATTTCTTGGTCTACCGCTCAGCCTCGTTGTTTCCAAATTCATATATATAATACTTTTTTGGGGGAATTCTATTTTCTTCAATTCTCTGTACATGCCCAAACCAATGTAATATATTTAACCTTATTGTTTCTGTTATAGTGGATTTTTAAACCATTGCATCAGTAACATTAGAGGCCGCGAGGTGCCCAGAGGGTTCCAGGAAGTTAAGGTTCCCAGATTACGTGACAATGGCCCAGGATGGTGGTAAGGTTACCAGCCTTAGGCACCGGCCGCTTTTTACCCCCAGGAAATACTCCTGGCACTCGCTTCTGTTAGAGGCTGAGTGGACTTCAGGGTTATAGTGCGATCGGAAGGATTTTATGTCAATGAAAAATTTCAATGACACCATCTGGAATCGAACCAGCGATTTTCCGATTTGTAGCACAGCAGTTTAACCACTGTGCTACCGCTAACCATTGCATAAATTTCTTTATTGGTTAACACTGTACAGTTTTCTTTTTCATTGTCAATATATTGGGCCTAAAATTCTTCTATACACTTTCCTTTCAAAAAAGTTTATTTGCTTTCTATATCTCTTTGTTGGTATCTAGGTTTCTGATGTATATGTTAAAGTTTTGTCTATTATTGTGTTCTTTAGTCTCCATTTTAGTTTTTTAGTTACATGCACTTGTAACAGTTAAAAAATACTTTACACATTCAAGCTCCATTCCGACATGTTTTGGTGGCGGAATTGTCTTCCCCATGGTGATGATGGTGGTGGTGGCCGGCACCGAAACCTGACGGCATGTAGCTTGAATGTGTAAGTATTTTTGAACTGTTATGTGAGAATAGTGTTGGGTCAATTTGTACATAATATCCGGTTATATTCTCCCTTTTTCATTTTTGTGTAAAACGAAAGAGTCCTGTGAAATGACACATCACATTCCCATTGGGGGGGGGGGGGAGTGGAGGTCCCGATTTTACTGGATTATATATTGAGGATTTTTACAACCCCAGCGCGAGCACTGTCGTGACTGACATTGCGGCCTAAGTGCAATGCAGCCTCGCCACTGAAAACAAGACACAGTGTCTCGCCAGCCTATTCCAGTTTCTCTTGAAACTCGTAGGACTCGTATCGCTTGCATCTGACCTTCGCTTTCAAAGCCAGCAGTAATGCAACTTGTAAGCTTTGGAAAAAAAAAACTGCTGGAAATGTTTGATGTTGTTTGAGAAAAAGTTTTGTTTTGCCTGCGTCGAAAGTTTTGCTGACACTTTTTACTGGTGCATTAGAGACGGGTGGTCGAGCTGCACTCTTACCCGGGCAGATAGGACACTCTTTTAAAAATGATCAGACCAGGTGCACAATGACGTCCATTGTGGTGGGTCTTTCTGTTACGTCACTGGATAGATCCGCTGATGTGTGAGAATTGGGTCGAGTGACAGCCTGTTATCGTAGTTGTAGAATATGACTAAATCTACTAAATGCGATGTACTCTACACCTCAGTAAGGATACAGTCCGTTAATAGACAACGCTATATTACCGTAAATCTAAATAGCTTCAGGTTTCGGCTGTAATAAGCCATCCATCATCAGGCCGTTTGTTTCAGAAATGTAAACAAGGAAATAATGTAACTGTATAGCTATGTAATTTCCTTTTTTACATTTCTGAAACATACGGCCTGATGATGGCTGCGTTAGTACAGCCGGAACTTGTAACTATTTAAATTTACTGTAAGGATTGTATCCTCTATGGTGTGTATAATTTAGGGACACAACGGGAATGACACACAGTAAGACATGCACTACGTATACTGTGATCCAAAACCACGACACTATTGAATAAAAAGAGTTGCTTATATACATTCAGATACTCAACTACTGTCATAGACGAGTCCAAAAACACCCCCCCCCAAAAAAAAAAATCTTCGTGTCAAATAATGAGAAGTACGGATTTCTTCAACAAGCACTCTGCCTTCCGGAAGGCACATAAGGACATGACTTTTGGGAATTTATAAAGCCTCGAAACCCGAAACTGTGTCGTCAGTTGCAGGAACCGTCTTGAAGTCGAAGTTTCCCATTGGTTAGTGTCACCTCATCATGAGTGTTTACTCCCATATATGGAAACACTTGCCATGGATTTCTGTATGGAAGCAATGACCTACAACAGGATGACTTGGAGGACAACAGATGATCTGAATTTTCAGCTTCTTTGCCCCTAATAACTCAGCTGCTCATAATATTTGCTTTTTTTCTTCATCAGAAAAATTTCTAGTAAATCCGAATAGGATGTGAGAATATTGGAAATAGGATTGAGCATTGTATTGGCAGAATGGCGTAGCGTCCACATTGCACTGGCACACTGGTGTAGCGCCTACATTGCACTGGCACACTGGTGTAGCGCCTACATTGCACTGGCACACTGGTGTAGCGCCTACATTGCAATGGCACACTGGTGTAGCGCCTACATTGCACTGGCACACTGGTGTAGCGCCTACATTGCAATGGCACACTAATGTAGCGCCTACATTGCAATGGCACACTGGTGTAGCGCCTACATTGCACTGGCACACTAGTGTAGCGCCTACATTGCAGTGGTACACTAGTGTAGCGCCTACATTGCAATGGCACACTGGTGTAGCGCCTACATTGCACTGGCACACTAGTGTAGCGCCTACATTGCACTGGCACACTGGTGTAGCGCCTACATTGCACTGGCACACTGGTGTAGCGTCTACATTGCACTGGCACACTGGTGTAGCGCCTACATTGCATGTATCATTTTGTTTGTCTTCGCAGACTGCATAATGGAAGAATTTTTCCTGTGTAATTATTTTCACAACATGTTAGCCCGTGGCGGAAGGAAAGAATTTAGTTTATGGTGGGTATCTAAAACAAACACTCAGAGCCTATCTATCGTTGGACACATATAGGTTTTATGTCACAGATATGTTCTCTGTTTCATGAACACCTGAAATCATTTTCTCCTTCTTTTAATGTCCCGTACCTCTCTTGCGATAATTGCTTTTCAGACCGTAAATTGTAATTCATTTTTCAATACATGTAATTTAGTTCAAAACGTCAGCGTTTATTTGTATAAATAATCGTATTTTGAACTACATAAAGTTGTGTTTAGTAACGAGTTTTCTTCGTAAAGCAATCAATTCTTTTTTGCCATCATTTTTTTTTCACCATGCAAAATATCGACAAACGTAATTTTAAATATCAGATAATAGTAACTTCGTTAACGAGACGATGTGTAATTCCGGTGATGATTTAGCACCAGAACTGAAACCAGTGTAAAATCTAAACAAATTTCGTGACGTTATACGCCCATTATTGAACAAACCCCTAATATATGATGTAAATTTTATTTATGATTTAGTGTCGTGTTACTGAGAGCACGGTTAAAAGTTGAGCTTAAAAACACAACTTATATGAAAAATTCGCGCTGTTCTGGGGTTTTAGGCAGAGTAGGTTGGTAAAAGCGCATATCTCACAGCGTGGCGGAAGCCTGAATTTGCCACATTTTATGAAAGTTCAATTTTAAAAATATTTCCAATAAACAATAAATTCAAGTATAATCACCATGAGTTATAGCGACTGACTACGGGCTGGACGGTCCGGGATCGAATCCCGGTGGGGACGAGATTTTCCGCCCCTCCAGACCGGCCCTGGGGCCCACCCAGCCTCCTGTACAATGGGTACCGGGTCTTTCCCGGGGGTAGAGGCGGCCGGGGTGTGGGACTGACCCCCACCCCCCTCCAGTGCCGAGGTCCTGAAAAGAGTAGAGCTATACCTCTACTCCCCCTAAGGACCTGCGTGGCCTATAAAAAAGATGAAACGTATGTAATCGCCATGGATGATGCGATCGTTGTCAAACGAGTATTCACCTCCTGCCACACTTTCTGCAGAAAGTCACGACCAACTATTGCGCAGGCTCCTGTGATCTGTGTCTTGGGGTTTTCTAGTGTCCTTGACAACCGACCGATACATACGTTAACAAACCTCCAGAAGGAAACATTTATGGGTGTGAGCTATGGTGATGTCAGGCGCCATTCTATTGAGCCTCCACGCTCAAACCACTGATTTAAGAAGAAGCTCGTGTTGGTATGACCGCACTTCGTTATGGGTATGTAATTATGTCCATCTTCATGGTAAGTCATATCTGGAGCACCTTTTTGCACTTGTGGTTTTGAACAACCCGTTAGCAGTCGAGACAAACAATTATGCGACGCTCACAAGTGGAGTTCTGTCTAGCGGAATTTCTTGTGTGGTGTGATGGCTAAAAGACGCGATAAGGCAGTCTGTTTTATACTGATTCAATCCATCTTGCTGTTGCATACCTGCATGGCCTTCATTTTGTTGTAGGCTTTGGTGACGGTGATAATATTAAAAGGGTACTCCTGGTGTGGATGTTTTGACTTGATGCACTAAGATCAGAACAGAATAAACTTTGTGGACACGAAGATTAATATTCGGTTTGAAATAAGGCGGATAATTTATTGATTAAGTGATTAACATCGCGCAGAGAGAATTTAAAGAGATAAAGCGCTGATAGAGCCGGTCCCAGTAGCCGCGCGGTCTAAGGCGTAGGTCTACGGCCGCTCGCCTGTTGAGATTGTGGGTTCGAATTCCACCGGGGGCATGGATATTTGTCTGTTGTAAGTGTTGTGTGTTGTCAGGTAGAGGTCTCTGCGACGAGCTGATCCCTCGTCCAGAGGAATCCTACCGACTGTGGTGCGTCGTTGTGTGTGATCTAGAAACCTCAAGAATGAGGAGGCCATGGCCCGCGTTGGGCCGCAGGGCCAGGGGGGGGGGGAGGAAGCGATGATAGAAGTAAATGAACAAAGAAAGAGGACAAATGTTATAGCTTTTACGTTTTCATTTATACCGTTGTGTTACAAGTTCAAGTAATTCAATCAATAGGATTTATCATAACACAACTTTACATCGGTTTAAAGTATTGCACGGAAGAGCTGTTAACTTATGCGCTAGTAACATACCGTACACTTCTATGTGGGTTTTAATGTTTATGAGTACATACTTGTTAATATAATTAAATTCTTCCTCAGGATGACCATATAAGGTGAAACACGTGGAGGGAGTTATTTTCTGTCAATATAATGGAAAATTGCGTTTTGATAATTCTTAATTTTTATTGATTACAAACGTCATATATCTGCATCTGTCTGTCGTTATTTTTTCAGTTCTATGACTAGGTACCTTACAATTTCTTTCCTTTACTCATACGAGTAAAGTAAAAAAGTGCACCCTGTACGGGCACTGAGGCTCTGTACAGGACGTACGGTCCGTAGAAGGAGTAGAGGTATAGCTCTACTCATTCTTGACCACGGCACTAGAAGGAGGTGAGGGGTCAACATCACGCCCCGGCCGCTCTTTACCGGTACCCGGTACTCATTGTACAGGAGGCTAGGTGGGCCCCAGGACCGGTCTGGATGGTTTCGGAAAATCTCGCCTCCACCGGGATTCGATCCCCGGACCGTCTAACCCGTAGCCAGTCGTTATACCGACTGCGCTACCCGGCCCACACTCGTACGAGTTCAAGGCAATATTTCAAAAGAACAAAACTGCACTGCTACTTCTTCTCCTCGTGCACGTTTGTTTGATTCGCTTTTTGGCTGCCAGAAATATTTCGATAATATCATCTCGTGTTCTAAAGCTGAAGGCCAGTCATAAATATATTTTTGAATGATTCAGTAGCGTTCAAAGTGTTACAGGTGTTAGAAAAACAGTGAAGTAAGAGCAGTGTGTCGGTTGCTCGGACATACTAAACAACAGAGTTAGAGCGAGCGCGGGTAAGCTGCAAACAGCGGCAGATTGTAAGTTTGATTTGTTTTCAGAATGTTGTTTATATGTCAGAGGGGAAGCCCTAAATCAAGCCAATGTTCAAAATAACCAGCCACTATGAGCACACGTACCTAAACATTAATGAATGAAGTGGTTCTTCAAAGTCTTGGGCTTTGTATATTTGTATTAATAATTATGATGGTCATAAAATTAAACAGTTTCAAATGGGCGGGGTTTGTGCTATGCATGAGGGATAATAGAAATGCGTGCAGAGTTTTGGTGAGGAAGCCCGAGAGAAGGAAATGGTTTGTAAGACTTAGGTTAAGAAGGAAGAACAATATTGAAATGTATCTTCAAGTAACAGTGTTGGAGACTGTGGATTGGATTTATGTGGCTCAGGAGAAGGAAAGTGACGAATTCTTGAGAACGTCGTAATGAACTTTCGGGTTCCATAAAACCCATGGAATTTCTTGACCAAATGAGAAACTATGTGTACACCTTGCGCCTTGGAGTTAGGGAGTTAATTATGAACCGGATGCAGACAAGTAAATTAAGGAGTCCTGCTGCTGCTGGCGTAAAAATTAACATCACTGCTTAAAATAAGGACTCATACACAACAACACGCGGAGTTACAGTTCCACTTAGTGAGTCCGATATACTGTAGAAACTCTTCATCTTCACATCTGCTCATTAAATGCATTGATGAACACGAGATGTGACCAGTACTCAGTGTTTCCTAGTAGAACCAAACTTCAAAGAGCAACCGTGTCCATGAGCAATATCGTACTAGCGTATTGGACTTCGCAACACGGCAAGAAAGTATTAATACTTCTGAAATGAACAAGAGAGGGAACGTATAGGCCTAAGCACATTATACAGGGCGTTTCATAATGTACTCCGGGATTACAAAAATTTATTATAGGAAAACCGTAGGACACGTATTTACGAAACCTGTATAGATAGAAGGAACAACTCAAAAAAATTTTCTCAGTAATTTGTTTTTCATCGTAGTTCACATTTCTGCCGCTAGGCGATGCAAGTGTATGTAGTGAGAAAATGTATGCTCCGGGGGAGAGTAGTTTTGTGTGTTGGAATATCACAGGAGTAAGTCTGTGGTTACTGTGCAACGTGCATTTCGTGCAAAGTACGCAAAGGAACCGCCTACAGACAAGACCATTCTTACGTGGTATAAACAATTTACTGAAACTGAGTGTCTGTGTAAGCAGAAAGCACTCATGTTGACTCGTGTGTGGCAAGACCTTGAATGTCGTATCGATGTGTGCCTTGTCACCCGTAGTGCACACATCCTATATCTCTAGCTGTCAAAAAAAAAAACTTTTTCGGTTTTCCTGTGGCTGTGAACAATTCCATTAAGGTAGGTCCTTTGGTTTTCTTGTTATAAATGTTTGTAATCACGGAGAACATTATGAAACATGCTGTCTTTGGGATTTCTCTTACCTCATTGATCGTGGTCTTTAGGCCTACCTATTGCAAATACACACGTGCAACAGTGCGACTGATAACACAACACACAGTCAAATATTACCTTTTGTATTCTAATAATTATTTACCAGGCCATGAAAAGTTTCAACCTCAAGTTTCAGGCTTCTGTGACGTATATATTTTGTATAACTGGAACCTGTGTCCTCTTCAACAAATATTTTTTAGAAGGAAAGGTTTGTTTTGAGGCTAATGTAAAGCAGGAATTTATTTTATCGATATGAACCCGATAACGAATAGCTTGGGTTCTAAATACAGTGGAACTGCACGTATCCGGATTAATTGGGACGACGAGCCATCCGGATATGCAGAAAATTCGGATAATTGGATTTTTATTTGAAAATAAGATACATTGGCAGTTTGAAGTGGGGAAAAAATGTCCACAAACGGCTGTTTTGTGCTACATATTTATTTACGTACAGATAAAAGATTAATACATAATTCCTTATATGTATTTGGCAATTGGGGAAAAATTTAAGCTGTAAATAGATGTAGTACAGTTACAGTAAGGAAATGTTTACCCGAAGGACTAAGCCGATACGGATAATTGGCGACACGGATAACCGGCAATAAGTGGAGTTCTCCTGTACCATATTTCGCTATATGAGTTTCTGGGGTATAACAGGGCGTTACAGGACATGCGCAGTCAGACACAACCTTTACATTATGAAATAATGTGAAATACAGGTGCCGACGGTGCCGTGCGACTGAGTCGCACGGCACCGTCGGCACCGTATACACGACCTACGCAGCGGCTCTCAAGACCACCATCCATCCACAAACTCGGTGCAGAAAACCATATGCTGCAACTCAACATCTAATGCTCCTGATGATGGGCGTAAGCGGCCGAAACATGTAGAGCTAAGAATACATCAATAAAATTACCTAGTTCCATGAAGTTGGCATTTCACATTATTTCATGAGGAAGATGCACGGTCAAACAACCCTCAACTTTACATTATGCATTCATTTTATGCAATCTGAGGAATTAAGAATGCAAGAGTTCACTTGTAGTCATTTCTCCGGTCTTGTATGCGCTCGCATTAACGTAATTAGACCATGTTTGTATGTTAATGACATCACTCAGCCGACGGGAAGTGGTGTGAGTAGCGCATACATACAGTTGGCATCACTGAAACTCTGGTTCAGTAGACACACAGTACAGTTTGGCTTTGAACATTCTTTGTATCGGTTCAGTTGTTAGATTCAATACGCATTACGTTGACCAGTCTGTACTCTACAAATATTTGTGGCGAATCTGTATGTCGGTCTTGGCTCAACTCTGCAGCCGGTCTATCTGACTGCAGTTTGAGCCTGTTCATAGTCAGGCATCGATCTTTTGTGACGACAGCTTCCCTACTGCCTATCTCAAAACCATGAATGGGCTCAGCGAGATTCGAAGTATGACATTTGGAGGACCTGAGCAGTTAGATGATCTCTTTTGCAGTTTTAACCTTGTAATATTAATCACTCAATTCAGAATTAAGCTATTAGCTTGCTGGGGGTGACGCATCTCATTACTCGTCTTGCGATTATCGCTGGTACTGACCGGACAAGATTACAGAGAAAATTTTACGTCTCAGCAGAGTTGCGCCGGGCTTGGTGAATCAGAACTTTCGATTTATTGAACAGCATATTAATATATAATATTCAATACCAATTTGTTGCACAATGTTTTATTTACTAACTATTGCTCCGACAGGTTTCGGTCTCAGCTCTTGACCATCTTCAGGGAGCTCATCGTTTCTTCCCCAAAGAGTGTAACTTATGTGTCAACTTATTTTATAGCAGTTTATATATATATATATAATTAAAATTACAATTAAATTTAAATATTAAAATTCTTAAAATCAGTATTATCAATATAAAATTACCTAATGTAATATAAAATTACATTCAGTATACATTGATGTCATTTGTTGTGTCCTAACACCTGTGTTTAACCTTTTTTCAAATGAAATAGTCCCGGAATGCGGTTTCAGACACCTCGTGTTTCCATTATTACGTTGGTGTTTGTCACAGTCTAATTTTGTCTCCAGCCACATACTAAGGACGTATGTTAAGCCAAGTATCAATAACCCTTGGATATATGGATACACGCGGACAAGCGCCGCTGGGACTAGATTCTCTTGGATTGGATAAAATTGGCTCTGTAGGCATGCACTGTGCATGCTGTAAACAGACACTGAGTGAACTTTGGCCTGAAACTCGTCAGAATTATGAAATAACTTAACCCTTTGACTCCTAATGTCAACTATAGTGGTCGTACCGCACCGCTAACCTCTAAAGTTGCATTTTATATATTTATTTAACAAATATAGGCACTGAATATTTGAAACATGGTATATACTCTCCGTTTTTTTTCTCTTCAAAATGCAATTTGTTTCATAATTCTAACGTATTTGGTTCCTGTAATATTCACATTTTATATACAGGATGTGCTAAAAAAATAATTCCGGCGCCAAAAGGTTAATATCAATACCACTCTAACTTGATACTTACCGTTTGATGTATTTTACAATTTTAGTATCTCTAAAATATCTTAATACTCGCAGTTGTCGTCGTTCTTCCCAGATGTATGGTGCTGGTATGCCTTTATATTTGAGACTCCCTGATGATGGCGGTTCGGCGCCGAAACGCTTAGGATTTCTTGAAACCTATGTACAGTTTGTAATTTTATTGTGCTGCTTTTGTTGCTGAATGTGATTCAATATCGCAACGTTCACGTGTCCAGATGTTGAAGTATTTTCCTCTGATGAGAGCAGATGCCTCCTAAATTGAAAGGAAAAAAACCACATGAAAGGTAATGGTGAATATGTAACAAGTGTGAAATGTGTTATCTTTTGAAAGTCGATCCTCCATGTTCCCAGATCACACGACTGTCGGTCAGACGTGCAAGACGCTGCATCTTGTGACGTTGATAGATGTGTGAAAGGCACTGTCTAGTGATCTCAATCTGTCTGCAGCGTCAGACGAAGACGCTGGCATGTCTGGCGGAAAGTCAAGTGCGTTTAATCACAGGACCGCATTGCACATTGAAGAATAGCAGCCGGCTGTCGCTTGTAAGGAATTTGCTGTGTTACAACAACAGAATCGCCAGCATTACAGTGACACAGAATTTCCTACAAACCCTGCCCCTCCGATATTATCAGCTGCATATTCAAGAACATAAAACATATTCAAGAACATAAAACGTACTCCACACGAAACATTTCTGCTTTAAATTTTTTATTTTTCCATTAAAAAATTGTAGTTTTGTCATATCCTAGTATTTGTTGCACTGACAGACCGCCGATCCCGATGGGCCGCGCGGTCTAAGGTCTCTGCCGCCCCTCGCTTGCTGGGATTGCCGGCGCGAATACCCTCGGGGGCATGGATGTCCGTCTATTATGATTGTCCTGTGTTGCCAGGTAAAGATACCTGCGTCGGGCTGATCCCTCGTCCAGAGGAGTCCTATCGAATATGGTGTGAGTGTGATCGTGAAGCCTCGACAATGAGGAGGTCGTGGCCAAATAGGGGCTGTTGCGCCGTGGGGGGGGGGGGGGGGGGGAACTGCCAGGCTTAATTTTAAGGTACGTGACCGGCATTTGGTGGGAGGAAATGGGAAAAAACACAAAAACTTTTTGCC
>Ga0123352_10015428_pt1 | contig 12159 bp, 8 predicted proteins | sample TergutLab28metaG_FD_89700 | JGI IMG/M metagenome (GOLD analysis project Ga0123352, IMG submission 89700) | Labiotermes labralis P1 segment gut microbial communities from Petit-Saut dam, French Guiana - Lab288 P1 | ecosystem: Host-associated > Arthropoda: Insects > Digestive system > Gut ... | reverse complement strand
GGATTGGGCTGGCCCAGGATAGAGACAGTTGGCGGACGCTTGTGAGTGCGGTAATGAACCTTGGGGTTCCGTGAAATGCGGGGAATTTCTTGACTAGCTGCAAACCAGTTAGCTGCTCAAGAACCACTCTGCGCCATGGAGTAAGTAAGTTAGTAAGTGTTTCGCTGGTACAGTCTTGCAGTATCTTGCTTCCGCACAGTGCACAGTGTACCGTCCGTATTCCGGGCTGCAAGCTGTGGAGTGACACTTTTTTGGTTGGCTGGTGTAGATTCTGAGGGACTGCTTTTCGATAAATACTCGAGTCCGACGCCTCCGACGTACGTAACTATCTTTTTCATGAAGTAAATGTCACATATTGTCATATGGCGTCCAAACCTTTTCATTCCAAATCATATTCACCGGAGCAGAACATCAGGCACCGCCCGATATGGATTCGGGAATATCCTGCTGTGACTGTAGGGTTTTGTGGGTCAGAACACTGGAATGAAAGAAGATAGGAGGAAAAGAGGAAGAGAGATGTAAAGTTGAATAGGCGTATAACGATTAACCCTTTGAAATCAGGCCGCAAGTTTATTTACCACCAGGCTGAACACTGAAAAGTTCTGCATTGAACCCACATAGTGTGTGTTTGTTATGGGTCTCCGAACAAACAACGATTATTTCCCTATACGGCATTAACTGATTGGTTTTCATAGCTGACACGGGGAGTGTGTTTACTGCGCGGTACGGACTGGGTCTTTTAACGTAATTGAAGCTACACGTAATATTTATTCGTGTCACGCTACATTCGTCACGTTTCCAAACTTTCGGCTTTATTTTTGAGTGTACATTGATCAGAAAAATGAGCGGGCACTGCATGTGAACCGTCGCAGCAGTAAACTTTTTTGTTTCGGCCCGTTATAATAATGCCATGCGTCTCTGCACCACCTGTTCCGTTTCTTATTAGTCTTTCAAGAACAGAAGAGGAGGTACAAGATAAATAGACGTAATAAGACGCCGAAATCTAAATCTTTATCGAATTTTTAGCACGTCTACTTTCTGTTTGGGAGATCCGGGGCTTAAATCTCGTCACGGAGACTGATGTTTGTCGTGCTTTTCTCCAGTCCTTTCGGAGAAAAATGTTGTGATAGTATGTCAAATTAAGACAGGACCTCTGCCGTCCGTTCAGACGGTCCAAGCTTCTGCCTAAGCTGAGGTCTGCGAAGTGAATTTTTTTCTTGCGACATTTGAAGTTTGCACAAGAATTTTTGCTCGTGGTTACAAGTCTTTAGGGATGCAACACTCTGTTGCTGGGTTAGTTTCCCGGACGTTTCGAAGGAACGTATTGACGTCATGTTCAAGGGCCTAAGACCCCTCGATCTTTGAAGATGAAGGTACCTCGTTGGTTTAGACATCTGGGAACACGAACACAGTGACACTGTGTCCGTAAGACCCGTCCTGGAACTTTTTTTAAACCAGATTTCTTGCGTGTTTGTTGAATATCATAGACGAATAGGTAACGCTGTTCGGTTCGTAACTGGGAGGTCCCGACTTCATGCCTCGATCCCGAGACAGGTTATTATGACACGATAGCTGTGCTCGGTCCCTGCAGGAAAATTCCGAGATAGTGGACCTATCTACAGTCAGGCCACGACCGCTTCCTTACACATCTTTTCAAGTTTATTATTTTTTTTATCATCTTACCATTTGTGGCTTCAGGTGTCGTCGAAGCTACCTACCGCGTCTTTAACCTTTAGACGCCTAACGTCAACTATAGTTGACGTACCGCACCGCTAACCTCCGAAGTTGCATTTTATATATTTATTCAACAAATATAGGTACCGAATATTTTAAACATGGTGTATACTCTTCGTTTTTTTTTCTTCAAAATGCAGTTTGTTTCATAATTCTAACATATTTGGTTCCTGTATTTTTCATATTTTATACAAAGGTGTGCTAAAATTAAAAAAATAATTCCGGCGCCAAAAGGTTAAGTAAGCCACAGATAAAAACGCGCCTTTATCTTTGCGTGCTTGCGTCATGTCGTGTCGCAAGCCTCTTGGTATAGTCAGCCTGATAACGTGTTAACGTCTGAAATTCTCACGGCTTTGGAATTAAGTAAACATATTCCCGGAATGACAGCCACGTTAGGTGGTTCCAACACACCACCATATCAGAGACCAGCTTCGTCGCGGTCCTCGGTGTACTGATCTATGACTCTGCACTCAATCTATCCTGCTTATGTACCCACACCGACGACGCCTTGGTCGTAGTTGGATGCGAGCCAGACGTCGGTGTGGGTATACAGCCATGGCAGACTGAGTGCGGAGTCATAGCTCAGTACCCCGAGGATCGACGGATAGTAGGCTGTCTGAAACGGTGGTGTGTGTGAACCACCTGGCGTGGCCGTCGGCCCGGGAAGGTGCGGTTATGGCGCAGATAATACTTAGAAATTAAGAAGCCGTTTAGTTATTGGCATGTAATTTTATTTTTTGCACCGTGCATTGTAAAATAATTATACTGTATAAACCAACGAATTTCACATTTTGTAAATTAATATTTTAATTTTTAATTTGGTATCTTTTTTTTACATGTTTCGAACCCGACGGTTCATCTTCAGGATGATGGTTGTATATACAGTTACGGTATAGTATGTTTATACATGCGTGGGCCCGGTAGCTCAGTCGGTGTAGCCTCTGACTACGGGCTGGACAGTCCGGGATCGAATCCCGGCGGGGACGAGATTTTCCGCCCGTCCATACCGACCCTGGGACCCACCCAGCCTCCTATAAAATGGGTACCGGATCTTTCCCGGGGGTAAAATGCGGCCGGGGCGTGCTGCTGACTACTCACCCCCTTCTAGTGCCGCGGTCATGGAAGAGTAGAGCTATACCTCTACTCACCGTTTGGGCCACACCGGGCCTGTAACGGGAACACTTTACCTTTACCTTTATGTTTATACATGCATCGGTATAGGCAGTCTAGTAGGCAGAATGGAGTGCTCGATACTGAGGTCTAGGAAGTTGGTGGAGTGACCTTTAATGTAAATTATTGTAGGATTTATTTGAATTAAGGAATCGTTTCAGTTGTTTGGTGACTAAAATGCTGTTTGTATCGTGGAGTTGGGCAGCGAAGAGTTTTGTTGCGTTTTCTGTTTCTGATACAAGGTTCGTGAAAATACGTTGCTAGTGGCTTTTCGATTCTGTTTTTGGAAGACACAATTTAAGAGCGTCATTTCTTCTTTAGTGAATTTGATTTCTGTCAAATTTCGTACTCAGCATTGAACACATTCCTCTACCTGCTAAGCTGCTTATACCGATGCATGTAAGCCGTAATATACCGTAACTGCATATACAGCCGTCTTCCTGAAGATGAACCCTCGGGTTCGGCACATGTAGAAGACATGAAAATTAAAAATCAAAATATTATTTAGAAAATGTGCATATCGTTGGTTTATATTGTTTAATTATCTACATGTAATTTGTGGCACTGGTACACTGCTTCATTTTGTGCAATCGGACAGCAGTGGTGGACAATACTGGAGTTCCAGAGCGCTTTTGGCGCAGAACTTGCTGTCTAGTGTGAGGGGTGAAGTCACATGGCATTCGATGTTTAACGTGTTGTGTGTAGTGTCAAGTGTCTTCTGCGGCATTATCATATCTGTCACATCCAGATCATGTTTCGAACCAAGGTTGCACTAAAAATTAAACCCACGCCTTTTACAAGTACCCCAAACAGAGACGGTTAAATACTCCGACTTCACTTTGACAAACGTCTAACCTGGAAGAACCACGTGACAACGAAACGCAAGCAACTCGATCTCAAAACTCGCGAGATATACTGGCTCATTGGAAAACATTCCCCTCTATCGTTGGAAAACAAGTTTCTCATCTATAAAACAGTGCTAAAACCAGTGTGGACATATGGAATAGAACTTTGGGGATGTGCGTCTAAGTCCAACATAGCTGTCATCCAGCGATACCAATCCAGACTACTCAGATCTATAACCAGTGCCCCGTGGTATGTCTCCAATCAAACCTTCCATTCCGTCCTACACATCCCGCATGTCCACACGGTTTTCCGGGAACGGACAGCTGCCCATCGCACGGCCCTGGACTCGCACCCAAACCCTCTCATGGAACCACTAGGGCACCCGCCAAACAACAGGCACTTGAAACGAAGATGGACATTTGACGAGATACACTAAAGAAGCGTCGCCGGACGCCTAGACCACCGCCAAATGGGACAGCGCATTAGCTCATAGGAAACGGTGTAGTGGTGTTTTCTGATTGCTAATTAAGGGAAGAAAAAAAACCCTTTACAAGGAGATAGGGTAGCTCAGTCGGTACAGTGACTAGGTTATTGGCTGGGCGATCCGGGGGTTCGAATCCCTGTTAGTGCAAGGGATTTTTCTGCACTCCGAAACTTCTAGGACGTCTCTGGGACCATCCAGCGTCGTGCTGATTGGGTACCGGTGTGTGCAGTTGACCACAACACTTCCATTGTAGCGCCGAAGTTACATAAGACTGGAGTTACATACTTGCTCGCCAACATGCTTTCATGTGGGCCGGGATAGTGCATTCGTTATAGCGACTGGCTACGTGTTGGGCGGTCCGGGGATCGAATCTCGGTGAGGGCGAGGTTTTCCACACCTGATCTGACCGACCTTGGGGCCCACCCAGCCTCCTGTACAATGGTTACCGGGTCTTTCCTGGGGGTAAAGAGCGGCCGGGGCGTGGCGTTGACCACACCCCAATCCAGCGCCGCGGTTACAGACACATTAGAGCTATACACGTATCTCAGCTCCCCCTCTGGACCTTCATTGCCTGTTCTAGGGTGAACTTTACCTTTTAAACGCCTTCATGGCATGTACTGTACCATTTCATTTGGCTCTACGTTTTAAAGAAGAATGTTTCCTTGCTGCCGTCGCACTTTGCGAGACAATTGAAATAAATGAAGAAAACTCGTAAGGATTTTTTTTTAATAATTTGTTGACCGTGTATCCTAATATAATGATAGTCTTTTTTACCAACTTGATGCTCAAATTCTTTATTTTAATACATTTATTGTACTCCTCTACATGTTTCGAGCACTATTATGCTCATCTTCAGGAGGACAGTTGTGTTAGTACAGCATCTGGTGTCGTCACTCTCTTTATCCTCTCGTAGCCTGTGTACTGAACAGTCACCTAAAGAGAGTGACGATACCAGATGCTGTGTTAATACAACTGTCCTCCTGAAGATGAGCACAGTAATGCTCGAAACATGTAGAGGAATGTAATAAATGTATTAAAATAAGAATTTGTGCATCAAGTTGGAAAAAAAGACTATCACTCGTAAGAACTGTTGCGCTGTTTCTTGACTATGTGTTTTCTGTTAATATTCACGTGTAACGCCGTGTAATCTAATATAAATGTGCTGACCTTTCGAGGCGATCCTACTTCCTCCTTCATCAGGATAAAAGACTTAACCGAGTGCTGAAAATACAGTGCGAATATGGGGACAGCCAACGTGTTCTGCGCGGTCCTAGGAACACATCGGTTTGTGTAATGTGTCTTGTAGCCGACAGCTGCCGACATCACGCCCAGATACTTCCGGTGTCTGAGCGCATCTAGCACATCCTCTGTTACAACATTGTAACATTTGTATGTCAAGGAGTCCTGACAAGTGACTCGGAATAACGCTAAGTTGTTTTTTGTCGCAGATTGATGGTGGTGACAATTATGATAAATGGTCCTGTCATGTCTCTTAAAACATCTGTTTTTGCTGCAAGATTATTGTGTTATGGGATGTGAGACCGTGCAATTTGATAGGTACAAAAGTCTTGAAAGAAGCTGTTGCCTCCCAGTGCCCCTTCTTGTGAAGCTGGAAGTAGAATGTTTCACCGAATTTTGATATTCACCAACTGGAATGCAGTACGTCGCCTCACAGTTTTTCACATCTTTTCTTTGTCTAGATTTCTAGAGAAGAAGTCTTGATATGTTTTCGGTTTCTAGAGAAGCACAGATTCGTTAACGCGAGTTTGCGATTTTTGCTTCGCACATTTTAGGTGCGTTGGCAAAATTGTTAAAACCGACTACTATGGTCGTCATGTCTCTCTGTTCGTCCGTCCGTCCGCATTGGGCTTATTTTCATGAAGTTTGTCATGTCAGTATTTTTCTAAAATCTAATGAGAAAATTACAGTTTTATTAAAATCTGACAAGAATAACGGATACTTTACATGAAGACGTAAGTACATTTGTGCTGTTATCTCACTCAGTTCTGCTTAGAATGACAAATGTTTCAGACAAAACTTGCACAGAGAATCAAACCACGCACTTTACGTACAATGACGTTTTACCGAAAATAATGCCGATTTTGAGATAATGTGGAAAAACCTGGCAGAGACGGACAGGCCACAGATAACATATTACGGCTTAAGCGCTTTCCATGCTGGATAACTAAGGCTACAAACACACACTCAGAATTTGCAATGCTTGTTGCTTTTCCACTGCAACAGTGGGTTACAAGAATACGTCTGAATGTTACGTTATACTTACATGGCCTGTCTTGTTCTTGTGGTCATACCAATTGTATTTGTGGGTCGGGTAGCTCAGTCGGTATAGCGACTGAGCTACGGGCTGGACGGTTCGGGATCGAATCCCCGTGGGGACGATATTTTCCGCTCGTCCAGACCGGCCCTGAGGCCCACCCAGCCTCCTGTAAAATGGGTACCGGGTCTTTCCCGGGGGTAAAGTGCGGCCGGGGCGTTCTGCTGACCATTCACCCCCTTCTAGTGCAGCGGTCATGGAAGAGTAGAGCTATACCTCTGCCCACCCTCTGGGCCACACCGGGCCTGTAACTGGATCACTTTACCTTTATTACCTCTCACCATTTGTGTTTATGGCGGATCGGTGAAATTTTTCGCACCATCTAATTATGTGTTGCAAGCAATTTAATATTCTTACAGCGGTGTGTATTAAACGCATAATATTTTGATACATGAAGCCGTGTAGTTTGGTAGATAGCCACATTTCGGAGGAATTATCTACAAATTATCGATCCTGTGCTACTCATAAACTCCTTAAATATATTACAAATAAAATACCGGAATTATGACATACTGAGCTGCCGATAAGTGTCTTTTAACAATTTTCCGAGGAAAATTACGCTCATCTGCACGCAACGGTCGCCATTTTCCGTGAACTTTTGGGCAGTGAATTCTCTTGTGGAGCGCACTGACTTAGCCGATCATCTTGAACATTTTATTAGGTTTGAAAGTTTCCTTGGTTTTATTGCTTCCATCCAACAGAGCGATGTTGAGCGAAAAACAATATTGTGTAAGGCCGTCCTCTCTTGTGATGCCGCGGAAGCTGCCTCGCCGGGCGGGGGGGAGGGGGAGGGGGGAAAGTAAACAGTTGCCCCACCAAAGTAAATTTGTATACTGCAGAACTAATCTTTGTTATTTTCGAAAAGAAAACAAAATCGTCAGCGTTATGGGTTGTAAGAAATTGTAACAAGATTTTCCTCACAATTGTGATATTATGAAGACGATAGTTGTTACGTAAATAAGGGGAATGGGGGAATATACCCTTTGGGGGTTGTGTTAACCCTTAAACGACGAATATTAATTTGAAAGGTGCTGTTAAAACGGCGCTGTATTCTTGTCTGGTGTAGGATTGCAGGACAAAATCACATCATCAAAATACGTAATAAATTTGAATAAAGGTAGACCAACTTGATGTCACTTATTTTTATTATGTCAGTTTACTGCTCAACATGTTTCGGGTGTTAATACACACAGGGCACCACACGCTTGCAGGAACACACTCACTCGGAGCCACACACGACGCATAGTATAGGTATAGAACGTAGTAAAGATAAAGCAGTCCCATTACAGGCCTGGAGTGGCCCAGAGGGTTCCAGTAAGTTAAGGTTCCCAGATTTCATGACAACGGCACAGGATGGTGGTAGGTTGTCAGCCTTACGCACCGGCCGCTTTTACCCCCAGGAAATACTCCTGGTACTCATTTCTGTTAGAGGCCGAGTCGACCCCAGGGCCATAGTGCGATCGGAAGGATTGTATGTCAATGAAAAATCCACTGACACCAGCTGGGATCGAACCAGCGACCTTCCGATTTGTAGCACAGCACCTTAACCACTGTGCCACCGCGGTCCCCCGGTATAACACATACCACTAGATAAATATATTAACGAATAAACCTCTATCATTACAGCACAATACAGCCTATGCAGTAACACACCAAGTAGTCGCAAGCTCCTGAAGATGGTTGTATTAACATCCGAAACATGTTGAGCAGTAAATTGACATAATAAAATAAGTGACATCAAGTTGGTCTACCTTTATTCAAATATGAAGATGATGCACGGTCCAATACGCGTAAGATTCACGTAATAAATGTTTTGAAAGTGTGGCAGAGTGTAGATACATGGGAACAACCATAAAAAATAAACGCATTTATGCGGAGTTTCCATGCTGGATAACTAAGTCTACAAACACGCTCTCACAATATGTAATATTTATTGCTTTCGCACTGCAACGGTGGTTAGAAGAACACGCCTCAATGTTACGTTATACGAACTCTGCCTGTCTTGTTCTTGTGGTCATAACCATTTGTATTTATGGCGGGGCGCTGCAGTTTTGCGCACAATTTAATTATGTGTTGCAAGCAATTTGATATTCTTACAGCGGTGTGTATATTAAGCGCATGATATTCTGATACACGAAGCCGTGTAGTTTGGTAGATAAGCACATTTCAGGAGGAACTTCCAACAAATCTTTGAACCTGTCCTACTGATAAACTCATCAAATATACCATAAATAATACTGATTGAACTGATTCCACAATTCCTTCAGTTTGCTGTCCGATAACACAAAGATTAAAATACACAGATTTATAATTTTTTCTGTCTTGTATGTGTGTGAAACTTGGTGTCTTTCGTTGAGGGCGGAACACAAGCTGAGGGTGTTTGAGAATAGGGAGCTTAGGAAAATATTTGGGCCTAATAGGGACGAGGTATCAGGGGAGTGGAGAAAACTGCATAATGATGAGATTCATTATCAGTACACCTCACCAAGTACTATTTGAGTAATAAAATGGAGAAGAATGAGATGGGCTGGACATGTGGCACGTGTAGGGGAGAGGAGAGTTGCACACGGGGTTTTGGTGGGGAAACCTGAGGGAAAGAGCCCGCTTTGAAGGCCTATGACTAGATGGGAGGATAATATTAAAATAGTTATCCTGGAATATGTTGGGGCATGGACTGGATTGATCTGGCAGAAGATAGTAGCAAATGGTGGGCTTTTGTGAACACGGTTATGAACTTTCGGGTTAAGTAAACCGAGTGAAATTTTTTGACTGGCTGAGGAACAAGTAGCTTCTCAAGTAGGACCTTGCTTCGTGGAGTTAATCGTTTAGTTAGTCCGCATCGCGCAGTAAACACTTCCCGTCTCGGTTGTAGAAACCAGTCAGTTAATTCTGTATAGGGAAATAATCGCCGTTTTTTCTGAGACCCGTACAAAACACGTAAATACACTGTGTGGACATAACGTAGATTTGTTGAATGTTAAACCTGTGGTACATATAGTTACCACAGGTCTTCGAAGTGTGAATTTGGCGTTTTATTTACGCACATCTCCTTCTTTCATCGTATAAGAACTTCGGTTATAATATGAAGTTTGGGAGAAATCTTGAATACCGGAAATATGATTGAAGTAAACTTCCTGTGCGTAATTATTCACTAGGCCGTGACGTCTTAAGGGAGTGGCGGTGTTACTCCGTGTATTCTTTTTCTCGGCAGTAGATGCTTTGGCCGCTTTATGACAAGAGGCCTGTTGGGCCTCGGGAGTCGGTCTGCGCGGTTTGGAGAAGAGAAAAATATTGTGTCGTTCGTCCGTTCCGAGGACGCTGCATAGACTGAACTGTACTGACTCCCTTGATTTGGACACTTTGTAGCTACTGTTATTTATATTAAGCCAGTCATTAAATGTTTGTATATTCCATTTGGTCTGTCTTTTTTATTGGCGTCGCTACTGTCTTCCCACTGACCCACTTCCCGCAAATGAATCCTAGCAGAATAAAAGTTTATTTGCATTTTTAATAAATACATGTAAAGTTGTGTAAAATTCACGGAATTCTTGTACTTCTGCCTTTGATTTGTGAAGTTATTCCGGAAGATCAAAATGATGTCGAATAATCCCCTATGGTACTCAGTTACTTGCACTGTGTTGTGAACGAACGTAAGCTACAGAACAGGACGTTAGCTTGAAGTTGGACAGCGGGATGATAGATAGCAGGACGCTGGACAATGGGATTGACGGTAGAAGGGTGATGGACAGCGGGATGGACGATAGTACGATGTTGGACAGCGGGATGGTCGATAGCAGGACGTTGGACAAGGGTATGGACGGTAGCAGGACGTAAGATATTTCGGTGGATGGTAGAAGGGTATTGGACAGCGGGTTGGACGGTAGTAGGATGTTGGACAACGGGATGGTCGATAGCCGGAGGTTGGACAAGGGTATGGGCGATAGCAGAACGTTGGGCGAAGGGATGGACGGTAGAAGGGCGTTGGACAACGGGATGGACGATGGGAGGATGTTGGACAGCGAGATGGTCGATAGCCGGAGGTTGGACAAGGGTATGGGCTATAGCAGGACGTTGGACAAGGGGATGGACGGTAGAAGGGCGTTGGACAACGGGATGGACGATGGTAGGATGTTGGACAAGGGGATGGACGGTAGAAGGGTTTTGGACAGCGGGATGGACGATAGGATGTTGAACAGATGGACGGTCGCAGGGCGTTGGACAACGGGATGGGTGATAGCAGGACTTTGGACAAGGGGATGGATGGTAGCAGGATGTTGGACAACGGGATGTACGACTATTTTCCCATAGGCACCACTTCTGGACCGAATCTAGAAAGAAACTAACCTCTTCTCTATTATGTACAGTAGCTACAGCGGCCAGAGCATGAAGACAATCACTCTCACGCATCTGTCTCTAGGTCTATAACGTGTGTTCTTTATAAACGTAATGAAGGCGCTTTCTGGTAACGGTAACATACAGCCATCTGAGGTCTTTACTTCATTTATTCAGATTAATGACTTTTGGAGTGTGACGCTGTTCAGTTTGGTACACACACCCGACGTTTTGCAGCAGTATGACGCCATCATCTTTATGGCAGGCGAAATCGTGCTTCATTTGTACCAAACCACACAGCGTCATATACCAGAACACGGATCGTAACTCTTCTGTGCCTTTTACATATCCAAATATCTTCTACGGCACCAGCCAGTCTCCAGATTTTACTGTAGCATAAAGTTGTCTTCCTGGTCACGGCCTCGTGTCAAACGCCTATTCAAGTATAATGGACTCCCCAAGGAATAAGACAGCTGTAGGGCTACTGAAATTCAATTCAAGGGGCCACGCCTCTCTCTTCAGGTTGACATCCTTCTTGACATCACACAGTCCGGGCCTTTGCGACTGTAAGTAGCCTGTGGTGTGGCGCGCTGCAGAGAACTGCCTGTTCTGAGGCTTTGCGTGATCTGGACAGACAGGTAGATGGAATTCGGGCGTTGTGAAACAGCCGGGAAATAGGGTAGACCACGGTTGGCGTTTTTTTGTGGCACAGAACAGTGGAAGGTGCCGATATCATTAGCAGTTGCCGCTACGATGCAATTAATTTTTAACCCAGTTGAATCTGTTATTTGATGCGGTATGCTTGGGGACTGGGCGAGGGGTCAAGCCTACTGCCCAACAGACTAATTAACCAACTCGATGACTGACTGAAAAACTAACTAACTAACTCTATGGATTTGAATACTTCTTGAGAAGCTGACAGTTTATCAGCAACACTTTTCCTACAATTTATGGAACCTGAAGGTTCATTCACCCGAGTCCGCTAATTGTCCTTTTGCTGGGCCAGTTCAATCCAGTTCATGTCCCTCCCCGTTCCGTTTCTTGAAGATCAATTTTAATATTATGCTCCTATTTACGCCTAGGTCTTCCAGGTGGTCTCTTTCTTCTACGTTTCCTCACCAAAATCCTGTATGCACCTTTCATACCCCCCCCCCCCCATGTTTTACATACCCCTCCACCTCCTTCTTATTTTGATAAACGGAACAATATTTCAAGAGGAGCGCAGAACATAAACCTCCCACCTTTCCCTTTTCCCACT
>Ga0123352_10015421_pt1 | contig 12164 bp, 9 predicted proteins | sample TergutLab28metaG_FD_89700 | JGI IMG/M metagenome (GOLD analysis project Ga0123352, IMG submission 89700) | Labiotermes labralis P1 segment gut microbial communities from Petit-Saut dam, French Guiana - Lab288 P1 | ecosystem: Host-associated > Arthropoda: Insects > Digestive system > Gut ... | reverse complement strand
GTTTTTCTTTTTTGTAAACGACCCATTAATTCCGGGATTTGAGGTTTTGGAAACAGTTTTGCTGAATATTTCATTGGGGGGGGGGGGTGTGGAATGTTGTCGTGTTGCTGTATTGTGTGTGCGGTTCCGACGACAGCATCACATCCCAGAAGAGCTGAGTATTCAATCATGATATTCACACGCAACTGATCACTGTTAGTGGTTACTTATTCAGACTGGCGAAAAGTCGGAACGAACGTGCACACTGAATGAACAGTCAGCTTTAAAATTTCTTTTTTCAGTTTCCCTGCATTCACTGAGAGAAAATACGATATACAGCGTGTTCTGCTACGAGATGGCAAAAGTTTGGAGCGTGCTGTAGAGATCGTTTGAAGCACAAGAGCATTCTACTTAATTGATTTAATTTTTTTGTGAGTTTTTTTTTTGGGGGGGGGGATATTTTGTATTGTAAGTTTTTGCCTCTTACCTGCTGTACCTGTTGGCAAGAACTGTTACCATCGTCGTCATCTCCATCATCATCATCATCATCATTATCGCTGCTCTAGCTGGCACTAGTTGCAGCCATGCCATTTTAAATTATTTTTTAAACACCTACTGTAGATCGTTATTATTAAACGTGTCTACAGAAATCTAACATTTTTTAAAGCTTCTCTGTATTTTTGACACGTTCATCGTACTTTCGGTTTCATTCAATCATAATGTTATGCCTTGAAGCAGAACTTGTTACCATAAAGCAAGCTGATGAATTATAGTGTACAGAAAGTTAAAGGTTTTTCCAAAATCACTTCTCATTTTCCGAAAAAAAAATGCAGCTTCAAAAACGGTGCGCTATAAATCTTCATGCATAGATGAATGCAGATGTTTGTGGTATGCAGTTTATACCTGGTATAGCCAATATTAAGACGTCTTTTACACTGTTCAATCCCAGGCCAGTTGTTGTGGGATTTGAGGTGGACAAAATTGCACTGATGCAGGTTTTTTTTAGTACTAGGTTTTTCGCGTATCATTGTCATCCCACCGTTGTGCCATGCTCATTCATTCCCCTATCACCGACGCTATAAAGTCTCATCAATTGGACAGCGTCGTTAACGAACACAGCGAAAGAAGTCTGTAGAATATTGCCCGTGTATGTATTGTTATGTACGGTGGAAAAAGTATTAGAACGCTAGCCCATATGTTTAGTTACTCGTAAGGTAACTCGTACTGGTGTGTAGTCCTGTGATTTCTTAATCCTTTACAGGGATGGTGTGACAGGAACCTGATAACAACCGTGCGTGCTGTTTTGTCACTCGTGTGTATTGTTATGATGGGCATGGCTGACGCGTTGCCAACTGGCGAAGGAAGGGGCCAGTTGTCCAGTCCATATTATTTTTGGCCGAACCATGTGTACTGGTATGTAAATCTTGAGCGAACTCTGTTACTGACACACACACACACACACACGCATGTACCGATTGTTGAAGTAGTTGCAGACTTTAAGGCTGTGTGGCACTCACGTAAATGGGTAAACAAAATCCCGGTAAAAATAGGTCCTAACACTAATACATTTCAAGATACGGGCGATGTTTGTGGAAGAATATCCATGAAGGCCAGTGTTCCCGTTGTTTGGAGAATGAAAACCACTTTACTCTATTACATCCAGGAAGTGCAGTCCCTCAGTCTTCCTGGCCATTGTGCACGGATGGTGGTTTTCCAATGGCTTCTCGTAGTGTGTTTTGTAGACCCACGATCTGTAGCATACATCCTTTTTTACTGATGAGGCGGGATTCACAAGGGACCGTGTCATGAGCTTTTATGGTATTTTACGCGTGTATTGGTCAATGAAAATCTGTACATCACCGTCTTCTTAAGACAACATCGATTTTACATCAGTGTCCAGATGGGTTTCTTAGGAGATCGACTCTTAGGACCATTTGTCTGTCTTAACAGGCCAACAGGTGCAGTGTACCCCCCATCAATGGATAGGACATGGAGACCTGCACAATCCCCTGACCTTTGATACAAGTTTTACAATGAGTAAGCCTAAATGCGTAGTTTTATTATGGTGCTTCCTCAGCTGAACAAAGACTTCATTGCACTCCCACCCCGTTTCCTAACTTTATATATATATATATATATATATATATATATATATATATATATATATATGTGTGTGTGTGTGTGTGTGTAAGTAACGTCTGTCTCCTTTTTTTACTTTTAAAATTCTGGTTTGCATATTTAGTTGTATATAATCATCTCCCATTCCAAGCCTCGAGGCTCACCAGTTGAAAATCGCTGATTTAGATTGTGGTATTTTGGTTATGGCACCATGTAGTTATCAGCGATTCGGAGGAACATGTTGCCTCCATCTGCGGGGATGTTACGTTCTATGTTCCTGTTACAAGCAACGTGCTACATGTTCGGAGCAACAAAGGGCTACAGTTGCCAGTGTGGGTTTTAGAACAACATATGCATGTTTTTAGTTCGGCCGATTGGCCTGCAGTTTTGATTTGTACGATGAAAGAAGCATTTTAACCAATGTATTCATGCGGCCTCAACGGTACGTTAGATACGGCACAAGCAGCTACGTGTGAATAGCAGAGTTGCTATCAGTATTCATGCCGGGAAGTTACGTCAAGAGTGTTATACACCATCGTCATCATCCCCACCCTATCCCTCCCCCCCTTGTCACAGCACACCATCATTGCCACTATCAGTGCCACAACAGTTGTTAAACTTTGTGGACATGGTCACCGTGCACGTAGTGGTTATGCAACAAGGACGGCGACTATTTTGCCATTGTTGATTTATGTCGACAGGACTCTGTCCCAAAGAAAGAACAAGTACGCCCAGAGCATCACATTCGAAGTGAGATTTGAGGTATTTGTGGCTGTGACTGTTAGGATAATCGAAGAATCTTCTGCCACGGAGATGGAAATGGGTTCCTTCGAAACGTCGGTACCTATATACCACACTTCATGGTATGTATCAAAGTCTAGAAGACACTATATCCGATTCTGTGACTTTCTGTTTCGTGGCCTTTACTGCAAATCCATTTCAGAGCCTATGTAGGTACTATTTTGTTGTCTGAAGAAGTTTTACAAAGTTTTTCTATTTTTTTCCTCCCATGGCCCAGCAGCCCGTAATGGGCCAGGGGACCTTCTCATTATCGAGGCTTCAAGATCACAGACACACCACACTCGTTAGGATTCCTCTGGACGAGTGATCAGCCCGACCCACAGACCTCTACCTGACAACGTACCGTTCTCACAACGACAGACGCAGACCCAAATGTTAAACCGCGCGTCCACTGGGATCGGCAGGTTTTCTGTAGTAATAACAAATAATAATAAATTACGCTCGGTCGGTGAAGTGATTGGCCACGGGATCGCCGCCTAGAGTTTGATTCCTTGCTGGGTCAGTTTCTTCTCTTGCTCACCACATGCAGACCGGTTATGGGCCCACTCATACTCCTGACAAATGGGCGCAGGAGCTCATTTATCAACGGTAGCTGGCAAAGCGGAATATAGCGGCCGGAACGTGTAGCTTGTATCTACGTATAGCTAATGTTACTGCTTGTGTCTTTACTGCTACATTTTTATATGTCTTCAGGCGTTGTGTTTAACCCTTTAAAGGCCAAATTAAATCCTATCTGCCATCTTCTGGCATTATTAGGAGCTCACCATATTCTCCACGTTAGAAAGATAAGGGTTAAACACGGGGATAGCGGTGGCCGTGACGACGATGTAAACTGAAAAAAGTACACTAAACGAGGCATTTGGGAGGAACTTAGGCTGAGGGTGTTTAAGAATAGGGTGCTGAGGGGAATATTGGGCCTAAGAGGGACGAGGTAACGGGTGAGTGTAGAAAACTACAAAATGAACTAAATGATCTGTGCTACAGAATGAGGAGCTAAATGATCTGTACTCCTCACAAAATATTGTTCGGATGATCAAATCAAGAAGAATGAGATGGACGGTGCATGTGGCACGTATGGGGGAGGGGAGAGGTTTATACAGGAGTTTGGTGGGGAAACATGAGGGAAAGAAACCACTTGGAATACTCAGGCGTAGATGGGAGGATACTATTAAGATGGATTTTAAAGAAGTGGGATGTGTGGGCACGGACTGGATCGATCTGGCTTGGGATAGGGACAGGTGGCGAGCATTAGTGAATGCAGTAATGAACCTTCGGGTTCCATAAAATACAAGGAAATTCTCGACTAGCTGAGAAACGGTTAGCTTCTCAAGCACGCCTCTGCTCCATGGAGTAAGTAAGTAAGTAAACGCAAGACTTAGAAAATGCCGCCTGCACGAGGGGGCTTTCTCTTGCAAATTAATTCGAATACTGCAGAATAAAATTATGTTTGCAATAAAAATACTATAGATTCTAAACTTGCGGAATTAAAAACGAAACTGTAAAGAAAAGAGTCGAAAGGGAAGATCTGGAGTGGGTGTTACTCGAAACAAAAATTCCCAAGCGTTGTTAACAAAGAAGAATGTACACGAGAGCAGCCTTAAACGAACGAGCAGCGATAATGATTTTTCTGTGATGCTTATGCAGAAATTCAGGCATACTTGTGCGCAGCATTGAGTGTTACTTTCAAGATAAATAAGTTTTTACGCACGCATGTGGTTCTTCCTTTAGGAATAATTTAACGAATATATTTTAAAATATGACGGGACAGACGTCGGGATTAAAATCGAACTCGAAATCACCGCCAACGTCAAGTTGTCGCCGAGGGCATCGATGACGTGTACTGTGCGGGCGCTCCGATGTAAACCAAAGAGGAAGCCGGAAATAAAATCATATGCATTATGAACCGAACTATGCATAAGGCTATGCCTGCACGTAACCCAAACCAACCCCCCCACGTTAGCGTCATCTGTACTAATCTGGTAAAGTAACCAGATTAGACTGAATTCCAATAATCCTATATTTATGCAACATAACCCGCAGATCCAAAACCGAATAGCGTGTGCGCATGCATAGGAAAATCGAACATTGCTGTAATGGGGCCAAAGACACCCTTACCAACTACACCGCTCTATCCCAACGAATAATTTAACGACTAGATTGCAGCATACGTTGGAAACATCGGATACATGTGTAACTTAAATCGATACCAACTCGTGAACCGACGCTGACGTACGTTACGAATACAATGTGACGTCCTGGAAAAAGTGAAAGGCTATGTAATATCAGAAAACCACGAAACCACCTCAAAAGTAATGACAGCTGACACGTAATGTATCCTCACCGAAACGAACTAAACTAGATTAGTTCGTACCATATCGTGCGGCACTCAGATTACTGACACTATTACAGATAAACAGCCTTCGCACGATTATGGCAATTTCTTTTGTTGACAGGTGCGTTTCGATGCCTCTTATTACGTCATAGCCAGTGTGTGTAGATTGGTGACAAGTAGCAAATCATGTGTTACTATCGTATGTTTATTCATTACGTAATGTCTCGCTGCATGTGCGTAGTGCCTGCCAAAGCGCGTTCTCCACAGAGTGCAATATAGTGCTTGCTCTTCGAAGTTACAGTACCTCTCTCCCTTAAGGTTATGAAGTACTTGCTTACGTCTTGTTCCCGTCTTGCCGTCACTTGTATATTTCCTTACATCTTTCCTTCAATAACTTGTTTTAGACATGTTACCCATCCGATTAGGTTTCCTTGTTTTTATTGTATGTAGGATGTTGCTTTCCTCCTTAACTGTGTGTTATACTTCTTCATCTTCCACGCGATCGGTCCAACTGATCTGCAGATTTCTCCAGCATCAAATTTCAGAACTCTCAAGGTATTTCTATTCTATTGTCCGCAGTGTCAAGGTATTAGCACCATACAAAATTATAATCCAAATATAGTATTTCACTAGTTTCTTCTTTATTTTAAGTCCAGTTTGTACAAACATTTGTTGTTAAACCATAGGCATAAAGCTGTAAAAAAAAAACTTAAAGCGTTTAAATAGCAGGTCGCTTTATGTCACGCTGAACCACTTGTACGTGACACTTATAATGTAGACTGGTGATAACACAATAAAATATGGGTCGAAAGGCGTCTTTCAAAGATATAAATTTACAGTCGTGTTGTGGCTTGTGGTTTATGTTGCTGCTTGTGGGTTTAACCGTTAAAAACGAACGGACAGGGAAATCAAGAGTAATATAAGTCGTCTAACAGTACATTTTGACGGTGTGCTTCCTGAAGTATTTATTACAAAAAATCCAACATGATACACAATGTAGAACAAAATACAGTAAAGTAACTTAAACGTCGTCCTTGGGTGTTGCGGCCAGTGCCCTCAAGATGGCCAGGATTGGATGAAACAGTAGGTATTTTGTACTATTTCGTGTACTGTGATGGATTTATTGTCATAAATAAAACTTTTTGTTGGGTATCACATAAAAATATTCACAATGGGAAGAAAAACCGTGCTCCCTCAATGTATGTTTACTCAAACACTTATGTAACATAATTGTACCAGTAATATTGTTATGGCAGCTTACAGGAAATGCTTGCCACTGTCCTGTGCCTTGTATCCAAAGTGTTCTGGCCTTTCCATTTTGCTGAATGCACAGTGACTGGTGTAGTGTGCCTAGACATGTTTGACGAATTTCTCTTGCCCATTTTTATAGAAGAGGATCCTAATGGCATGCAGTTACAACAGAACGGAGCTCTTCCTAATTTTCACAGTGCAGTTCGGGCGGGACTTACTGCATAGAACAGTTCCGCGAAGTCGGCCGTATCACTGCACCGCCTCTTTCCGCTGACCTCACACCAGTTGATGTCTTCTCGTAGCAGTTCATACAGGATGCTGCTTACGTTGCACCATTGTCTGGTACTTTGCCTCCACTTGCTGGGAAGCTGTGAGCAGCTTCGTCTGCGGTTACAGCGACCATGCTGATAGATGTGTGGACTGAACTGCAATACCGACATGATATAGGCCGGACTACTCGTGGTGCCCTCATTGAGTATCTGTGCACTGTTAAGTGTGGGCCACTAACACTTGATTATGTAACCTAATGACAGAGCTACGTTTAGTTTGCTGTGTGTGCCTCGTACTTCTGAAGCGTTTTCTGTATGTTGGTGCGCTCTTTGTCACTCTGAACAATGTAAAATTATTGAGTGTTGCACAAAAATGCTTTTATGGCGAATTTATGTCGCAGGCAACACTAAAAGTACCTTCGTCTTCATGTAAAGTGCCCGACATTTTTTTCCGATTTGACCCAATTTGAATTTTCTCGACAGATTTTCATAGAATGTCACTAATATCAAATTTCGCGGAAATACGCCCAATTGGAGCGGCGCTGATACGAATGGAGGGAGAGATGGACGGATGGACATGACGAAACTAATGGGCATATTTTGCGGCTGAAAATAAAACACTGCATTTGAGGCCGAGATGAGCAAGGGATGTGAGCCATGCAGTTGGGCGGGGTGAGCAGAGCAAGGGATGTAAGCCATACTGTTGGGCGGGGTGAGCAGAGCAAGGGATGTGAGCCATACAGTTGGGCGGGGTGAGCAGAGCAAGGGATGTGAGCCATACAGTTGGGCGGGGTGAGCAGACTGACCGACTCACTCTGAAATTTGTTAATGTCTTATTCATAATACGAAGGCCGTTGGCCGTGGCGCGAAATTCTGAGCTGTCTATATCCGGTTGACTGACACAGAAAGCTGGAAATTGCATCCACAAATGAGTTTACGTTAATTGCCAAATGTTAGCAACGAGTCACCAGGCGCTAATTACCAATGTACACATTTTGTTACCATGAATGGGTGATGAATTCTGATTGATGGAATTTGATTCACACGGAGTAAAAATATTCGCCGCAGACTGGCCGTGTCGGGGGTTATGACGATTTTAGGTCGGGAAGTTCACGGTCCATAGTTCATTTTCGGACTAATAACTCTTTTCCTTTAAATTACTTTATTTTTGTCTAAAAGTTAGATATATTATGTATATTAAAATATAAGTGGCGCTGTAGAAATTAGGTTCTTGTACAAAATAATGGTATCACCATATGATGGATAATTATTTATGAGCAGTAGTTTTGCACAGTCATAAATATCAGAAGAACAGCGCAAGATTAAAACAGTTATCAGAATACTGATGTGGATCTTGACTCTGCTCAGGTTTTTAAATTAGTTGAGATCTGTGTCTCATGTCATGCTGTGATTGCAGTCGCCTTCGAAGTCCTAGTTTTTGTGATGGCAGGTACTGAAACCATGCCTCGCACAAGAATGTATTTTGTAGAAAGAGTAGTAACACTTTAGGAGCCTCATTTCCTAGAACTGGTCTTCCTTTTTCACTTTGATCCAGATTGGTCTCAGTGATGCTGTTTGTTTTGGAAAATTGCAAGGCATTGTCTCCTTATTTTGTCCGGTAACCTGCCCCTAAAAGCAAGCAGTGCTTGAAATGTCATCAGCCAGCCTTCGATGTCGATGTCAGATAAGCTGCACACACACACACACACACACAGCTGTATTTATTCACATCTTCCGAAATAGAGAGGTCAATATCAAGAAGTAATTCTCCCACATATTCCAGATGACTTTTTTACATCCGAAAACTCAACCTTTTATCTTGCAGAAGCAAGTTCAATTAGGAAAAGTAGTACGCTCGTGTTCTTCCGTTTCGTCCTCACAATTACATCTTCCCCTTGAAAAGTGTCAACTTTTGTGTCGGGCATATCGCCTTCTGATTACGGCCTTTCACTGAAAATTTCATGTTTTGATGTTGACAGATATATATGGAACATAGGCCATTTTAATCCGCGCTTGAATTTTGAGAACCGCAGGAGCACGGTGTTTGTTTTTTCAAACAGGTTTCGACCTTGTTGCATAATGCGAAAATAAGTTGAAGGAATTTTACTCGTGACAGCCACCAGACTTCTCAGAAGGACGAAGTAAATGCGTATATTAGCTAATCTGGACATATCTGGCTGAAAAAAAAATCCCCTTTGCTTAAGGACCTCACTTTCACAAAATTCGGAACTTGAAGGTTCTCTTTCATCACTATAGCCACCTCCTTCGACAGCGTCCTGCAAATGAGATACTTCATATGAGGGAGGCAATGAAAATTGTTCACCTGCGGCTTAACTTTATCCCCTCTGATACAAAATGCTTGGCATTTTCCAAGCGTTGGTGGTGCACCGTCAGCGCACAGTCTGGAAGACTAATTCTAGGTTAGACTTACTGCATTAAACTAAAAGTCTGTTTTTTTCAAAAGTAAAAAGGTAAAGTACTACCGTTACAGGCCCGGTGTGGCCCAGGGGGTGGGTAGAGGTATAGCTATACTCTTCCATGACCGTGCCACTAGAAGGGGGTGAGTGGTCAGCAGCACGTCCCGGCCGCTCTTTACCCCGGGAAAGATCCGGTACCCATTTTACAAGAGGCTGGGTGGGCCGCAGGGCCGGTCTGGACGGGCGGAAAATCTCGTCCCCGCCGGGATTCGATCCCGGACCGTCCAGCCCGTAGTCACTATACCGACTGAGCTACCCGGCCCATGCTTTTTCAAAAGTAACCTTCCTCTATTGCAGTGGTAGTCATTGGCCGGCAAAACAGTCATTTACTTGTTCATCCATATCTCTTAGCCCGGCATAGCGTCCGTAGGTTGTGGTCTGTGCGTCGTCGCTCACATGGAGTACCGAATCAGCACACTTCAGGCCACGTGACATGTACAGTACGCTTCTTTAGTAGGAAATTTCAGAATATTGAAGAGGTTCATGGCAACGTACCCTACACGGTATATCGGCCCATTTTTCTGTCTCGCTCCTTTGGTTAAGAGCCTTTGGTTTGGGTGATTTAGTGGAAGATTTTTGAGTGTTTTTGTATGACCGCATTGTTTGTCATACGACACTCCCCTCAACACATAGGGCTACATAATCCTCAGAAACACAGCGCACCGTTTTTATGTCGCAACATATTTCGTTGTACAGTAGTCCGTCGGTCATGTGGTATGTATGGGGGAGGGGTAGTCCGGTTTACCCGGGAGTCCGGATCAACGATGGGAAGATCCGTGGTGTAGGTAGCATGCAGAACATCGGCACACAGTGCTAAAGTGGAACTCTTGGAAGCGGGAATATTGTGCCTAACATAATAATGACAGTAATAATTTGTACTTTAATAATTCCAAAAGTAAATACTAGGCTGTAGTTGGCCCAAAATTATCTAAACTTCCAGGGATCTGGATTACCGACGGGTCACTGTTTTTAAAACAAAATCTGTCAGACGTGTAAAAAGCAGATGTAGGTTTTGTACTGTTGCGATGATGTATTGATCTTTGCAGGGGGTTTGGAGGGGCAAGGATCACGTGATAGGCATCGTGAAGTTTATTATTCTTTTCCAGATTTTTCACCCCTAAAAGTATCGTGTTGTTAATCTCTCATTCAAGCAAATATAATCTGAGTGTACAATTTAAAAAACTTGTATCAGTGGTAATAATTATAATAATAATAATATACCAGGAAAGCACTAAATTAAGGAACTACAAAAAATAGCCATATTGGGCACTGCTTACCAACTACGGCAAGTGCTAATCTAGAAGTACAAAACATTTAACGGGCGAAATAACACTGTATGTGGCAGAAATTGTGGATTCAGAACAGCCGCAACACTCTACACCCAAAAACATGGTTTGTTTCAGGTATATAATTGTAAATACTCTGCATATGGTGATACCAAGGATGGTGGTGGTGGTGGTGATGATGATCTTTCTTCCTGACATCTGGTAGCTAAGTAATTAATGGCAACGAATGGCATGCGTTGTCGCTCCCACCTTGGAGGTTCGTGCGTGTGCCGTGTTACTGCTGAATATAGGAAATTAAAAATCACAATATTATGATGGTTTCTGGTGGCGTAACTTACATAAATTCGCAACGAAAAATACAAGTAAAAAATGTACGATCCGATTCATGCTGACAAGTACATGTCCGATAGAAATCGAAAAGTATCATCGTATCAGCGACGGTTTACTGACACGGTGACTGAAGAAGTGATGATGAGTTTATCAAGTGCGTTTCGGGATAGAAGGGAGAAGGCGAAACCACACGTAGACCTACACAAAAATTGGACTCCAACGCCCCTACTGAGGACTGTCTCGGCGTTTTGCTGTGATTCAGACCTGATAGTGTATTGCGAGGGCAGTAGTTGCTGTGTACGGGATATCCCACATGCTGTCAGCTGACGGGATCTGTGATCTGGGTGAACAGATATCTTGACTACTTTTGTATGAGAATTTTGGTGATACTTAAACGTTAGTTATCTTCTGTAATAAAGGTCAGGTTGTTATATCATCAAGTGTTATATTATCATCAAGTCACAAAAAGAGTAAACAAGGAGAGAAGTCACTCCTAACAAGCAGTGGTTTGAAATCTTACAAATAGTAATAACCGTTATTCCAAAAAAGGGATAATAATATTAAAACTGTATTAGAGACTTCTGTGGTATAATCCAGTATATCGAATTAAATATAATACTGCAATGTAGGTAGGGTTCACCCTTTTTATAGGCCACGAATGCCCTTAGGATGAGTAGAGGTATAGCTCTACTCTTTCTAGGACCTCGGCACTAGATGAGGGTGGGGGTCAGCTCCACGTCCCGGCCGCCTGTACCCCCAGGAAAGACCTGGTACCCATTGTACAGGAGTCTGGGTGGGCCCCAGGGTCGGTCTGGACAGGTGCGGAAAATCTCGCCCCCACCGGGATTCGATCCCCGGACCGTCCAGCCCGTAGCCAGTTGCTATACCAACTGAGCTACCGAGCCTGAAAAAAAGATAAGATAAAAAAACAAGATAAAAGATGAATAAAATGTATAAACTGTGCAGTGGCAATTAGCAATCTGTGCACATCGATGCAGTATCAAACGTAGTATATAGATAGATCAGAATGTCGCCTCTGAGCTTATTAAGTGTTGAACAAAAACTCCTTAGTTTTCGGCTTGTTCTTCAGTTCCTTGTGGACATAAGTAAGGGGGGGGGGGAGAATCTTCGGTACGCGATCCAGTACACAGGCACCAGTTTGTATGGTACAGTGGTGTCAGATGCAAGTTGTGTTAATTTGTGTAACTACGAACTGCGTAATGGACTGTGTAATACAGGGGGGGGGGGGGGGTAAGGTTTGGGGGTTGGGGGGGTGTTCCCCACCTGGCCCCGGTGTGGACCACCCCCCCCCCCCCCCTTC
>Ga0123352_10015417_pt1 | contig 12165 bp, 5 predicted proteins | sample TergutLab28metaG_FD_89700 | JGI IMG/M metagenome (GOLD analysis project Ga0123352, IMG submission 89700) | Labiotermes labralis P1 segment gut microbial communities from Petit-Saut dam, French Guiana - Lab288 P1 | ecosystem: Host-associated > Arthropoda: Insects > Digestive system > Gut ... | reverse complement strand
GGTGTGTGGTGTGTATGTGTGTGGTGTGTGGGTGTGTGTGGTGTGTGTGTATTTGTGTGTGTGTGTGTGTATCTGTGTGTGTGTGTGTGTGTGGGACTGTTGCACGAAATATGCGGAAAAAACGGAGTAAATGGGTACAGCAGTCCCATTACAGGCCTGAAGTGGCCCAGAGTGTTCCAGGTATTTAAAGTTCTCAGTTTTCATAACAACGGCACAGGATGGTGATAAAGTTGTAGCCTTACGCACCGGCCGCCTTTACCTCCAGGAAATACTCCTGGTACTCATTTCTGTTGGAGGCCGAGTCGACCCCAGGGCCTTAGTGTGATCGGAAGGATTTTACGTCACCGAAAACTGCCAATGTCACCAGCTGGGATCGAACCAGCGACCTTGCGATTTGTAGCACAGCACCTTAACCACTGTGCCACCGCGGTCCCCGAATGAAACAGAATACTTCCTTGGTAAACCCTGAATGAAAGTGCTTGCTTGCAAAATATTGTCCAAAAGGCTGATAATATTAAAATGTGTTTTAAAAACTTATGTACTTTTGGTGTAAATTCTAGTCATTTCACACGGGAGAGCGTGCACAGGTGCATCTGTGCACTAGACGGCCACCTATAGGTGTGATGATACCAGAGGCTGTGTGATGTAATTTTGACCTCTTAATGATGAGCACATGTGCTCGAAACACGTAGAGGCATGAAATAAAACTTATTGTAAAACAAAAATTTTGTGCAACAAGTTGATTAATTTTTAAGATAAATTCGCTGAAGATGTTATGAGAACACCGAAACATGTTGGAGTAATTTAATAGTAATTTTACACTACTTTTTTTTTATTTTATTACCGTGCAATGTGTTAACAATGTTTATTAAAACCAGCACAGCACTCACAACGGGGGGATGAACACAGGCCGAACCAGACGGACATAACATAAACAAAACAGCATGCTACCAGATAACCTCATGTACAGTCTGTCTTAGTAACTTCATTCCTACACTAATTTACTATCCCTGAGGATGATCCCATAGAGGGACTGAAACATGTAGGAGATATTTTAAATCCATTTTAATCAAATAATGTGGTTTTAATGGTTTGACAAGTATGTGCAATTAGTTGTTCTTAATAAATATTGTTTACACTACTTATTTGTGCATGTGTTAGTATAATAATAAAAAACATTAATTAGTGTAATAATTATACATTAATAATATGCACGGTATGAACATAAAAATAAATGTTGGAATATAGTTTGATTTTATGCGAACTTATGAATTCAGTATATAGTGCATATTGTTGGAACAATGTTTAGTTAAATAAATCGATAAGGACGCAAGACGTGAACAACAATGTTAATCTTATGATCGAAAGCTGCGGTGTTTAGGCGTTTTGACTTTACTTCGCAAGCAAAGAAACAGAGAAGCTTGGGAACTTCCTGTAGAATTCGTTAATGCCATACAAGGATTCCTCGACAACTCAAATTCGACGCGATACCTGGAAAAAATTTTCCACAGAAAATATACTATGTAGGAAATTGAAACAACAAAAAAAAAACCAACTCAAAATTAAAATTGCGATAATTATTGCATGATTTGGAATTACTGTTCCGTGATTTCGTCAACAAAAGAGGAAACACGACCGGCAATGTAGTATAACGTAACATTGAAGCGCGTTCGTGCTTCCATTTTTGAAGTGGAAAAACAACGAGTATTTCATATTTTGAGTGTGTTTTTGTAGCCTCGGGTATCCAGAATGTAATGCGCATGCGCCATATTGCCATCTTTGGCCTGCTAGGCTCTACAATATTTTCCACATTACCTCATAAATGTACGATTTTCGAAAAAAAAATGTTATTGTTCATAAAAAGTGTCTTTTGATTTTATCTACAAATTTTGTCCGAAATATTTCTCTTTCAAAGAAGAATTGGGCGCGGTATTATTATAAATGTACATTGTTCTTCATGTAAAATGCCCGTTATTCTTTTCCAATTTTAATGAAACTTTCATTTTTTTGACAGATTTTCGAAAAATCCTCATATAAAATTTCACGAAAATCGGTCTAGTGAGAGCCGAGTTGTGCCATGCGGACGGACGGAAGGACAGAACGGATATACATGAAGTAGTCAGTCGTCGCTTTCGCAATTTTACGAATGCGCCAAATAGAACTGTAAACGTCAAGTTGATTTTCCAAGAAACAAGCCTGTAATGGTCTTCGATGTTTTATCGCGAAGAAGCAGAATCCTACAAAACCTGCGGAGTGAGGATTTGTTAACTTCTTGTGAGACTTATGGCTGTCACAGCAGCTATACTGATGAGTCAAGTCTTCTCCAATACGAAGCTGTGTCGACCAGCGAATAGCTCCACAACGTTTCAAGAAATCCTACTTGATTCTTCGTAGGTATTCAAGTAGTCCAAGGGCTATTGCTCTTGAACTGCTTGATTTTTTATGATTACAGAAATACGATTCTTCGAAACGTCGAGAAACAATTCCCCAAAACATAAAGAGTCAAATTCCGGAAGAGGTGGATGTTTTATAAATTATTTGTTATGACTGTATATTGTTCATTCTGTGCTTCCAAACGTTTAACCCAAAATACACACAAATTGTATTTACTTCAAAATAATATATTTTTAGAAACTTTGAGCCAGCCAATGTACCCACACTGTAGAAGCCAATGTTCACACTGTAGCAGCCACTGTCCCCACACTCTCCCTACCATGTAGCAACAAGTGTCTCCACATTTTACCATCTAATGTCCCCAAAACTGTCCCTACCCTGAACCAGCTAATGTCCCCATAGTGTAGAAGTAAATGACCCCATTATACCAGTCAGCGTCCCTTCACTGCTGCAGCCACTGTCCCCTCACTGTTGCAGCCACAGTTCCCTTACTGCAGAAGCCAATGTCCTCTCACTGCAGCTGCCACTTTCCCCTCACTGTAGCAGACACTGTCCCTACCATGAACCAGCTAATATCCCCACACTGTAGAAGTCAATATCCCCATTGTAGCAGCCAGTTTCCCCTGACTGTAGCAGCCACTCTCCCCTCAATGTAGCAACTACTGTCCCCTCACTGCAGCAGCCACTCTCCCCTCATTGTAGTAGCCACTCTCCCCTCTCTGCATCAGTCAACGTCTCATCACTGTAGTAGCCAATCACCCTACCCTGAACCAGATAATATCCCCACACTGTAGAAGTCAATGTCCCCATTGTAACAGACAGTGTCCCCTCACTGCAGCAGCCACGCTCCCCTCATTGTAGCAGCCACTGTTCCTACCCTGTAGCAGCTAGAATTTCCACATTGTACCAGCCAATGTCCCAACACTGCAACAGCCACTGTCTCTTTACTGTAGCAGCCACTGTTTCCACATTTTACCAGCTAATGTCCCCACACTGCAACAGCAAATTCCCCCCCCCCTCACTGCAGCAGCTACTCTCCTTTCACCGCAGCAGCCTATGTCCCCTCCCTGCAGCAGCTACTGTCCCCTCACTGCAGTAGCAACTGTCCCTTTACTGTAACAGCCACTGCCCCCAGCCACTGCACCCAAACTGTAGCAGTGTCTGCCCCCACAATGTACCAGCAACTCACCTACACTGTCGCACATCCACTCCCTGCAGCACTGTCCCGGCACTTCAACGAGACGGGGGTGTCTGCAGGACCCTTGAGGCGATATGTACTCTTGGGGACAGAGTGAGGCGCAGGCATAAGTTCCATTCTGGAACACACGTACACATGCTTGATTAACATGGGGATTTCTGACCACAGTTTGGATAAGCGTAGTTGACACTCAGTGGTCTTAAAATATTGTGGTATAAAGTGAGAAAATGTAGGAAACACTAAACTAACAATTGTATTACTACATTTTCTTGTGCTTTTTTTTTTCGATATTTTCAATGAAATTGCAGCGAACACAGAATAAAGCACAATTTCAAAACCTTCACTTTCTAATCTTAAACAATTTTACAAATAAAGATATTATTTTAAGATGGACATAACGGAAGGGGTAAATATGGTGTGAAATACAAACATTTGAGATCTGGACTTTACCATTGAGATACGGGAAACTCTGCCCAGCAACTTCTCATGGGAACACCCTGTACCATGTCGTTACGAAATGGGACACGAATTGCTGTTATAGACATAAAATCCAATACAATATAAATCTGAATTACTCTCACGGGCTCATTGTAATTCCACCAATGTCCGAGGCCGTTCGTATTCAAGAAATGTCTATTCAAATGCAACGCAATATTTCGGCTTGGAACATGACTTCTTGAATTATTGATCAGCGCAGCAAATTCATTTACATTTTAGCCATTATCGTCAGGAACTCTGCCTCACTCGATATACTGCAAGTAGGTCGTAAGCTTATACCAACAAGTCAGGAAACTCATGTACTGTATAAACATTTTGGCATCTTGGTTCAGGTAATAATTCTAGATTTGCAACTGTTAAATGATATATTTTGAAGCTCTCTCTCTTCAAAACTTAAATTAAACTCTGTCCAAGTCAGAAAGACATTTGAGGGAGCAAAGATATACCACCACTCGCTCTTAATATCGGTAGTAGATGGACGTATCTCGTCAACTTCACGCTCCAGCCGTCTTAGTCCTGGTAAATAATATAGGTAACCAATAATAGAAGGCTGGATGGACCGCAGAGCAGGGGCTGACATTCTAGAGAGGAGAAAAGTCTCTTAACCTTGATCAGAATGGAGCCCCCCCAAATAGTCCAGCCAGTAGCGTAGTCACTATACTGACTAAGCTATCTTCCACTAATATAAAACCGACAGGAGCAGGGCTAGGCGAACTTGGATATTTGTACAAACAGCGAGTTCTTGGCTCTCATGGGATGTTAAGCAGCGTAGATGGATAGTTAGTAACAGAAGTTTCGGGACAATCTATCGGTCAGATTTTCAAGGGTAAAGCAGTACAAGATCCGTCTGTAAACTACCTACAAATCTGCGGTGCGTAATCCCAGAAGACTTGAGGTCTCAGTAATACGGCGGTGCAAGCCTCACATTACGCACTGCACGCACCGTGTTTACGTTAAGCTACACATACTCTGTGCAGATATTTATGGAATCTGAAATGACTGGACGATAATGTGTAAGAATATCCAACGCGAAGTTTGATAAAATAACAAATCTTAAGTTACTATATGACAGAAGAAGCCCTTCTCAAAATTATGTAACCATATTGCTGCCTCTGCTACTCCCCATCTTCTGCTGCGAACACCAAGTTTTCAGGTGCTTCCGAAACATCGATAGTAAAACCGGCAATACTCTGAACTTGATATTGCCACCATTATAATCTCAAAGTCAATATACGCGAATTAGTCTGGGCGCAATACACAACCTTGGATTATTGACTCCTGAAGATGGGACCAATAGGTTGTACCGAAACATCGGTAATAAATTACAACTACTCGCTTCGTAACAACCAAGAAGAGCGCAGTTCTGCGTCTACTTCGCGGTGGAAAACTGACATCACGCGCTCAGCCTTGAATTTAAGTTTTCAGGAATGTTGGTCTTTGTCGGCTAGCGAGTGGTTGCGAAGATCGAGTCGCCTTTACTTTCAAGGGCAAATGGTTCAAGAAGATTTGAATGCCTGGTCGTTAAAGATAGAGGTACCAGGGAGTTCTGAGCCTCAGAGAATATTTACAAGTCGGCACGACGTCATAACCCAGGAAAACCTCACAGCGCCAACATCCAGCCTTCATTACTAAAAAGGTAAATCGGTCCCAATACAGGCCCGAGGTGCCCAGAGGGTTCCAGGAAGTTAAAGTTCCCAAATTACGTGACAATGGCCCTGAATGGTGGTAAGGTTGTCAAGCTTACGCACCGGCCACTTTTACCCCCAGGAAATACTCCTGGTACTCATTTCTGTTAAGAGGCTGAGTCAAACCCAGGGCCACAGTGAGATCGGAAGGATTACGTAAATGAAAAATTCCTATGACATCATCTGGAATCGAACCAGCGGCCTTCCGATTTCTAGTACAGTACCTTAAACACTGAGCTACCGCGGTCCCCAACCTTCATTATTAAAGGTCCTTTAGGATTTATTTATGTGATTCACGCACAGGCGGCCCTTCGTCTGGACACATTTGAAACGAACATCCTGTATATTGCAAGTGAAATATGCATACTGCAAGTAAAACACACATAAAGAATAAGTTTAGGAAAACGTGCGACTGAAATTTAATAAATTACAAAACTCGTTTAACATGTGAAAAGTCGTATTTAGCATTAAATGATTCCGAATTTTACCTACGGATTGTTGTTATATATCTAGTGTGATTCCGAGAATGACCCATAATTACTAACAAGCTCAAACGGCTGGTCTGCTCAATACAGACGCAACATTTCCCGTGGTACAGGAACTGTAATTTATTTAACAAAATTCGGTGTTCAGTAGTTAGAATACAATGCTCATTGCAAGCGCTGTAGCTTCAGTGCGCCTCGATACGCAACCACTGTGCTGTCTAACCACACAGTGAACACTGCGTCTTCTCTATGATACTCAGGAAACTGCGAATTGTTGCTTCAAACAACATAACCGTACAGATCTTTGCATTCGCAACCCCATGTTTTTTTCTGTGAAGTCCGAAATAACTGAATTAACTCCATGAAACAGAGTCGTATTTGAGAATCTAAGAGTTTCTCACTTAGTAGAAAAAAGTCTCCGCATTTTATGGAAGTCGAGGGTTCATCACCGTGTTCACGACATCCCACCACTTGTCCCTTTCCCCATCCAGATCAATCCACTCCATATCCCCAATTATATTTTTTGAATATTAATTTGAATATTACTTTCCCATCTATTCCTATGTCGTGAAAGTGGTCTCTTTCCCCTGGCGTTTTATCTGAACCCTGCAAGCAGCTCTCCTACACCCCATACATGCCACATGCCCCGCCCATCTCATTTTTGCTGTTTTAATCACCGAATGATATTAGTTGAGGAGCAGGGAGCTAAAGGTTGTGCTGAAGTCGTACAATGAGAATACTTCAAGTGGTCAGAATAAATGTGTTTCAAATGATGTCTAAATATCTCAGTAAGTATGGTGGCATGCCAGAGGATGAAGGACGAGAGGTAGATCCTTTCTTATATTACAGTTTTTAGGGTGTAAATCTCGACGTTCCGGCCAATAAACAACTGCTATGTATAGACAGACTTACATTTTAGATGTTTCGCACGGCGAATATGTTCTCAAGAAACGCCGGTAAATTTCTAACACGATAAAGTTATCACATCCCACAAGGCCATAATCTTTACCCACAGCCATAAAATCCATCATCTCACCAAAATATTTCACGCAGCGTTTATCAGCCTCTTTTTAAATTATGATCCGTGGTTATTGTCGCGGGAAGAGAACGGCCTGGGCGTGAAGCCGACCACTCACCGCAATCCTGTGACGATGTTAATATTCACAACTCCATACGTCTTCATGATCTGGCAATTAATACATTAAGCATTAGAATACCTTTACTTCAGCTTGTGGTATTTCGATCTGAGACGCCATGCAGCCCCATCGTATCCCACGAACATACTGCCTCCAACTAGAGTCGAATGTTGATGCTGGAGGCCTTAAGTTCTTCCCAAACGTCTGTAATTTTGTGCCAGAATAGCACGGTGTCAAATTTACCGCCGCCAGCATCCAGTATCTCGCAGGTACTTAGGTCACTTCTGTGCACAAAGTACGTTGACACATCTTGCAAATCACTTCTAGGAATTTTAGTATTTGTGTTGTGGTAACAATTCGGCGACATCAGTTGCCACATTTCGGAAAACTTTGCCTGCAGTTTCAGACCACATGAGACGTCACTATAGCCCAGAGCTGCAGTACAACTATATTCTATGTACTCATTACTAGAACAGACCACAAAATGACGGACATTTATTCCCCTCGCCACCACCCGCAGCACCGCCGCCACAATAGACCACCAACAGCCTAGGGCTTTTGTTGATTTCTCGTATATAAGATTCTTTTGTTAACAGTAGTGATAGATTGGAGGGAGGGAGGGAGGGAGAGAGCTGGGGATTTAAAAATGGCGATTGGGGTGTAAAGAACTTCTGATCCCCGTGGGATTGCAGCGTAGACTGAACACTTCTCTTGGTCGTGTTTTGTTAAGAATCGCTTCGTCTTTGTGCTGAGCACAAAAATAATCTTGCCTTACGCCGGGGTGACGGACTTCTTTAACAAAATAGAGTCTCGATCAACAATTAATGGCAATGATGTATTATTATTATTATCATTATTACTAATTTTTATGTAATTTCTTTCCAGTATAATGTTCCTAGTTTTACATGTACATGGCTTTGTTCGGCTCACTGAAATTTAATTTATTTTTATTTTTTGGTAGTAGTAGCAGTGTAGTAGTAGTAGTAGTAGTAGTAGTAGTAGTAGTAGCAGTAATAGTAGTAGCAGTAGTAGTAGTAATAGTAGTAGTAGAAATTTAGCAGAGTAGTAGTAGTAATAGTAGTAGCAGCAGTAGTAGCAGTAGTAGTAGTAATAGTGGTAGAAATGTAGCAGAGTAGTAGTAGTAATAGTAGTAGTAGAAATGTAGCAGAGTATTAGTAGTAGTAATAGTAGTAGTAGTAGAAATGTAGCAGAGTAGTAGTAATAGTAGTAGCAGCAGTAATATTAGTAGCAGTAGTAGTAGTAATAGTGGTAGAAATGTAGCAGAGTAGTAGTAGTAATAATAGTAGTAGAAATGTAGCAGAGTATTAGTAGTAGTAATAGTAGTAGTAGAAATGTAGCAGAGTAGTAGTAGTAATAGTAGTAGCAGCAGTAATAGTAGTAGCAGTAGTAGTAGTAATAGTAGTAGTAGAAATTTAGCAGAGTAGTAGTAGTAATAGTAGTAGTAGAAATGTAGCAGAGTAGTAGTAGTAGTAATAGTAGTAGTAGAAATGTAGCAGAGTAGTAGTAGTAGTAGTAGTAGAAATGCAGCCGAGTAGTAATAGTAGAAATGTAGCAGAATAGTAGTAGTAGTAGTAGCAGCAGTGCAGAAATTGTAGAGCAGTAGTAAGTAGTACTAGCAGTGCAATAGTAGTATATTACGAGTGCTATAGTAGTAATAGTAGAGTGGTGTTAGTAGTAGTAGTAACAGTGCAGTTGTAGTAGAGTAGTAGTGTTATTGTAGTAGCAATAGTACAGTAGTAGTAGTATTGTAGTAGGCATATTATTAGATTAGTAGTAGTAGCAGTAGCAGTAATAAAAGTGTAGTAGAGTAGTGGTTGTAGAAGTTGTAGTAGTTGTAGTTGTAGTAATTTTAGTAGTTGTAGTAATACTTTAGGCGGTTGAAACAATAGCAGGGGCTATAAAACCGTGGATAAAGTTTTAAACCCAGGAGCAGAATCTTGGCACAATATAATTGAAACGATAACATACAAACAGATAGGAATGCAAGTGTTGTAGTGAGCACAGATAAGGTTACAATGCATATAATGTTACTGCTGGAAAGCATCAGGGAAAAGCGCCCACTTTAAAAACCAACGCTTAGATGGGGAGGACGAAGGTAAAGGTAAATCTTCCAGAATTTCTATACAGTCGACACATGAAGGTGGCAACGTTTTCAGCCCTACGCACCGGCCATCTTTACCCCCTCACAGGAAATATTCCTGGTAGTCACTGCTGTTAGAGGTTGAGCCGACCTCAAGGCCATAGTGCGGCCGGAAGGATTATGTCAACGAAAAAATTTAGATGGGGACTATTAGATGGAAATATTTGTAGGGAAGTGTAATGAATGAATGTAGAGACCAGCGGCGGGCTGTTGTTATCAAGGTAATGAACTTCCAACACCCATAACATAGGAAGATTCTTTTAATAACTGTGCAAAGTTTCTCAAGAAGGAATCTGCTGCTTGGACTGATAGTATTGTTGAGATATTCGTTCTTCTGGGTTATTACGCAGAAAATAGTGAAGCTAAACCAGTCCCGTTAGAGGTCCGAGGTTCCCAGAGCGTTCCAAGAAGTTAAGGTTCCCATATTACGTGACAATGGCTCAGAATGTTGGTAAAGTTGTCAGCCTTACGCACCGAACGTTTTTACCCTCAGAAAATAATCCTGTTACTCATTTCTATTATAGGCTGAGTCGACCCCAGGGACATAGTGCGATCGGAAGGATTATGTAAATGAAAAATTCCAACGACACCATCTGGAATCGAACCAGCGACCTTCCGATTTGAAGCGCAGCGTCTTAACCACTGTGCTACCGCGGTCCCTACACAGCAAGTAGTAGTACTAGTAGTAGTAGTAGGAATGTATTAGTAGTAGTAATGCCTTACCGACGTTTCGAGCCAACCTGTGAGTAAGGAATTACCACTACTTGGTGTGTGGTAAACCGGAAGGGCACAGTTCTCATCTCTTTCGCGGCGGAAGTCTGAAATCACGTGTTCGTAATAGTTGTTGTTTTTTCGTTTTTACACCGTGCATGTTGTCGAGTTACTCAATTATTATACCAACTACTGCACATATATAAAATTTATAAAATTTACACATTAAAACATTAAAAACGCTCCGACATGTTTCCGTCCTAGGACCATCACCAGGGAGCTATATATTCCTTGCCGAAGTCACACTAGAAATAGTCACAGATTAATTTCGTTGTACAAGTTGGGTGTTGTGGTAGCATGCCGTGATTGCGTAACGTTATGTTGCGAAGAGTGCCCTGCAACGGATGTGCATTCTGTGCTTCGTCGCGTGATATCACGCAACGAAACACAGAATGCACATCACGCAACGAAGCACAGAATGCACATCCGTAGCAGGGCACTCTTCGCAACATAACATTACACAACACGGCATGCTGCCACAACACCCAACTTGTACAACTAAATTAATCTGTGACTATTTCTATTGTAACTTTGGCAAGGACGATATGGCTCCCTGATGATAGTCCTAGGACCGAAACATTTCGGAGCGTTTTTAATGTTTTAATATGTAAATTTTATAAATTTTATATATTTGCAGTAGTTGGTGTAATAATTGAGTTGTTGTAGTTGTTGTTGTTGTTGTTGTTATGTCGCTAGATATTTTGCACTTCTAAAATCTGTAGGTGAAATAAAGAAGCCTTCGAAGCCTCTGCAACTAATTACTGAACAGTTCTCTCAAAACGGTTTCTTAGGACCGACAGTGGTTGTGTGTGGCCGCCGCCCGAGTGGCGTAGCATGCAGAGTAACACATCGCCATGAACAAAGCACGAAATTGAGTAACGGCAACAACAGGGTGGAGACAAAAATGGCGGAGGAGCGCCACAAGGTATGATGGAAGGGCTTTTTCAACGAAAGATTGTGCGGCGTCCTAAGTGCAATAAGTGGGACGAGTGATGTAAGTGGCCAGGACAACGCCAGTGCTGCTGAAGAGAGAGATTTACCGCTGGGAAAGAAAGTGATACTCGACACAAACAGTTATAAACTGTGTTGTGAGACTGATTGTACGGTTACTACATGCGGATCCCCCACTTATCCTCCTGCCTACAAACTTCTGAGTGTGTTAACTGTGGTATATTACTGTCCTGAGAAGAATATAAGATATGTGACAGTTGATAGCACATTTCATTGTATTACATTTTTTGTTTAATATGTTCTGGTATCCCATTCCGATAAAGACTATAAATGCAACTGCCATATATACATTAGAATTAGAGAAATTAGAATAGATATTTGTTATTTGGAATAGCAGTGTGTACAATTTATTTCACACCTTCTTGTCCTGAGTGTGCTAAATGACCTTAGGGTCCCGGACCAAGTTACGTCTGTACCCTGTGGTTCATTACCAGTTACAAGCCTGAATATCCAAGTAGACTTGAAACTTCAGCAAAACTTTTTGTGAGAACTTAAAATCTCGCACAACACTAAGATTACCCCCCCCCCACCATCCCCCCTCCCCCGCTTCTCAGGAAAATTCAGACTCCCACATCTGAAACCACACATCAGACAAAAAAAACTTTTTAATAATATCTTTACTATCACTCGTAAAATTCGAAGCTTGTGATAAGGTGTAGAAAAGTCTTCCGTGCCCAAGACACGAGGGCGTATGGGGGCGCAGTGGTACTAAAAACTAAACTCCGTGGCCTTAGTCCGCACGCGAACTATACCGACAGAGCGGCCGCCGCCGGTCGGCGAAGTTAGTGCCAACTTTTGCGGATAGAGGGGTGTCACGTGGTCAGCG
>Ga0123352_10015415_pt1 | contig 12166 bp, 10 predicted proteins | sample TergutLab28metaG_FD_89700 | JGI IMG/M metagenome (GOLD analysis project Ga0123352, IMG submission 89700) | Labiotermes labralis P1 segment gut microbial communities from Petit-Saut dam, French Guiana - Lab288 P1 | ecosystem: Host-associated > Arthropoda: Insects > Digestive system > Gut ... | reverse complement strand
TTTTTTTTTTTTTTTGTTTTTGTGTGTGTTTTTTTTTTTTTTTTTTTGTTTCCGCTGGGGGGGGGGGGGGGGGGGGGGGGGGGAGGGGTAAGTAAAAGCGTCCATGACCGCATTCGATAGCAACTGGTTACTTCTATCCTGAAGATGGAGACACGGCAAAACTCCAAAACATTGGCTTCCAAACACATTTAGCGTGGGTTGACGTAAGCTTGTAGACAGTCTACACAGTGTTCTTTTGTATAATATTACTTTTGCATTAGAATCTGAAGTGTAGTTCTGTGTAGACGTTCAAAAGTACAATAAATGTCGATATATCAGGTTTTCATATGCAGCAATTCACACAGGTTTCAAATAGCAGGTCCACAAATTACAAAACCCCCAAAACTCAAGAAATGAACCGCGAGTTTACAAGTTGTAAAGGTGAAGGTAAATGTATCCTGGTCTGCCGGCGCCATGCTGGTGTGTATCGGGAGTGGAGGCGTAACTCCACGGACTCTTAACGTAGACACGAAACGGACATAATTAAAAAGCTTCACGTTCCGGCTGCTTTGGACTCGTGCAAAAGGCTTCCTGAATAGAGGACTGTGACGGACGTTTCGGAGAAGTGCACTAAAGTATCTCTTGCCCCTCTGTCGCCGCTGCCAGAAATCTGACGTCGGATTTTGCAGCCAGTAGCCCAGTGACTCTCTCTACTCTACAGAGCGTCCATAAACCAGCGACTGTCAAAACACTAGTGTTATCGGGCTGCTTCTCCTAACATAGGGACATCGGACACAGAAAATTTGTGTCCCCAGACACAAGATTAGTAACTGTAACGCAAAATTCAGGAACATGATTCGCAAACTTAGGGGGACACAAAATATTATTCCAAGGGGAAACATATGGGTCTTCTGCTTTTACTGAAAAGCAGAAGGAAAACCCCATAAGAAAGGGGAAAAAAGAATGTGAAGTGTGTAATGTACTGAACTGGGTGTTAGAAGGCAGCGTCTTGGTGTGTCGGTGTGTAAAGTGGTTCGACTGAAACAGACCAGCGGCTAATGGACGATGCTGTGAACTGCATGCAATACGGAACTCCAGGTTTACGCAATTCGTAGGCCATTTGAAAAGAGTACCTGGCGGATTATCGACTTAGCAGCCTGCACTCGGATACCACATCACCAACAGACAGAACCAGTGGTTCAGCCTGCACGCGGATACCACATCACCAACAGACAATCCCGCTACATAACACCAGCACGCCTCAAGTCAGCCTACACAACGCAACAAGTAGTCGCCAGCTCCTGAAGATGGCCGTATTAACGTCTGAAACATGTTGAGCAATATATAATAAAGCAAGTGTCATCTAGTTGGTCAACCTTTATTCAAATATCAAGATGATGCACGGTCCAATACGCATAAGATTAATCGGTAAGTATTATTGACAGACCTGTGGCCTTCAAAGATCAGAGATTTATATTCTCGATCTGTAATGTGGATCTGCTCTCAGAGCAGTACGTTCTGTGGCTGACTGCAATGTTGTGTGGTGACGATGTATTACATCTATAGGTCATTTACCTCCGGGCAGACACGCATACGAGAATGAACTGGAAGGGCTGAGGAAAACTACGAAGTGATTCTTTCAGTGTTACTGGTGTTCCGCTTGATATTGCAGCCCGATACCTTTTCAGTACCTGCCGGACGAGCTAAACTTGTGTTAACTTGCGTTAACTTGTGTTTACTTGTCACATGAAACATACAATACAAATTTAACCGTCTACAGCCGAATGGTCACTACATGTACTGTAGCAGCACGACGAACTGAACATTATGTTCTGACAATAGCCAATACACACCGCAGACCATGACTAAATTCTGCTCAACGCTGCATTTTGGACAAACAGACAAAACAGACATCACAGCGATTTTGTACAAATGAAAAAAAAAGGCGCATCTGGCCCACAGCTAGCTTTATATTCAAAACTCTAGGTGAGTTAAAAGCAATGTTACTGAATACATTAACTTTGCATAGCACATAATATACACATTTATATTAGTTAGCAATACTTTATTACAGTCTTGAGAAGATAAAACACACACACACACACACACACATACACACGGCGTCGACTGCTTCTGTAAGTACACAGCACACCTCACCGACACACACATCATCGACTGCCCCTGTAAGTACACAGCACACCTCACCGACACACACACACACACATCATCGACTGCCCCTGTAAGTACACAGCACACCTCACCGACACACACACACACATAATCGACTCCCCCTGTAAGTACACAGCACACCCAACCGACACACACACACACACACACACACACACACACATCAACGACTGCCTCTGTAAGTGCACAACACACCTCACCGAAAAATGAAAAACTTTCACCAATTCCCTGCTGTTCTTTATCCACACTTATGACGTAAATATGGATGTCGTGTTTTAAAGACAGCGATCTCTCAATTTCCAACAAGTAAGACTTTTTATGTATGTCTCTTTACGTCTTATATCACATAGTTTAGCCTGATGATGACCGTTCAAAACAAGGTCGAAACATGTCTTCTTATTAAGCACTTCAAACATTAGTTGTGCTGACTCTTTCTTACGTAACTATTGAAAAAGAAGGAATAGGAACATCAGGGAAGATGGTTTGGATATCTTTAAATGTCTCCTCAACTTTAATTACAACTAATATTTAACACACAAAAAAATTTTTACAAAATCAACAACAATGACGTCAAGTATTTGTTGCAAGAATTTGAAAGGAACAGATGTGAACCAAACTGACACATAATTTTATAGAATTTTAATGTGTGCGCTTTTGATATTGGTGGTTTTACTGAGAATCGCCGTAATACGGTTTTTACATGTTGCCATGAAGAACACGACACATTAGCATTACCATAATGAAGCTGTGTTGTCGGTTGGAAGTGCCCATTGTTGAGGCAATGCTGCTACGGATATTGGGAGATCAACGGCCGGAAGTATATTTTGACATTACTATTTTAAATCGGTTCAACTTCCGTCGCATTTCGACCCACAGAATGTGCTTTATTAGCTGTATTTGTCGCCTGGCCCACGAACTGGTCCGAATGCAAAACGTACTTCGTTAATTCCGACGCCGTACCGGCGCGCACCGTGACGGTGTAACTGTGGTCTGAATATTCAGCACTCACGTCCTCACAGCGCAGACATAAATCAAAACTTCGTCAGCAAAACTCTGCAGGATTCCGCATGTCCCTTGTAAAAATGACGAAAGCCAAATTAGCCGACAAACTGCACTGTGAACTCCCACGACACGCGGCTTTCAGAGCGTCTCTCACCATTTATTGCTGCAACTACAGTCTTCCGGGATGTGATGTCGTTACTTTTGCAAACGAGGACCACAGTTAGAGAGGAATGTGCAGCCTCAATGTTCGTTTATTTCTCTGAAGACTGACGTCAGAAGTTCCTGCGAAACAAGATGTCACAGTGTCACTTGTCACGCCAGTCCTATAACGAATGTTACCGTCAGAGCTGTCCCTGAGATGTAACAAGCAACACTCTCTGACGATGTATGAAGGCGTACAGGTATAGCTCCATGCCTTCTTAATCTCACTATCAATTGATCTGAGTGGTTTACTTCAGTTCTGGCCTCTTTATCCCTGCGGAGATCCGTCCCGGTGCGTACTGGATAGCTGAGTGGGTGGGGCTGGAAGGAGATCTGCACTTTCTTGAGGACATAAAAATCTGTGGGAATGGATAACTTTGCAGTAGGAAAGTAGACCTTACGAGATGTGCCTGGAACTGTTTGTTTTACAGCTTCTTCCAATGACCGTATAGAAACAAGCCTCGCTCTTGGTGGGTCATGAAAATATGCAAAAGGTTACTGTTTATATTTATGTGTTGTATAAATTCCACTGAAAGCCGCCAGTGGAATCCCTATGAAGGCAGTAAACTGGAGAGAGACAAACAGCGCTCCTATTTTAAGAGAAGACACGCACATTTAGGTGAGGTTTAGGGAAGATATATTAAGATGAGTCACAGCGCTACAGTCTCGCTAAAGTTCAGGAAACACAATAGATGAAGTACAAAGAATACACCCTGGCTAATGTTAAGTGCGAACTGCGAGATTTGTGTTTCTCTTCTGTGATGGCATGACAGCTGTAAACTCGTGACGTCTGCAGTACTGCGAAGTACGGACTGGACTTCTGTGTGGCATCTGCAGATTGCAAAACGTGGCAACAAAAACTTCCGATATATACGAACGTAGCATTACCACGGCTGTGGAATACTCACAAAGTACTTTCTCAAAACGTAGGCCTAATAAGTATGTTTTGAGAATGCGATAATGTGTGTGACATTGTAACGCTTCTGTTTCCTATGGCGGACCTAGCAGAGAACATTAACCATATTACGATATTTGCTCCGTCCTCTTGCCACTATGTACGGCAGAAGGGCTGGAACAGCGCTGCGCGAGTACTGCGGTACAGTTTTGCATGTGATTCGAATCCTTACTGCTAAGCTCCATTTAATTACGTCAGTAAATATGAGTTTTTTAATTTCAGTGTAATTCTCGCTCTGAAAGTTTTATCGAGTGTATATTGGGGGGCGGGGGAATACTTCTGCTGGTAGCCTTGATATCCAATTATATTGGTTGTATCTATGAAGCATAAGTTATCAGATAGCTGCAGTATATGAACGAATACTATTCCATTAAATGTAATACGTATGGCCGGTAATACGGTACGCGTTGTTAAGCTGAATGCATGAAAATATTTTTGTATTTACGTAATTAATTAATGTGAAACAACAAAATGCACAACTTTAAAATTAATGTTTTAATTCAGTTCTTCGTGTCTTCTACATGTTTCGAAAACACCAAGTGTTCATCATCAGGAAGACTATATGGTACATGGATGTTATGTTTTTCATGCGTTGATGTAAGCAGTCTAGCAGATGGGAGGATGTGCTTGATACATTTCTTTATTTATCCCTCATCTTCTTGTGACTCTTTCTCCTCTTTTTCCTATTCTCTTTCCAACCTTCATTGTCGATTCTATAAATAGCTATGATGCCTGCCTTAAACTGTGTATTTCCAAAACACAGGCTTATCATACTTGATACAAAATTTATATTTTCTGATGGACTTGGTCTTCCATCCGCTCAAGTTTAAAGCATCAATATTTTATACCTTTACAAGGGCGGTATTGTGCTTGCTACTTTCTAACCTTTGAGACGTGAACTTCATCCAAACAGCATCAAAACATCCCGCCCAACCTCGCAGTAAACGCTACGCATCTCCATTACAAAGACCAGGCGGTTAGCGCCTGCAGGCAAATATTCGTTCTGTTCTTTGAAAGCTCCGGTCTTTATGAAGTGACGCTGCGCTGTTGGATGAGTTACTACCGACGTTTCGGAGGAAAATGTTACATTTACTGTCAGTGGTTGGGTGGCACTGTCGCTTTTGCCTTGAGGATCGTGCGGAAGGCATAAATACAGTGCGTGCAGATATGACACAGTGGACTTAATGACATCTGTCAGAGTAACTGTGACAAGTAACATGGAACAAGTGTATGTATAAGTATGTGTGTATATATATATACATACATATGTATGTATGTATGTATGTATGTATGTAATGTGTGTATGTATATATGTATTATGTGTGTGCATGAATATATATATATATATATATGGGGACCGCGGTAGTACAGTGGTTAAGGCGCTGTGCTACAAATCGAAAGGTCGCTGATTCGATCCCAGCTGGTGTCACTGGATTTTTCATTGACATAAAATCCTTCCGATCGCTCTCTGGCCCTGGGGTCGACTCAGCCTCTAACAGAAATGAGTACCAGGAGTATTTCCTGGGGGTAAAGGCGGCCGGTGCGTAAGGCTGACAACCTATCACCATCCTGTGCCGTTGTCACGAAATCTGGGAGCCTTAACTTCCTGGAACCCTCTGGGCCTGCCAAGGCCTGTAATGAGACTGCTTTAACTTATATATATATATATATACGTATGTACGTGTCTATATTCACGTATGTATATATGTGTCCATGAATATGTGTACTAATGTATATATACATATGTATGTATCCTAACAGCGGACAGCTTCGTAATATTTAGACATCCACTTACGGCTTTGACGTCTGTTTAACTACGTGCATACGGGAGCACCTTGGAGACCCACCGAACTATCAACCACAGCAGACACATCCTGTTCACAGCGATATGGGATGCTACAGGCAACGTTTTCTGTCCGCTTAGTTAAGCACGACTAAATTAATAGCAATAGCTGCAAGCATTTTTAACGTCGGAAGAGAGAGGCAGCCAGTCTGGTTCATATCAACCTCAGAGGCAGGAACCCTGAGGCCAGATGGACCCCAGATCCGGTCATGCTGCACAAGACAGCAGACAGATAGCTAGCTTTCTGCTTCCAGGAATCAACCTACAGCTTTTCAACTACTCCACTGGCTGGGCTGCACCAAATACACCTGTATGAACCTGCATACACACACACACACACACACACTCCACACACACACACACACACCACACACACTCCACACACACCACACACGCAAGTACGCACACACACACACCACACACACCACACACACACAAACACACACACACTCCACACACACACACACACACCATACACACACACACCACACACACTCCACACACACCACACGCACGCACGCACCCACACACACACCCAACACACACCACACACACACACACTCTCTCTCTCTCTCTCTCTCCGTATATTGTGGATTTATATTCTTACTTATTTATTTATGTATTCTTCACGTAACAGTAGTGTGACACTGCTGCATCACAGGGGCCGGAACATGGTTCATGTCAGTCACTGCCAAGAGTGGCGTTCGATCCCAGAACATTCCATGTGGAATCTTTTGCCCTAAATTGGCAATGCGACAGGGTGTCACTGAGTACGTCTGTTTCCCCCTGTCAGTATAATTCCACCAATGCTACATTCTCATTCATTCATCTACCACCGACGCTGCATAATCTTAGGAACATAAGTCGTCGTTAAACAGGGCACAGGAAAGGCCCTACGTTACAATGTTCTGACAAATGATACTGTGGGCATCAGAAGGACCGTAGCGTCATGCCCTCAGTGGCCACCCTCACTAAGCTATTACACCGCTAAAACATGAAACAGATTACTGTCAAATGCATCTGTCAAGTGCATAACAGTCCTGCTTCAAATCAAGGAGGTCCCGTGTTCGAAACTCGACCAGGATACAGGCTGTCAAAAACGAACATTATCGTGCCTTCCCACAGTACCTCCAGCCAAATGTCGCGGCCCATGCCGTGTAATACTGAGTGCGTCGTTAAATAAGTCACACGTAAATAAAGTAATAATAAATTTCTCTAAAGGCCAGCGCAAACACGACGTGTGGCCGCCATTGGGCATACAGAGAGGACAGGAGACCGCACATGGCCAGACATATGACACAATGAATATGAGCCCTTTGCAGAAGCTAATATTTCCTGAACTAGTCAAATTCTTCGCGTGTTACGGAACACGAAGGTTCATTACCGTGATCACAACAGCATGAAACTTGCACCTGTCCTGAGCCAGATTAATCCGTTGCATGTCCTCATACCATGTTTCTTTATCTGACTTTATTACACAAGTCTCCCACTGGACAGTCTCAACCGATACAGTCCAATACATTACGAAGTTTATTATGGGTTCTGATATCTGGCTTCCTAGACAGGTTCTGATATCTGGCTTCCTAGACAGGTTCCAACGTTTTGTGACAATACACAGTGAAAATTGGCTCTGAAGATGGAGGCAGCAGGCTCCACCTCAAGGTTGATCAGCGCCTGCCAGACTGCACTATGAGATGGGTCTGAACAGCTGAACATGACTTTGAATTGTAGATCTTTTGACATGGAATTTATGTTTGATTGGAAAGAGAGATGTGTGCTGTTGCAGAGCTGTGAACTGCAGTGCTGTGAAGTCTGCTATTTGCGAAATACAGTTGTGACGCCAGTTGATTTCCCCTAAAATGTGTTTAAAACTGGTTACAAGATAACTTCATTTTGAAGAACAAAACTTAATTAAACTGTGGTGTGTAGCTTTAAAAATGTTAGAACAGAGCCCCTCATTTACAAGGAAATTAACCCTAGTGTTATACGACGTGCCCATGTTATGTTGTTATAAATTGCCGCACGGAAATGTATCTAATGCACTTACTGTATGTTTTGAATTCCAGAGGGCGTAACTTCCTAACGAGCAGTAAAATTGCATCATACTTCCTTCATGTGTTGTGTTTACAAATGGCTTGAATCAGTCCAGTTTAGACATGCAATATGCACATGCATAACCGGTTGAAACTCAGTGGTTACTATACGCACCGCCTCTTTTAACTTTCCAAACACCTGCAAGTTTCCCACGCAGTCTAAGTGTTTTGTACGGATCTTACAAGGAAAGATGATCATTACCTTAAACTGCGTAAAGCAGCTGGTCTCAATGTTTATGATTATTTGGTCCCTGGATATATATTAATTATCGTCCAACAAAATGCAACACAAAGCAGTCTTTGTATTTTTCTGCAAGTTCACTCTACATATTTCAGGTTTCAACCACACCCATCATCAGGCGTACACAAAACTGTAACTACAGCCTCCGGTATTGCAGCTACCTCCCTCCAACGTGGCCAAGCTTGGCCACGTTGGAGGGAGGTAGGTGCACAAAAAATATGACCAGTACCGGAGGCTGTAGTTACAGTTCTGTGTACTGCTGATGATGGGTGTGGTTGACACCCGAAACATGTAGAGTGAACTTGCAGACTAATATATGGACTGTTTTGTGTTGCATCTCGTTGGACAATTATTAATATAGACCAGCGATGCACGGGACCATAAACATAAAATTGGTCCCTGGACTTTGTCGTCTACAATATTGGGCAAAACACACCATTCGCGGACCAAATCTGTTTCCTTCTTCAGATGTGACAATGTTGGGTAGCACCTACGAATATGTATCTGGTATTTTCGCAATACACACAATAGCCCACATATCGCTAATTTAGATTTACTTGCGAAGAAGCGTTAGTGGTGTCATTTTTCTGTCATGATAGACAGGACATCTCACCGTTAACACTGTAATACTGTCATAACAAATTACATCACACTGACATATCTTGATGCTAAGAGGAAATATCGGAGGTAAAGAAAGGTCCAGTGACTAAAAATAGTACTTTTTATCGAATTTAGTTTACAACGTACCTCCACGCCCCTATACCTGAGACGGAGACAAATTAAGTCTCCAAAACCGTGTGTCCATTTTGGATACTAGACTATGGACGCAACTTAGAAAGCAAATACTCCTAATGATAATTCAGCCTTGCCATAATTCAAGCGGTCAGTCACTGGCCTCTCACCACGAAGGCCCGGGTTCGATCCCAAGCAGTCCATGTGTGATTTATGTTGGACAAAGTGCCACTGGGACAGGTCAGCCTCCCAGTGCTTCTGCTTGCCCTTTGCAGCATCATCTAACCAACGTTCCACATTTACTCATTCAACTATCACCAAACCACCTCCCGCTGAGTAATTCACAGCGTCGTTAAATAAAAACAGTTAAAAATATGTACATAAAATTGCCATAAATGTTTATAATCGATATTTTGGTCTTTGTAAGAAACAGGCATCATATTTTCCGTGAGGTGGAATATGAATTGTAAATGTATTTAGTTAAATGTAATCACTCAAATCGTTAAAGAAATAATAGTAATAAGACGAAGTTTCCTGGTTTCGGTAACCGGCTGTGGCAGTCGGTCGGAAGCAACGAGCCCATTACGTCATCAAAAGGTGTTATTACTCCCGACCGACACGAATAGGAATGCCAGGGAGGAAGATGGCGCCGTAAGTTTGAGCCAAGTACAATGGGCGATAATTAAGCAGGTGGAGAGGAGGAAGCAGTAAGAGGCAGAACTTCCTCACTTGTTGAGGAAGGAAACGACAGGGCTGTTCAACTGCCACGGAGCCAGGTTACTTCGTTTTTCATGAAAGCAAAGTTGTGCAACTCACCCTAATCCCTTACAAAGTCACACAGGTTTTATGAACCCCCGAATGGCTGAAACCTTTCAAGTCAAGTTATGGTATGTCTAGCATTATTCAAGAGGAGAGTTTAGCTGGAATTCAGGAAACGAGAAGGGATTGGAGTCGACATTTCGTTCTTTGGCCAGTTGATCCGGGTAAGAAGGGTGGCGTGAAGCGTCAGACCGGATTGCTAGGGAACACGCGTCTGTGCCAGCTTCTCCAGCACTTCCAGTGCAGTCTGAGTGTAGATCAATTGTCAGTGAGCTTGAGAGCTCAGCCTAATTATGCTCCACGAGCGGTCATCCGACAGGAAGCCAGGGGGACGTTTTGTTCGGCTGCACCGCGTTGTAATGATATCCAAGTGCACTGCAATATACAGCAGTCGGAAATGAAAACCTGCTCTGCTGGTACTCATTAGCAGCTGAGCTGTGCTGGCAACGAAAGTTCAGCCCACGTAGTTTGCAGCACTTGGACAAGCATCCCAAAACACAAAGACACATCAGCGCCAAACCATCAGATTAAACATTCTTCACTGTTGACAGCTTTCTGAAACATGTCCGTCGTACCCCAAAATAATTAAATATCCTGTAGGGTGCCAGCGTGTCAGTACGAGGGGCGTTCAAACGTTCGAACAGTGAAATATGCTACGAAACATAAAGTCTTTAAAAAATTCTGCGCGTTCGCTGACACTTGTTTTGCATTTAAAACAGCAAGGATTGGCGAAATAAAATGCGGGTAATAAAGTTTAATAAGCAATCCCATTACAGGCCTGGAGAGACCCTGAGGGTTCCAGGAGGATGAGGCTCCCAGATTTCAAGACAATCGGCACAAGAAGGTGGTAAGGTTGTCAGCCCTACGAACCGGCCGCCTTTACCCAAGGAAATGTTCCTGGTACTCATTTCTGTTAGAGGCTGAGTCGACCCCAGGGCCATAGTGCGGCCGGCAGGATTATGTCAATAAAAAATTCCAATGACACAATCGGGAATCGAACCCGCGACCTTCCGGCTTGTAGCGCAGTGGCTCAACCAACTGTGCCACCGCGTGCCCCTGTAATAAAGTGTACATATCATTTATGTCTGGAAATTTTGTTTGAGAACGTCTTGTTGTGACAAATATTTGGTTAATTCCTCTAGATATGCATGCACAAACGCATGTACAGCGTCTGTTACTGTTGCGTGTCTGATTTTGACAAAAATTGGAACTGGCCAGCAAAATACCCCGATATGAAACTGCGCATACCTTTTTGTCAGTTTAGTTACTTAGTACACTGAACAGTAGAAGGAAAAACGGCGCAGTTTGTAAGCATATTTCTGCGAATGTTGTCTCTATGTGACAAAACGTCGAGCTTTTGATTTGGAGGAAAGAGCTTTTTCCGCCACAAAGACGACTGGTTGATGCTGTTTAGGGAAGCAGTACGCTGATAGTGCGATAATCAAAGCGGAATCATAGATGCATCGTGTGAGCAGAGTGCCGCTGGCTGTACATTCAGATACAGCCAGACGTTTGAAGTGTAAACGCAGTGTGCTATACATGATGTCTACATGTTACCAGTTAGTGCCGACTGCGGAGCGGATTCTGTGCGTTGACACGGACTCTCCGCTCTGGAACTACAGTCTGGTTCAAACCGTTGTTCACTTTCCACGCATAATGTCATTATTTTAATACAGCCGTACCCTACACAGGCGTGTTACCGTGCTGTCATGTGTGTGGCGGGTTGGTGACGTTGTGTGCAGACGATTTGGTAATGCGAAAGGAATGTCAGAGGGTAAATGTAAAAGGTGTTAGGCAGAACGGGCCAGTCCGGTGTAAAACTGGTGTTAATACAGGAGAAGCCCACTGTACTGTGTTACACACACACAAACATACACAGCTAAATAAACAGCAATTATAAACTCTACATGTTTCGGACAGTTCCTCTGTCCATCATCAGGAGTTTTTCAATGTACACACAGCAATTGTGTCATACAGGTTTGCTGACAGCTTGCGAGCAGGATCAGGACGGAACTGCGTTCTGTCCTGATCCTGCTCGCAAGCTGGAAGCAAACCAGTATGACATATACCATTGCTGTGTGTACAGTGAAAAACTCCTGATGATGGACAGAGGA
>Ga0123352_10015413_pt1 | contig 12166 bp, 5 predicted proteins | sample TergutLab28metaG_FD_89700 | JGI IMG/M metagenome (GOLD analysis project Ga0123352, IMG submission 89700) | Labiotermes labralis P1 segment gut microbial communities from Petit-Saut dam, French Guiana - Lab288 P1 | ecosystem: Host-associated > Arthropoda: Insects > Digestive system > Gut ... | reverse complement strand
CAACTATAGTGGTCGTACCGCACCGCTAACCTCTAAAGTTGCATTTTATATATTTATTCAACAAATATAGGTACTGAATATTTTAAACATGGTATATACTCTCCGTTTTTTTTCTTCAAAATGAAGTTTGTTTCATAATTCTAAAGTTTTTGGTTCCTGTATTATTCACATTTTATATACAGGGTATGCTAAAATTAAAAAAATAATTCCGGCGCCAAAAGGTTAAGTATTGTGCATTTATTGGTTAATAAAAGAAGAATTAATAGTCTACTTGTGTGTTTGTTGTATGCGTCTAATTTTTAAATGCAAGCGGCTGTATCAATTAACGATTTATATTATCGATGTCGGAGCTCGGGTACTGCTGCCTGTATTACGTAGTTGTGGTAAAGGAAAGAAACTAAAAGGAGCGCGGCTGACTTTGAAATGCTGCATTTTTGTCGTATCGTTATAACTAGAAACAAGAACAACAATCGTCATATAATCAAATCTACTTCTGCAGTGGGAACCGTTACTTTGTCACTCTTCGAAACTAGAGCAATTTGGACAAAGACGCAGCTAAAATGGGGCGAATGGTGCGGCCGCACTGGGTGCGCGGTCACAGGGGAGAGAAAATGAATACTTTAGGTGAACAAAAATGATTTTCTGTGTTCAACAAATTTTAAATTACCGAAACAAATAAAAGAAATTCAATAAAATATTGTCACTTTTTTTTTATTTTTAATTTCTTTTAGGTGTGGGCACTTTGATTAGTCTCCCCATCCCCCACCCCCTTCAAAAAAGCCTAGCTACGCTACTGGATTTGGAATCTTATAATTCTTAGTTAGGATCTTCAACTGTGAAGGAAAAAAAATTAGATATCGAGGTCGCCATCCACAGAAACTGAATCGTTTACACTGACTTCTGAATTAATTCAATCACATTACTATAATTCGGTGTTCAGTATTGTCACACCACTCACTCTGAGAGTTAAATATCCATCTAACAAATCACACGTAGTCAAAATCTGATGACAACAACGTAAGTGTTCACCGCGCGCCAATATCCCATCTCATGAAGAGTACCTTCTCTTTACTGGGCAATAAACTGGTCTAATTTTAGAATGGTTAGTAGCATTGTACTTTCTTGCTTCCCTACATGATTGACTTGTTTATTTCCACACTTAATTAGGTACCCAGCCATAAAACAAGAAAGCGCCACTCAAACAGACGCGGTTCTGATGAAGTTGTAGTTATTTTGTTACAGCGACGAAGCTGGTGTAGTGTTAATAATCTATCTTGTGTTTACGAGGTAGATGGCTCGAAGTTTGTCTGGGATACTGACTACCACAATTACGTGTGTTCTTTGATTTTCCCCGTTGGGCGACAAATGCAAAGTTTCTCATTCATTCACCATTCAAGTTCATTTCCCAGTATCATTCCAGTAACACAACCTTTCCTGTTGAAACGGTCTTCGCGTTTTAAACATCCAGAAACGACACCGTCACGAAAATGTTCTAAAATTAATAACAACCTTACACAATTGTCACCGGATTTTAGAACCACATTTACTATATTTCACACCGAAAGATCGACAGAACAGATGAAAGAGAACTTGGAAAGCATATAATCTACTTTCGTTTGACAAAATCAGCAGAAATATAACGCCAGTATTATTTGTAAGGTGATAGATGAATGCAGAATACTACCTCGAAATTGTATGAAAAGAACTCATTAGTATTTTGTCAGGACATTAAATATATATGGGACAGGTAGGGCGATGTTTAATGTTGTACCAGGGAGGAAAGAAGCGGTACAGATTAGCTGAAAGGAGGAATCTAGATATTAAAAGGAATTAAAACAAGTACTGATAAAGGAAGCTGTCTTCTCTCTTTATGAAATGAAGATATTATACGTATTGCTCTTGGATTGTCTGAAAACTCGAAAACGGAGCATACAATTAAATACATACAAATAAAATTGTTTGATCTTGACGAGTAATCAGCAAACAGGAACATAAATAACTCTACAAATAAGCAGAAGTACAGTGTTTACGGCGGTATTCAAATAAACCAAAGGTGCAAATGGCAAAATGACGTACAATAAATGTACAATTATAAATGTATAATGAGGACAGAGCTCTGCAAGCTGACAGTCAGGTATTAAACGGTGTACAGTTCCATAAGCTCTTTTCAGAATTTAATAATAACATTAATTTAATAGTAACAATAATATTAATATTAATAAATAATAATAGAATTATTATTAAACCTCCTACATTCATTTAGTAGTAAATTTTTAAGACAATAACTTATTAACAATTTACTTATGCCTCTTTAAATTTATTTACAAACCTGTGCAAGTAAACTGGAGTCACATTTCTTACATTGTTAGGATTAATTATTCTTAAGATGGGAAGACAAAGACCTGCATAAAGGCAGTCACAGGCTGTCCTATTATAAGGCAATAGGCAGAATGTCATTTTTTTGTTTCGTGGTCGCTAAGATCCGGCTTTGATTATCAGTCCGAAATCTGATTATGTAAAGGTTTACTAAGTCTCCCAAAATCTTTCCACAAAAATTCGGGATAATGCCACGAGAAATCTCTTCTCAATCCTTCTCAGCTCACTGTTCGCTAACCACGTTTCCATTACATGCCAATTAGTCTGAACCAAGGCTTTTTTGTTCAGTAAGTCACAAACACACAAATATTCTGAAACACTTCGAGAAACAGTATAAGGAAATGCGAAAATTCCCCGTCAGTGTAGTTGGTAACATCGTTGATTTATATTGAGCTTCGAATACGCGTTTAAATGTTAAGCACTGTAACCTGCTAGTAAAAACAACTGATAAACTGTAACTGAGTAACTGGCCAGTAATTGAATATGTATCTTCTGAATGTAAAAGCATCTGTTTGGAAGCTGAACGTGTTTGCCTTACGACAGCATACAGAATACGTTGCAAGAGCGTCTACATCAGATACCTTGTACTGTACGTAAGCTTTCAACCACATTACATTTAACAGCTCTGTTGTGCATTTCGAAATGATATTTCACACATTTAATATACGCATACCATCTTTTAATTATGGAGGTAAATCGCATATGAACAGTACCGTAATTCTGGCCTCGACTACAAAATGAGAACTTCGGACGTCACCTGTAAAAGGATGTGTCGTTGTGTGCCATTCTGTCTCATGGTCACATGCAAAATATACATCCTTGGACTAGCTGTCAAGGTCTGTCACACAAAAGCAACAAACACTAATGGCGTCACTAATCAGTACGAATTCAGTAGTCAAAATAGAGCAGGTGTGAAATTGATGATAGATTTGAATGATAATACGTAAGTCAGTTGTGAACAGTGGCGTAGCTAGTTTTCTTGTCGCCCGGGGCGAGTAATCACAATAACCGCCTCTAACTGAAATTAAGTAGCTTAAAAATCACAATTATTTATTGACATTCCTTATATACTGCTCAGTAATTTAAAATACATTGGGAGCAAAAAAATCAAATTCTTTCATTTAATATTCATTTTGCCTCCACAATTTTTTGTTCCTTCGACTCTGATTCCCAAGGCGCTCGTAACTCCCCCCCCCCTTCCCTACCTACGCCCATGGTCATGCACACATAAAAACAAATTTCCAGTTTATAGTAAGTTGCGTCATAAATTTCCTCACAAATTCGTACATTCATTACGCTTTTTATCCTACTTATTCTTGCGAAATATTCAGATTAATCAGAAATCTCTCTGTCCGCTCTGTCAAGCAGACAATATTCTGCACCTTTCTAAAACTGAGATGCTGCTTTGAATAGCTGTACGAGGAATGGAAATTTATCCGTGACTTTCTGTAAAATTACATCTGCAATTTTGAACTTGTAATAGTTCATATTTTCCGCTCTAAAAGTGGAATAAATTATGTAAATAATGATTAAAAATGTATCTGTAATGCGGTAGTCTAAAGTTGGATTCAGGCCGAAACACCAAGAAGAATAAACACCATGCCAATATGGTGATTACGACGGAATTAGAAGACTCAGATGCTGCGATCCTTTGTGTAGTGTTAAAAATTGGTGAAGAAAATCCTTCAACTGTATCGATTTTTACTTAAAATGTAAATAATGAACTAGACTTGTAATGAATGCAGACCGTAATTATAAAGTTCGTTATTACTTCGTAAAATATTGTATATTTTAGTGTTACATTGCACGATACTTTGGTTAACATGAAACGAAAAGTTTCAAACGCTGCACAAGCAGGCGGTTCATTATACTTGGACTATGCCTGAACATGTAGTGACGTCGCCTCGGAGTTTATTAAACCCCAAGGAATGTCTTAGTTGCAAGTTGATTTTATAAATTTTACCGTTTGAAGTAAAATCACCCTCACTCGCTCACATACCGACGTACTGTTTGCTCGCCAAACTGCTGTGTATTACCGGCTGTATGGTGCCTACAAGTTGAAGATTTACAACAAGTGAAATAACACACACTCGATAAGCAGCAGATTGACTAAAATGATAAAGTGCAGCTGTTATTTAACAATAAAGGTGAGTCTTGTCGACTGTATTGAAATTAAAATTTGGTTATAAATTATCATTTGTGAGTTGAGCAATTTTGGCAATTTAATTTGTTGTGTGATTGAAACTCTAAATTCAAAATTTACGCAACTTAGACTAAGATTATATAAAGAAGCGAAGAAACTATTTAAAATTAATTTTAGGTTTAAATGTTGTACTTATTTAGGAATTTACTAAGTTTATTGGAAGTGATATTGATAGTTTGTTGGTAGATTAGAATATAAGTATATTTCTTTGGAAAATTGGATAATTAATTGAGATTATGCTGTATTATCCTTGAATCTCGAATTTCGAAACCCCATTAATAAAGATGAGAGTAATTTGACGATATTAGTAGATTTGATGTCGTCTGGTGGCAGCAATTGGTAATTTGTGTAAGGGTATTTCACAGAGTGGGAATTTTGTAGTATAATTCCGCTCAGTGCCGAATCGCGGTATTAAGTGTAGGCGCAATTCTACTCGGGGGCACTACACAATAATCACAATCACCTGATCAAAATTTCAGCAAGTTCTGTGGAACGTACGGGAAAAACAGAAAGACCCATTGGCATGCTCTAAACTTTGTCGCTGTAACCAGTAAAGCCGAAATTTGGAACTGCCGGATAACTATCACCAGAAGTCATTTAAGTCGAAGTATAACAAAGTATGTAAAGTGGGTTTACGGTATACATTGGAAAGTCCATGTTTGCTCTTGTGTGACTAGCATTTCTTAAGAGTCAACTGGCTGAACGTCAGAATTTCCCAAAAGTAACCAGTGGATATAATGCTGTACTAACAGACCGTTTGTTGCAGACTTTCCTAGGAGCTTACTGTCTTAATCTCCGACTATCTTGAAGACACAGACAGTTAGGTCCTCTGAAAAGTGTGCAGTAAAGTACCAATAACTCGTCGCCATATCCCAGTACAACGTCATCTGTGGGAACTTCAAATCACATGGCGTCTAGTGGGTTCCCTATATTGAAATTCACCAGACTCAGTTCAGTGCTTATGAGAAACATGGGAATGTCCGTTTATTGCCTTCGGTGTACTAGGCTATAATATGAAACTTTATGACTAAAATCAGAAAAATCGGATGCCAAATAAAAAATCCTTCTATCCTGGGAAATATTCCACATCAACCTCCTCAAGAGGCATTAATGCCGTACCTTGTGAAGAAAGCCTCATAACTATATCAAAACAAGATATGAACTCTTATCGACTGAACTCCAGACAGCACAACCACTCTTTAGAATCTCAAATTAGCTTATACATAAAAAAATCCCCGCCCTGTATGGGAGCCGAACCTCCATTACCCTATCTAAAAGATCCCGTCCATAGTCCCTATGCTAAACTCGAATGCAGTATATTTGACACTACATTCATTTAAAAGCCGTTTTAATATTATCCTTGTATCTTAGAAATTGCACCTCCTATGTAGGTGTTCCAGTGAAAGTCTTGTATGCCGTTATCACGTCACGTGTGTTACATGCTGCGAGCATTAAATTTGGTGCTCGTATTATTCAACTCATAATAATATTTGGTGACGGGTACAACATATGAACATCGTCACTGCGTAATCGTCTCCATCCGTCCCCTCCTTCTTTCTTGCTAAGTTCAAAGGTCATCCTCAACACTCCATTGGCTGTCCTCGTTATTTTAACTGGGTTTGAGGGTAATTTCCACACTTATGAAGAAATTCAATATTCTATTACTTTCTAATTCTCTAAACTAGTAACAGCGATATATTCAAAACAATACTCTATTAAGGGAATATACATACACGTATGGTTTCAGCGATCCCACAAAGTCTCCGGCTTCAGGCATACCTACAATTAGGGAGCCTAAATCAGTGTGTTTCTGCCATTGGATCGGTGAAGGTGCCGTATTCTTGAGATCCTTTTGTGCTACCCGTAGCGAGAATATGAGAAGGATGCCACTCAGTCACTTCCGAGATACTAGATGACCTGTGCTTTCTACCCTCTGTAGCGGCGGCAAGTGAGTGGGCCGAGGTGGACACTTGGCCTCTGATACATGCTCACTGCTATCACGTGACTGAGGTAGAAGAACCGTACGGTCTGTGAGACTCGCGCAGAAGGTTGTCATAATCACACCGTCTTTGTGAAACTACTAGAGGCAAATATTCCAAGTGTGTAGTCTTGTCACCAGTTCCATATGAAATTACGACACGCTGCCTTGTAACATGAGTACACGAAACATGGCATCTTTTTGAGCTACGCCTTCACCATTCTGTCGCTTACATGAAAGGAGAATAAGAACACTTCAGTCTCTCATACGACGTCACGGTCAGAACAAGTGCTGCATCGAAGTGTGGAGGAGTTGCTGTGTGTCAATTAGGTGACGGCGCAAGAGAATCAATATCACCGTACCCATCCCAAGTGCCGCGCTCCGACAAAGTGCCCTCATTGCAAACAAAAGCTACAACTCACGGTTCCTTATCATCTGCAGGAATACAAAAAAAATGAGTATAAAACTTCTTTACTTATTGGTTTAATTACAAACCCATCTGTATTAATGACAGTGTACGTTCTTTTTGTTCCTAGCTTTACTCCAGCTGACAGCATTGTCAGCACAAACCCCACGCACCACTAAACTCAGCACTAATTAAATACGAGTACTCGTCTCTGAACAGTAACACGCACATAAAATGTATGCAACTTTCATGGCGTCTATATGCCAGGAAACCTTCTTGGAAGATAGGACGTCACCGTCTCAGATGTTAACAGTTCTCCGTCTGGAAGGCTGCATGTTTCATTATATTCTTATCCGCTGTAATCAAATCAAAGTAAATTTGTAACAGCGGTCCGTTAGTCATTCCACTTTTGTTCAAACCCCTTTTAGGGGGGCTCATAATTACCGGGTGAAACAAACTTTTGTAACCACCTTCAAGCATCGAAGATGCCTTATCGGAGGATCCAGCAAGCCGTAGTGACAAAGATCTGCGTTAGCTTCAGTAGGTAAAAGGTAAAGGTAAAACTAAAGGCAAATTTCGCCACGAAAGCCCAGAGGGGTAGTAGAGGTATAGCTCCACTCTTTCTTTAACCTCAGCGCTAGATGTTGGTGGGTGGTCAACGCCACGACCCGGCCGCTTTACCCCCAGGAAAGACCCGGTAACCATTGTATAGGAGTCTGGTGGGCCCCAGGGCGGGTCTGGACAGGTGCAGAAAATCTCGCCCGCACCGGGATTCGATCCCCGGACCGTCCAGCCCGTAGCGAGTCGCTATACCGACTGAGCTATATCGGCCCACAGCTTCAGTATGACACTGTTGATACGTGCTCCAAGAGCGCGTAAACAGGTACCACGTGCATGAACTGCGCGACAGATTATCAATCGCGGTGCAAATCCCGTCTGTCTCTCTTTAGGAATAACTAACTTTATGTAGCAAAGTTCTTGAGAAACTGATAGCCGTCCAACTGCATCCAAAACGCCCACGTATTTAAAGGAAAATGAATATGTATTGATTTGTTCACAGATTCTTTCAACAGACTCTACACTGAACTAGATTATTTCTTTAGGTTTCTGTGACCGCGCATCGTGAGCAAATTGTGAAATGATAGAGAAAACCAACAAGATGCAACAGATCTGTTGCATCTTGTTGGTTTTCTCTATCATTTCACAATTAGATTATTTCTGTCCACACACACTCTTTCTTTAAGAAGCATTCTAATATTATCATCATATCTAATCACAGGTGTTAGAAACAGCATCTGCCCAAAAAAATCTGCATGCACTTAACGGTTTTCCATGACTGCCACACTTCCCACTCTCTGTCCTGTTTGACATGATCATCCTGACAACCACGACCAGCTAATGGGCCTCACCTATGATCCGCTTAAAATAATAAGGAACACAGAAAACATACTGGAATTGTCTTTTCGATTTTCGTTAGAAAACTTGCCCGTCTTAGAGAAAAACAAGAAAACAAATTCGATCACTCAAGAGTAAAACAATGCAATGAACATTTCTCTTCTCAAGTGAATGTCACCAACAGAAATGTGGTAAGCTCTGAGAAACCTTCAGCTGCTCTAATCGAAATAACCTTGAGGACAGAATATTTGGTGAAGTCAACTTCTTTATTCTGATGCCACCTAAGAGCACAGTCACAAGTGGAGCCAAATATGACGATGGAGGCTGTAACAACGTGTGGACTTGTGGTGCCCAGTGCACACAACAGGGGAAATTATATTCGCGGAAGAAAATCTAAGTGCTCTAGAGAAAACTGTTCAGTTAAAACAGTAACCATTATATGCCGAAAATAAATTATCTGGAATGCCAGCACTTAATTATTTACTTTTAACATAGTCAATTTAGTAAGAAATATCATCTTCCAAACAGGCTGAGGGACAACAACTTATTCTCTAATTGGATCTCAATTATTTTTTAAGAAAAGTGCATATTGAATTCTTATAATAAAACCAATTAGATGCACTAATTTCTCAAATTTATTTTTGGAATAAAACTCTACATGTTTCAGACAGTTCCTCTGTCCATCATCAGGAGTTTTTCACTGTACACGCAGCAATGTTATGTGTCACTCAGGTTTGCTGACAGCAAACCTGTATGACATATACCATTGTTGTGTGTACAGTGAAAAACTCCTTATGATGGACAGAGGAACCGTCCGAAACATGTAGAGTTTTATTCCAAAAATAAATTTGAGAAATTAATGCATATGGTTGGTTTTCTTATAAGAATTTATAACGACGCACGATCACCTGAACGTCAAAGTGCATATAACTTTTAATTTAATTATGTATTCGTAAACATAACATCAAAAAACAATTAGAAGAGATATAAACTTGAAACTTTTTAAAGTAATGATAGTTCTTATGCTTTATATGGAAGTAAAACTTAACGTTAAAAGGAAAAGATATGTAATTGTAATATTAATGAAAAGAAAATGAAATTTTAAAGAAATATCAGGAAGCATGCCCAGACATAGAAAGTTAAAAACACAATAAACAGTGGGAGCTAAAAGTGTGGGCAGTCAAATAAAGAATGTGTGATCAGAGACAGAATTACCTTCCTTGAACACAGTTTCTAATGGATACCAAAAGGAACAAAATAAATACACAGACACACTTAGTGTGTTCCAGAGTTGACAAAGCAGTCGGATTTGAATTGAGCATAATCAATGAAAAGAACAAAACTGTGACTGAACGCGGGCCTGTGAGAAGAGAAGCCGGCATCTAAACGCCCACCTATAATATCTCACTATATTTCTAAACGCTCGTCTACCATCAGAAGTTCCACCTTCCATAAAATACACCGCAACACGATGTTGCTGCTCCGTTTCGCGTTATGACAGCCATGAATCTAGCACGCTCGGTTTCAGCCCTCAGTTTGAGTATTAGCATCCCCGTGGTTATCGTAAATAATTAATTTCCGAACGGACACCATTTAACAGAATAATATGTGCATGTTCCCAAATTTATTCAAGTATTAAATATTGCATTGAACTGCTAGTCCTCATAAGCCATGCTATCTATTATCTGTACTTTGTGCAACCAGATGTCGTTAACAACCCACGAAAACGGAGATAATTCAAATTATTAAAGGGAATATTGATGTTTCATTTCAGAACCTGCACGTTGTGTTATTTAAAAAGGCAATGAACAAAATGTAAACCAGACTACCAGTGGCTGCTAATTTCCCCCCATTGTTGCGGTTCTATATGCAGGTTGGCTCATCAATTAGCTAATTATGTTTCACCACATACACAGCTTTATGGCCTACTGAACAGTAAGCATGTGTACGGCAACCAACCGGTTCCAAATTAACTGCTCCTTATGGTACTATGAAGCCTGCAACTGGAACCAAGTGAAACATAAAGATTATTTGGTGTGAATGCAGCACAAAACTCTTGCACATAACACAATGAACACACACTACTGGATTCCGACAAGCCATTTGAGTAGAAACCGGACAATGAAATAAATCCAACATATTCTATGTTTTGCTTACGAATCCTTCGCACTGTGATCTCAGTAGCTTATTACATTTTCACTGTAATGATTAATTTACCAAATTACTTCATCAAATATTACGCCAATTACACGCCTTGATTTTTCGAACACCCGGTTATGTAAACAAATATCTGCCCCCAAAAGGCACGCAAGACACTCTACCGAATAAATGCTAATTACATTTCACACATTTAACATAAACGCATCTTATATAAGGAAAGTCGGATGGTTTATGGCTGATGAGTGGTGGATGGATGGGCAGGTGCAGAGTTAGACGGATAAACTGATGGTGGGACAAACTGATACCGACTGAACTATATGCTTTCTCACTTGCTACTGGTCTGATTTAAGTCGCGTTTTGTAACATCCTGAAACTGGCTGAAAAAAATATGTTTCCAATACACTGTCTACTGTAAAGATGTTGCGTTTTGTTTGAAAATATCTCATGGAAAATGTTTACCATCGACTAAATTAAACATCATAAATTATCTGCCTTTGAGTGAAAGTTTAAAATACCTGAGGTTGCTTTTGCCCGCTGGCTGCGATTTGATGAAAACTGTATAAAGTTCTGACACCTGTCCAATACAGCAGAGCTCCGACGCACTCAGTTCGGAGAAGACCCGACTGCTGCTGTAACACATTTCAGCAGCCCGAGCATCAAACATGCTGGTGCCCCAGTAACTTTCCTGACGTGTCTTTGGGAGGTTTGCGGTTCGAATCTCGACCGAGGCACCTGTCTTTCTGGCCGAAGTTTCTTGTGGTTTTCCTTAGTCACTCCAGGAAAATAACTGGATAACACCTAGCTTAAAACATCATCGCTTCCTTCCAAATTCTAAATCGTCATTCATTCATTCATTCATTCATTCATTCATTCATCCCTGTCCTACGAGTTAACGGTATTTTATTTTAAAAATAACACCATATGCCTATTAATCAAAATGTTACAAAACACATACTCTAGCCAACCGCATATACAAAATTATCTAACTGAACATTCTGACCATCAACATTCACAAGTATCTGAACACAGGACATGCTGCTGTTTTGACAGTTGGATTGACAGCTACGTAACAACTAAGCAGGTGAATGAGACCCAAACTTTACAGATCATTCTTATTGCCATTTACCTGGGTAGTAGACAACATTCTTTGTGACTGAGTATTCCGCTTCTGGAATACGCAGCTCGCAGGCAAACACCGTGGGCGTCCCCAGATCTCTGTCCTGCACCACTCTTCTGGCTACGATATCATAAGAGCCCTGGCGGGATACAGTCTCCACCAGCACTCCGTCCACTTCGGTCCTGTGTAACACAAATCAGTCATTTGTTGTAGGACGATTGAGCAATCATCAGCGAGCATTAGGGATAACTAAATCATAAATGGAACGGAATAGCGCAGTTTGGGCTAAGTAATAAGAAGCGCACTTGCTAAAGGAGCTACAGTATATGTTATCCGACTCATTCTACAGCCTACTGCAGCAAAAACTTATCCAAAATTATTCGACAGGTTTTCTCTTGCTAGGACCAAATAGCAAAATACTCCACTTCGAAACTAGAACTAGTACACATATAAAACTTCTTATGTAGGTACCAGTATCTACCCTACAACGATTGCTATTATTATTATTATTATTATTATTATTATTATTAT
>Ga0123352_10015410_pt1 | contig 12169 bp, 10 predicted proteins | sample TergutLab28metaG_FD_89700 | JGI IMG/M metagenome (GOLD analysis project Ga0123352, IMG submission 89700) | Labiotermes labralis P1 segment gut microbial communities from Petit-Saut dam, French Guiana - Lab288 P1 | ecosystem: Host-associated > Arthropoda: Insects > Digestive system > Gut ... | reverse complement strand
GGTCCACTCAGCCTCGTGAGCCTCGTGAGGTCAATTGAGGAGCTACTTGAATGAAAAAAGTAGCGGCTCCAGGTCTAGAAAACAGAGATTAACGACTGTGGGGACCCGTTGCGCTGACCACGTAACACCCCTCTATCCGCAAAAGTTGGCACTAACTTCGCCGACCGGCGGTGGCCGCTCTGTCGGTATAGTTCGCGTGCGGACTAAGACCACGGAGTTTAGTTTTTTAGTTTTATATGCATTACAATGTGTGAGTACAAAAAACCTGGTTTTATTATTTAATTAGATAAGAGTGCACTAAGCGCAGCTGTGGGTGTGGTTATATCTGCCGTTGTTCGTCCGACCCGTACTTCTCAGCGTTACTGTTGTGTTCAGATGTTGTTAAATCCAACTGTTCTTAAACTGTGTGACTGATTTATTTTGATCGACAAAATTTCATGTAATGTAATGGAATAAACTTTAGGTACCTTTTCCCCTCACAGCGCAGGAGCCCTCACTAGGTCAGAGCCTCCACTATATTCGAGGCTTCGCGATCGCACTCAGACACACCACACCCGGTAGAATTCCTCTGGGCGAGTGATCAGCACGACGCAGAGACTTCTACGTGAAAACACACAACAGTCACAAGAGACAGCGACATATGCCCCCGGCGGGATTCGAACTCCCAATCCTAGCAAGCGTGCGGCAGCTGCGATCGGCACACTTTAAGGTGTATATAGTTTAAATCGTTTGGGAAAATACTGTGGAGTTTCGTTAATCACTTATGTAGATAATTACTATTGGTCAGTCGATTGACTCATGAGAAAATGGAAACACGGTTTTTTTGCAAAAAATTATTATCAGTAATGCGACAGTTGTCATGTTCTTAGCAAGCTTAGCTTTAGGATTTAGGCCTATTCTAGCACTTCTTGTGTCAACTGTGTCTCCTACGCCTGCACGGAGGTTGGTTTTGTCACCAAGCATAAATAATTTATTCGCGAATGAATTAGAAGTTTATCATTTGGAGTTTAAGTTACGAGAAAGTTTGTTCAGAACGCTTTGAAGTTGCATAAGAGAAGTACAAGCAGAGTTTCATATTCGGAGGTTAGAATTTCTGAGTCATCTTAAGTAACTGAGTCACGGAAATGTCTAAACAGTTTGTCCTTAAGCTCAGTCTATAATTGCTTCTGATGAGATTTCGTTACAATAAACCTATTACTTTCAGCATAAATGTTGAAAACCCTATGACGATGGACAGAGTGGAAATTAAGCAATATTTTATTTTACTTTTATTTTCTGTTAGGGTAAAGGGGAGAGGAATTATAGTTCCATGCATTCTTAACCTCGGCACTACGTGGATTAAGTGGACAGATTTATGCCTTGGCCGGCTTGACCCCAGGTAAATATCCTCTTAAGTCCTCTGAACATAAGACGAACAAACACACTCGCACTAGCACGAGACAATGAGAAGTGCAAATGCAAACAAAATTATTCTTGATCCAGGTGTTTCCAGCGCACCCCGTCACACCCTGCTACTATCACGTCCGTTTTAATACAGGGTGATTCATAGAGAACGATATGCAAATATCGTATTTAGTTCAGAACACGAACGGCGCCAGTGATTAACTCGACACTTCACGCAGAGGACGGCCGTAAGTCATTTCGCCTCTTTCGTGCTCAGTGGCAAGTTGCGGCAAAGTTAATTTACCCGCGCGTCCGCCACTGTCGTGCGGTAGGTCTACTGTGTCGTAGACTGCGTTTGAAATGTGATGGCACACGCGCAGATAACAGATTTCGTCTTTCGGCTAAACGGACGAGTCCATTTAAATCGGCGGGGGCGTCAGTTCAGTCGACTACTGGTAGCCGAGGTGTGCGCATCAGCAGTAGTAATGCTGGATACACCATGTTCCGAGGTAGTGTGAAGAGTACTGGCTAACCACACTATTCGCCAGTTTCCTCTTCAATTCCCCTCCCGTGCGTCACCGTGTGCCATCACATTTCAACTGGACTGTACACACTGCAAGAGTGTGTGTTTCTTATGCGAACTACTGGGTTACCGGCTCACATTGCGCGACACAGACGGAGTACAGGAAACCATTTAGTGGACGTAACGTGCCAGCTGATTCCGCACAATCAATACATAAATAGTTGTCCATCGATCTATATGAATCACCCTGTATTTCCTTCTATATACGCTTATTTCATCCAAATACCCTTCCCTTCATGTGTACCAACTACACGTTTGAATTATTTTAAGGCAGCCTTTGGGGCGGGGGTGGGGGGTGAAATAAGGCTAAATTGATACCTGCATACGGCGAGAAGGCATATGGAGGAGTGGAGGTATAACTCCACGCATTCTTAACCTGAGCACTAGATGGAGGTAAGTGGTTAGCCTGTGTTCCGAGGATTCAGCCCCAGTACCCTTTGAATAGGAGATTTTTTTATCCTCAGAGTAGGTATGTACGATTTGGAGATGGAAAGAGTTTTGTGTTTTTCCCGGGAAAGATCCGCCGTTCCCGGTTTGATCAGCCCGTAGCCGGCCACTATACTGACTGCGCCATCTCTGCTTCATACTTTTGCAAGACAGAATTGAAAGAAATTAATTACCCCCGCAATTAAGTATACAGACACGATAATCAGGTGTTTTGATCATCCTAGTTATTGAAAGTTGACCGGTAGATGAGAAAGTTGAATGAACAATTGAATAGCTGTGAACTAGACGACCGGGGTTTGAAACTCGCCCATGACAGGAATACTTACCGTCGCTACCTAGTCCAGACAGGGTATGGAGTCGACACTTTCACAGGGTTGAAGCAAAATGAAAGTGACTGCCTTCTTAGTACCAATGTCTAGAAAGCACAAATCTTCACCTCCATTCCCCATTGAAGCCTTCGCTTCCTTTCATTATGCTTAGGAAAACAGATAATTTTACGTCAATTTCCCTGTTTATCCTTTTAATCGGTAACTTTTTAAAAGTATATAATGCTGTTAAAATGTCGTTTTTCGATCTATGAAATACCAGAATGTATCTAGTTTGTAATTCGCTTAGAAGTAACTCCATGGTAAAAAGGTAAATTTCACCCTAGAACAAGCCATGAAAGCTCAGACGGAATGTAGAAGTATAGCTCTACTCTTTCTTTAACTTCGGCGCTGGTCAACGCCACACCTTGGCCACTTCACTCCCCACGAAAAGAGAGCCCGTACCCATTATACAGGTGCCTTGGTGGGCTTCAGGGCCTTTCAGAACAGGTGCGGAAAATCTCGCCCCCACGAGGATTCGATCAGCGGACGTCCAGACCGTAGACAGTCGTTATACCGAATACGCAATCCCAGCCCACCGCAAATAGCTCCATGTTGTATGATATTTGTATAAATTTTTCAACAAACATTTGGTAGGTCATGAAATTCGATCCACTCCTGCTAAATTTCATAGAATGTTAATAAAATGCCGGCATTCAGAGTGTTCTGAATTGCAGTTTAACTCGGTTCTAACGAACCAGTTTAGTGCAACACCTCGGCTATAGCGTTATACATTTTCTGCTACCAACGAATTCCCCATAAGGCACGTGTTTCCATATTTTGCTTAGTGCGACATTGGCTACATGAGAGCATCTACCGCGGTAAAACAACATGGCCATTATCAGTTCCAATATCATTTTCCAATGAATAGGCTATTTTGAAAATCCAACCCTTTCCTTGTCCTCGAGAAAATAAGCCCTGCAATATTTCAAGTAATTGTATAAATTCTGGAGACATTATTAAAGGTAATTCATGATTTTAGACTTCCACCGCCATGTAAATGAGATCGTCGCTCTTCTGGGATGTTACGCAGCCTAGATTGGTAGATAGTTACCGACGTTTCTTGGACTACTTGGGATCCATAGGTAATCCTGAAACGTCGGTAACTAGCCACCAATCTACGCTGCGTAACGTCCAGAAGAGCGAAGATACCAACGGTTAATTCACTCTGTGCACAAAGTTACCCTCTACTTTCCTATTCCTGCAGTAAACTGGAGACAGAGCAATTGCATGGTCACAGTGACGAACAAAAGGAAGGCTTTGACCATCGAAGGAGCTCGTAAAGTGAAACGAGAAATATGGAGAGGAAAGATCAAAGCTGACGTGTGACGGGAATTTGGTCTCGTAAATTCTGTGATCCAAAGGATTTGGAAAAACACAAAACCGAAATTGTTATTAGTTTGAACGGAACGAATCGGGAATAAATCGATTTCGAAAGACTGAAAGAAGTGACTTCGATGAGGCGCTGCTTATGTGGTTGTAGCAACAGAGGGGTGTTAATTACCAGTGAGCGGTCTTCTTCTCATGATAATTTTTGCTCTTCCTAAATGTTAAACGCAAGTTACTAATTTTTTTTGGCGTAAGTATTTATGGAAATTTGAATTATATAAAAGTAATTTTTATTCTATCTAATTTTTAATTGTAATTGAATTTTAAATTATGTTATAGTGTAAACTTTTAAACAATATGCATGCAGGTCCGTATTTTGTCTTGAAATATTTTTTCCTCGCTTGTTCAGTACCATAGACTTCGCTTAGAGCGACCCTCATTTATGACGACACACTATAATCGGAACCCCCCCTTGACGTAACCAAAATCCATTGTATTTGTAACCAATCCGCATCTTCGCAGTTCGTATTTGGAAGGTTAATGTAATAATATCTTCCATCTATACTTGGTCTTCCACGTAGCCTCCAACACAAACTTAGGGTGGGTCCACACTTGTAACGTTACCGCGTACCGTAACGCCGTGAGGTTGCAATTTACTCACACGATACGGAGTTACGAGCTGAACTTTCATCCCGTGCCTCACGGCGTAACCGTATCGTGCGAGCGTTACACATTGGGGTTCCCAGTTTGTTACGGGAGTCCGAGCGATGTCTTTGCAGCTAGCAGCGGCTTCGTACATTTATATACATTACACTTTAAAGAAACAGAGAAAAGAGCGGTGGTGGTGGCAAAGGCAACTGCACACAAGTAGGGAAGTGTACAGCGGTTCAAGTTTGCTGGCAGACTTGAATTTTCAGCCGGTCAGTAGGTTATATAAGAATTTCACCAGAATGTCTCCCAGTGAATTTGAATTTTTAATTAATTTGATTGGAGAAAAAATCTCGTAAAAGGACACAGCGTCCAGGAAAACCATTTCTCTTCAAGAAAGGTTGGCACTGACGCTACGTTTCTTGGCAAGTGGTGATTCGTAGGTTAGCCATCTTCAAAATTTCCAAGCAAGCAATCAGCTGCATCGTGCCGGAAGTATGTGAAGCTCTTGTTGCAAAATTGAAGGATTATACACAGGTAAGACAAATATTATTATTTGTGGTTTGTGAAAGAAATTTAAAATTAGATTGTAATCAGAACTTTTAATTAAACACATATTTTACAGAAACACTTCCATTTAAAACAGGTCAAATTATTCTACAAACACCTGTGTATCAATATTTTCTCCTGAACATGTCGTAGCTGGCGAGATGCTTTCTTTGGGAACACCATGGGGCAGAATTGAGTTATTGTACTGACTGGCTTGTGACGGAGAAGTGTTTTGAGAACATGACGGAGAAGGGTTTTGAGAACAGTGGGATGAAAGAGAAGTGTGCGGAGGAGGATTGATACTTTGAAGGTACATTTTAGATGGACCACTTCGGAAGTGGGCTTGAGGTGGGTTAATTGGCTGGAGATGGGTGTGATGATAGCGTTCATGAAGCCCCCTGTTTCCATTTAATAATGATTTCATTTTGAGTGACATATCGTACCGTTTCATTATAATTCCTTCATTTCGAGGCTATCATATTCCCAAAATGTTGACACTCGTCGTTCATAGTTTGGTTTGAACAAGCTGTTAATAATTCTAACGTTTTTTCAAGACGCTGATATTTCGTTTTCTTTTTCTTTCTTGGTGGCTGCGGGGGCACGGATTCACTCGCGTTTTCAGATGATTTTTCTTCTTTGGCTTTTGACTGGTCCATATCTCCACCTTCTGGTGTCTCACATTCATTATTTATATAGAAAAATAAAAAATATTCAACAAAATTATTAACATTTTGGAATGACAAGAAATATTTTGTACAGCGTTTTGAATTAGTAAGCAAGGAATATTATTTAAGGTTTCATTTCATTTAACTAAATTTATGTGTTTTCAGATACCAAAAACAGAACAGGAATGGCTGGTAGTGTCAAAGCAGTATCAAACATCGTGGAATTTCCCGCATGTAGTGGAGGCTATTGATGGGAAACATGTGGTGCTACAGTGTCCAAGAAATAGTGCCAGTGAATACTTTAACTACAAAAATGCCTTCAGTATTTTTACTCTTCGCTTTAGTGGATGCTAATTACAACTTTATGTTTGTCGACGTAGGATGTCAGGGAAGAATTTCTGACAGCGGTGTTTTTACGAACACTGAGCTATATAAGAAACTAGAAACAAAAACCTTAAGTCTTCCTCAGCCGGTTCCTTTAAACGAGAGAGAAAAAAAGTGTTCCATACTTTTTTGTTGGAGATGAAGCTCTTCCTTTAAGCGAGAATCTCATGAAAGTTTATCCGGTACAACATCCAAAGGAATCAAAAGAACGAATTTTCAATTACAGGATCTGCAGAGCCCGAAGAGTTGTAGAAAATGTATTTGGCCTCTCGTCATCGGTGTTCCGAGTGCTTCGTAAACCTGTGCTTTTGGAACCAGAAGAAGCTCAACTCGTTGCAGTGACTATTGCTTGCTTACACAATTTCTTAAGAAGAAGCCCTGATTCGGCAGCAATTTATACTCCACCAGGCACGTTTGATTATGAAGAAAACGGTCGAGTGATTGAAGGCAGCTGGAGAGCCACGAGTAATGAAAGTATGACTTCTTTATTTCCTATTAGAAAGATTGCACGTAAACCACCTTTGAAGGCGAAAGAAATAAGGGAGGAATTAGCAGCTTATTTCCTGAGTGGAGGAAGAGTGGATTGGCAAAATGACTGCGCGTAAAGTTGGCACATTTTTTAAAAAACCTCGTTGCTTTGAAATTTATTTAACACTTTCACAAACACTGAAATTTGTGATGAGTTGTACTTACAGTGTTCAGTGTCTGTCGTGGTTTCGTTTTGTCCACTATAAATCCCAGGTTTTCATATGCAAACCACGAGCTTTTATGCACTTAATCTCTTGCTGCAAAGAAAAGTAAGTATTAATTAGTAAACTTATTTTGTATGGTCGTGTCATTACATGAAGCCTAGGCTTCAAAAAGAAATAAATATTTGTAAAAATCAGTGGACAAAAACGTGTTTTCTTTAAAATATATGCTGAGACCTTCATTTACCTGATTGTTTTTCACTCACATGTAATGAGTGTGCCTAACAGCGTGTAGAATGCAGTTGTTTCATGTCACGATAAAATATAGGCATTGCCGAAGTACATAAATAGTTCAATTGAAAGTACTCGCCTTTTCCTGTTCCACTGCTTTTCATCTTCATTTTCTCCCGTCGGAGAGATGACAATAAGTTCTCCATTTACTTTTTGCACTCATCGACGGGTCTGTTCATTTCGTTTCCCAGTTCCTCCCAAGCATCTTGCTTTCTAATTTTGTTAAAATGCATTGGGTGCTTTGGGTCCCATATTATTTCTTTTCTTTTTTAAAGTTCCATTAATTGTATGGCACTTTCCTGAGTCCACTCAATTTCACATTTACCAAAACGCTCAACAAACCGCACAGCACTACATATTCACACCACCCTTCTAGACAGAAGCATCAGGAGTGAAAAGAAGGGCAGAGGAGTGGAAGGTGGTGACGTGTCACGCTGCACTTCCACACCTGCTCCGGCCCTAACCGTAACATCCCTTTGATGTGAAGGTCAAATACCGACAGCGCACCGAACAAACCCGTAACGTGACCGCGTAACCAACTTTTGATACGTTACGCGGTCACGAGTCCCGTCCACACTGTCACGATACGGTGTTACGTTACGCGGTAACGTTACAAGTCTGGACCCACCCTTAGTTGCTGTACGTAGGCTGTTGTTCCCAATTATATTGTTCATATGGAGTTTTGTATGGTTACTTCATTGCCGCTGATTTTATCACACTAAGTGAGATAAGTATGTCCGTCGCTACGGAAGGACGCGTCCTTCATATCACTTCAATATCGACCCAAAATATTTCAGTCGCCACGAAGACAGAAGTAGCAAGATGTAACATCTCAGAAGAACATCATTTGAATAACAGCATCTCTGAAAGTCAGCAGACTTATACAAGACGTGTTATTTGTCATATGCCTTATCGTTTAGGGTTTGAGGCTTCATTATATTTTGTGAAAAGGTTTTCCTTTTCTTTATTCAAACTGTTATAAGGAATAGAGCACATAATTTATTTTGATTGATGACTGAATGGCTAAGATTTCAGATGATTCAGTTTTTATGATTTGGTCTGTATCTGCATCAGTCAGGGGCTTGTTTCAAATTGTGTAATGTAAACCAGTCTGGCTTTGTTGTGCACTTGTAGCTACCGTACACCTGTTTCCGCCCAAACCTTCATATACTAAAATTCTCACGCGTTTTTTAATCACTGCCTGTAATTTAGTGGTGAATACCAGCTTAATGGAATATGCGCCAGAGGTTTTAAAAAAACTATATTGTATATATAAGCTTATCATAAAGGGCGGAAGCCATAGTTATAAAGTGCCTTGTGCCAGACTACATAGGTAATTTTCCGCTTTCCGGTTAACGTTATGTAGTTATCGTAAATTCTGCCAACCTGGGGCGACTCTGATTATAAATAAGTACTTTACGAATAGCTATTCTACGTTTCAAACAAGACGGCGGATATTGCGCAATGTTATTCAACAGTCCCTCAGCTAACTTTCCCCCTCTGTTTTATTGACTGATTAACAAATCCAAAAAATTTTCAGCTTCACGATATTTGTTTCGGCATGAAATTGTGTCCCCACTTCTGCATCCCATGTCTTGTGGCCATACAGTTTGCTGCATTGTACACCAAGTAGAGATTGTTACTGCGGAGTTTACAGACAACCTTGGCTGTTGTTAACGCTGGAGAAAGTGGACCTTCCTTTGCTTGTGACCAGTAACCTATTGTACTCCAGTTGCAAATAAATTCAGCTGCAGTGCAGTCACGTTTTTGCGTAAAAGATAATATCTTTGTTTTCTGTAGTGTTCTGTGTGATTAGAACTGCGAATAAATTTGACTTCCAACTTGAAATGGACGAAACACCTAACAAACGGCCGCTTATGTTTGTGAGAGTATCTGAATATTTTCTCTTGACTGTCGTCGCGAGTGTTGTTTGAATCTATCCACACTGTACAGGTCAACTATATTCTCTTGACTAAACGATAGCAATTTTTGTTACGACATCTTGTCTCATTCACAGTCAGCAACTACCTACCTCGAAGACAGGCCAGAATACCTTCATTTCTGAGTATCAGGCTAAAGTGATTTGTGCCTCTACTTCAGTAAGAATTTTGGAACAAGAGACGCACTTGGAAAACGCGCTAAGCTATTTCCAGCCTACAATTGTCGCCTCACTGTTATAATTATTTTATCATCACGATGACGACGATACTCTTGTGTACAACACAATGCAGTTTGGTAGATACTACCGTATCGGAGGAACTGCTGCATAAATTTTAAGTTTAGTACCCTGAAAATGCAGTGATAAATGGGTACCTGTCACCTCGTCATGGCGCGTCCTCAGGTTGCGGATGGAGTAATTCCCTCCAATATGGAGGGTAGCTGCGAATATATTGAATAAGCAATCGCGGAGAGCCGACAAGGGGTTGTCTCCAAGCTTTGGGTTGAGGGAGGTGCTAACAACTACTCACGGTAACAACGTATCTTGTACGAAACATTCATAGAGTAAGCATTGGACCTGGACTGATGCTTTGGTATGACATAAGCAACGAAAAAAGGACATGAGATTTGGTATGTGGAATGTTAGGAGCCTGTATAAGGCAGGTTCACGTACTGCGGCAGCCAGGAAATTAGCAAGGTATAAATTAGATTTAGTGAGTGTGCAGGAGGTTAGGTGGGACAAGGGGGGCACAGTAAGAGCAGGGGGTTAAAATTTTTATTTTTATTTTTTTATTTACTGAAATTGGGTTGTTACCTAGTGGCAGTGATTATTTTACATATAAACAAAACATGAAATTGGTTACTACTAGATTTAAGTCGGGAGTGCTACATGAGAAGCTTTTCTAAGGGAGAGGAAAGGAAAATCATCCAATGCGAACAGGACTTTTTGTAGACCACAGAATAGTAACGGCATTAAAGAGAATAGAGTTTGTTAGCGATAGGGTGTCATATACAGTTCTGAGAGGTTGCTGGTGCAATATCATTTTTTTTCATATGCATGTACCAAGTGAGGCGAAAAGTGATGATTCTAAAGACAGTTTTTATGAGAAATTAGAGCAGGATTTTTTTTTATCATTTTCCTAAGTACCATATGAAAACTCTGTTAGGAGATTTTAATGCAAAAGTTGGCGAGAGAGTATTTTCAAACCGACAATTGGGAATGAGAGTCTACATCAGAATAGTAATGATAATGGTGTTAGAATAGTAAACTTGACCACATCAAAAAATGTGTTTGTGAAGAGCACAATGTTCCTTCATCGAAACCTTTATAAGTACACCTGGACCTCTCCTGACGGGTAGACTCACAAACAGTTTGATCACATCCTGATACATAGGAGATGGCTTTCGAGTATACTAGATGTACGAAGTTTCAGCGGAGCTGACCGTGATACTGATCACTATCTGGTGGTTGCAAATTTAGGGAAAGATTGGCAGTAAATAAACAAAGAGCACAGAAGTTTGATGGAGGAAGATTTTATCTCAGGCAGCTAAATGAGTTGGAGGTTAGGAAACAGTATCAGATTGAGATTACAAACAGGTTTGCATCTCTGGAGAACTCAAGTGATGTAGAGGACATAAATAGGGCTTGGGAGAATATTAAAGATAATATAACACCAGCTAAAGACAAGTCTAGGTCTGCATGAATTGAAGCAGCATAAGGCATGGTTTGATAAAAAAAAATATTGACGTTTTTAGATCAAAAGAAACAGGCTAAAATGCAGTGGGGGTACAGGATCCAAGCCAAAGCAATGTAGATATTCTAAACAATGTACACGTGAAGCTAGCAGACATTTCAGGAATAAAAAGAAGGAATAACTGAAAGCAAAAATTGAGGAACTTGAAACTAACATTAAGATAAAAAATATTAGGGACTCTATAGGGTCATCAATGATTTTAATAAGGTTTACCAGCCTAGAAATAATATAGTTAAGTATGAGATTGGTAATTTGGTTGCAGACTCCCACAGTATTTTGGTTAGGTGGAAAAACCATTTCTCTCAGCTATTGAATATACACGGGGTTAATGATCGTAGGCAGACAGAAATACCTGCAACAGAACCACTAGTGATTGAGCCAAGTGCCTCTGAGGTTGAGTTGGATATTGAAAAGCTAAAAGGTCACAAATCACCAGGTAATGATCAAATTTCAACAGAATTGATTAAGGCAGGGTGTGGAATAATTCGCTATGAGATCCATAAACTTATTTGTTCCTTTTGAGATAAGGAGGAATTGCCTGAGGCGTGTAACGTGTCGACCATTGTATCTATCTATAAGATGGGCGATAAAACAGATTGTAGTAATTATAGGGGCGTATCATTTTTGTCAACTACGTACAAAATATTATACAACATCCTGCTGTCAATGTTAACTCCTTATGCAGAGGAAACTAATGGGGATCATCAATGTGGATTTCGACGCAACAGGTCAACTACTGATCATATATTCTGCATTCGTCAAATACTTCAGAAAAAAGAGGAATAAAACGAAGCAGTGCATCGGTTCTTTATAGACTTCAAGGAAGCTTGTGATTCACTTAGGAGGGAGGTCTTGTATAATATTCTCATCGAGTTTGGTAGGCTGATGAAACTGGTAAGACTAATTGAAATGTGTCTGATTGAAACGTTCAGCAGAATCCGGATAGAATGAATGAATGAATGAATGATATATTTAACTGCAATTGGGTGTAAACCCGGTGGCAGTGGTACACGTTTACAGGCCGAAATTACATATAACAACAACAATCAACACCAACAATACATAGAGCAAACCATTTACCCTACTCTGGGCGGAAGTCAGGATGCGGACCGTGCCCCGTCTTTGAGAGGAATACCCTAGCATT
>Ga0123352_10015405_pt1 | contig 12170 bp, 6 predicted proteins | sample TergutLab28metaG_FD_89700 | JGI IMG/M metagenome (GOLD analysis project Ga0123352, IMG submission 89700) | Labiotermes labralis P1 segment gut microbial communities from Petit-Saut dam, French Guiana - Lab288 P1 | ecosystem: Host-associated > Arthropoda: Insects > Digestive system > Gut ... | reverse complement strand
TTGAATTAACGGGGCCCAAAAATTTGGGCCCGGCCCTTTTTTTTTTTTGCTGCGCCCCCCCCCCCCCCCCCCTTCACCGTCCCTTGGGCCAAGTGGTGGCCCCCCCCCCCCCCAAACACTTGCCTATGATGGAGAATACACAGAAAGCGTAGATCTTCCCTGAACCTGCAAATCATTGACGGCCTCTTTGGGTCTTCTGCAGTCTTCTTATTGCTTAATTCACTTGCTTTCTTCCACCCTCTTCATATCCCCTCTTTCAGTTATACGATCCATTTTCTTTTGTTATCTTAGTCCCATTTTTACTTCAACCCCGAATAAAACATTGTGGGGTCATAAAAGGCTGGAAAATGAAATGTTCTACTGCTGGGGATTTATCTGCCGTAGTTGGAAATATACAGGTTTTGTTACTACTTTAATGGGCTCACGATAGCATTTTGCACTGAAGTATGCATCGTGCTGACGGGCCCAGAGTAGCATAAGGGCACTATGTGACAACTTTGACTGAAACGTGTGGACTGCAGAAGTGTGACAGAACACGCATTCAAACTGCAGGATGGTTTGCTTGGAAAGACTTGCCACGTACGCTTGAAGTAACTTTAATAGCCACATACCAAGAGTTTTCGCAAGAAAAACACGACAATTAAATGTTTATTGGAAAGTGCATCATTGTCATAGTTGAAGAAAAAAAAACCAACTAGATGTTCAGCCGGCAGTCCGGATACCACCCTAGCCGAACCGCACCCTAAATCCAACACATAGCAATCCAAGAACAATACAGCCAATGTGGTAGTTCAACAACATAGTCGCAAACTCCTGAAGATGGACATATTAATGCCCGAAACATATTGAGTATCTAAGATGTAAGGTAAATATAACAAGTGACATCTAGTTGGTTTTTTATTCTTCAACGACAATTTGCTTCGTCGTATCATCTGTCTGCATGTGTCATGGCAAATCCACACAGGACGAGTTTTCGTGAAATTGATATTTGGTAAAGGTACAGGTAAAGGTAAAGTTCACCCTAGAACAGGCCACGAAGGTCCAGAGGGGGAGTAGAGGTATAGCTCTACCTTTTCTTTAACCTCGACGCTAGACGGGGGTGGGTGGTCAGCGCCACGCCCCGGCCGCTTTACCCCCGGTACCCACTGTATAGGGGGTTGGGTGGGCCCCAGGACCTGTCTGGACGTTTGTGGAAAATCTCGACCCCCACCGGGATTCGATTCCCGGACCGTTCTTTAAATAAACTTTCGACATATTCCCTTTTTGGTTAAATACAAATAACAGGCGCGTTACATGGGTACGTCTGTGATCTGTGATCCGTCGCCATGATTAGTCTTCATATCTGGGACAGAGTGTGTTCTCTGTGAGGCTCGTGCTAAGGAAAACAAAGGGAAGTCGTGACCGATTCCAGATTGGTTGATAAGACAAGACTGTAGATATGTTGTTTAAGTGGCACAGAACATCCCTAGCGTGTGTTGATGTGGAAACTACTTAGCGAATTTAACAGGTAAATCAGTCCCATTACAGGCCCGAGGTGCCCAGACGGTTCCAGGAAGTTAAGGTTCCCAGATTTCATGACAACGGCACAGGTTGGTGGTAAGGTTTTCAGCCTTACGCACCGGCCGCCTTTACCCCCAGTATATGCTCCTGGTACTCATTTTTTTCTAGAGGCTGAGTCGACCCCAGGACCATAGTGCGATCGGAAAGATTTTATGTCAATGAAAAATTCCAATGACACCAGATGGGATCGAAGCAGTGACCTTCCCATTTGTAGCGCAGCACCTTAACCACTGTGCCACCGAGGTCCCTAGCGAATTTGATATCTAGGGAAAATAACAGAGTGATCGCGCTAGAAATGTTATATTCCGAGGAAATTTGTCTTGTTTCAGTGATATGAGGCAGTTAGTTTTGTGATCTTAACAGTGAAGTTTATGTCAAGTCCTACATACATGTGCAGACTGAAGAAAACGGGTCTGTGTATTCTACGTGATTAGTCATGATAAAAGAATTGTAAGAATGTAAATTTGTCCCTGTTCTGAAGTGAACACCGTGCCAAGAAAACGTATGGACTTGGAGGAAGGTCTCCAGCCATTCTTAGCCTTTGCACTTGATTGAAGTGAGTGGCGAGTTTCACACCATGTATGTTTTTATCTCAGAAGGTAGCCCAGTAATTGTACTGACTCAGCTATCCCTTTGAAGGTGGTAAGGTTATCAGCCCTACGCACTGGCCGCATTTACCCCCCAGGATATATTCCTGGTACTCATTTCTGTTAGAGACATTTCGCTTTTATTTATTCTACGTTTGTTTGAAAGTGCGTAGATTACGTAACGTCGAATGAAACTACGATTACTGAATAGGTCTATTGCATTGTGAAAATGTGGCCGCAACGCGGTTTGAGGTACTGGATCAGCATTTGGAAAAATTTTACCAGCATTTTGAGGTGCTGTCCCAACATACCGTATATTCTCGAATCTAATCCGCACCCGAATTTAATCCGCACTAGTTTTTGCCGATTTCTTAAACGTAAAAAAAATAGTTCGCGGTTCTAATCCGCACCTTTCCTTCAACCGTCCCTTGCCTACAAGGCAGACTGATTCAGTTATAAGTGATGACGGCGAGTCTGATGAATAATAAATTATAAATATTATATTATGTATTATATAATATTAGAAATAACAAATAAAATAATAAATTGTTGTATTGTATTGTTCTTACGGCAAATACAGCAGCTCTATCATTTTTTCAAAATCCAGCTCACGACCGCGAATCTAATCCGCATCTGAGTTTTTAGCCCTCTGAAACTATAAAAAGGGTGCGGATTAGATTCGAGAATATACGGTATTGATGTACTGTTCCTGCATTCTGAGGAACTGTTCCAACACTTTGAGGTACTGTTCCAGCATTTCAAATATTGTCCCAATATTCTGGGTACCGTTCCACTGCTTGAGGTACCGCCCCAGCATTTCAGGCACTGTGCCAGGAATTGAGGTACTGCCTCTGCACTTTTTGAAAGAACTGAATAAAACCTCCAAATTTTCAGTCTGAATAGACGACTTACGGGCCACGATTTGAAACCGCGACCTTCCGGATGCATCGCGGGAGTCTTATGCACTCAAACACTACGTTCGGTATGAGATGTATCGTCGTTCCATTAAGGTATTATCAATTAATTGCAAGGACATGAATGTGGTAGTTACCTACAATCTTGGTTGGGCCCTGGTGTACATGGTTGCTGTACCAGGTGCAGAGTGAAGAGAGAGCGGGATGTTCATCTTAGGCACACTACATTCAGATACGAAAATGGGATGAAGAAATAAAGAGCTGTTGTATACTAATGCACTATTCCAGTGATTCGGCAGGAGAGTTGAGAGAAAGCGTCAAACAATTATGACAACTAATACTCTGGGTGGGACTTGAACCTGGAATCCATCGGAAAAACAAACGGAGTGCTAAACAACTGCACTGGCGTTGCTCCTTCATTCAAACCGAACGCGCTTTTTACGTTACGAACTCTAAAATTGCCCTTTTCCATAGCTCTGCGCATCGTCCAGACAGACGGGCCCATTTAGCGTCCTAACCAAAGTGTAGGCTGACCGGCAGCATTTCTTCCGGGATAAAGCAGCCGTAGCATGAATCTAACCACTCACTTTGACTAGTGCCGATGTCACGAATTCGTGGGATTGTATCTGTATTTGCGTACACGATTTCATGATACTAACTTAACTTTACGTTTTCATAGCTGATTCCACTGAGCAGAACCCTTCTTGAGAAGCCAGTAAGTACCCATTTTACTCATAAAATTGGTATGGAACGCGAAGATGCATGACCGTATTTACAACAGCTCGCCCCGTGTTACTGTCCAGAGCCAGATGAATCCCTTCCAATTTATTTAATATTCATTTTAAAATTATCATTCCATCTACGCCAAAATTTTCCAAGCAGCCTCATTACTTCAAGTTTCCACACCAAAGCCAAATTCCCCACCAATCTCGTCCTCATTCTTCTGATCACACGAATGAAGCTGGGCGAAGTGTAAAAGTCATGAAGCTCTCCATTATGCAGTTTCCTTCATCCTCATGCTACTTACTCCTCTTCCGTCCAAATAGCCTCCCCAACAACCTGTCTTCTAACATCCTAAGCCCATATTCTTCCCTTAACATGACAGACCGCTTCTCAAGGACCTTCCAAACGACAAGCAATGTTATACTTCTTTAGTTACATTACCACAGTTTTACGCACACGAAAAGTGATGTTTGCTCAGACGTTTCAGTTACAACAAAGGTCATACAGCACACAACCAGCACACACGTTTTCAGAGGTCTACAATTTTTAAAGTACAGGAAACTAGGCGTCTAAACTTGCGACGTTAGAGTTTGTAATAATTGATATGTGCAACATCTGGTTCTCGTAAGCAATGCAGCAGGATATGGTTAGCTGTAACACACGATCCTTCATTTAATATGTTGAGTCGAAACCCATAATCTGTAGTGTTTCTTAATAAACTGCACTGCAGTACTACGGCGCACATGAATACGAACAGATGGGAAGTGGTGGGAGTGCTGCGATGCCATGTGCGCATAAATCGACTGATACTGCGTAGTTTTGCCGTGTCGTGAGCATGCGCAGTTATGTTGCAGCTTGTTATTTCGGACTGGACGAGACAAATCGTTGCCATGGCAACGAGTGTGACGTACCACGCAATATGCTGTTCTTCTCGCTCCTGCACAACAGCTGGTATCTGCAGGAACAGGAAGCGATTCTTCTACAGGGCGAGGGATCAGAGACACCGTATATGACTTTTTTTAAACTTCTTTTTCGCGGAAGTGATTTTGTCTCTTTCGTTAAAGTGATTTTACGACGGGGATTGCGAATATTATGAAACGACATCTATGATTGTACGAAGACTGTCGCCATTGTAACCGGAAGTGTTCAGACACTGGAGAAAATTGAACTGGAGCAACGTCATAATCTGTGCTGCTCGACAAATACTGTGAGAGTGATCAAATTAACGGGGATGAGATGGGCAGGGTACGTAGCGCGCATCGAGAGGGATACAATTTCATACAGGGGTCTGATGCGAATACCTGAAGTAAAGAGACTACTTGGAAGGCTCGGGTTTAGATGGGATGATGATATTAAAATGGGCTTTAAAGAGATAGAATGGGAGGTTGTAGACTGGATTGTTTTGGCCCAGAAGAGAAATCAGTGGCTGGGTGTTGAGAACACGGTAATGAAACTTCGGGCATTGTAAAATGTGGGGAATTTCTTGACTACAGAAGGAAGTATCAGATTCTGAAGGAGCTATGCAGAGAAATAAATGGTTGGTTAGTTTGTTACATCTCTAAGGGTAGACCAATAACACAGAGAAACATAATTTTTGTCACATGAAACCTAATATGTTTTTCCACGCTGAATTCAAACGCGTTACTAGAACTGCTCTATCACTCACAGCTTTTGTGTGACAGAAATGTGTTTAAATGCAATTTTAGCGAATTTAGTTCTTATCACTCTATTTTAAAAATATGACCGAACTTTACTATATTTTAAAAACAGCATGGTTATGAAAACTTAGCCATAACAAAGACAGCAGGCATGTGAGCCCAACCACAGAGAGCCAGACTGTACAGACACGGTGGGACATGAAACTAACAGTAAGTTCTGCTTGAGGAACACTGCACTGCTAGTGGAGTGCAGGACTGCGTTGTGATAAGTTGCAAGTGTTGTATGTTCTTTTTAGTGAATGGTTTTGTGTAAAATGGTTGTGATTTTATATTTTCGTAATGCCAAGGGTACGTTCAAATCACCCTGATACCTTCTGTTCTGTGCCCGTTGAACTGACCAAATTCCAGGGACGAAATTTTATCCCGCTCATTAAAAAAAATGTGTGAGCTTTATTTTGGGTGTAAAGTGAGTGGCCAAGATAAAAGTTGGGTACCTCATATTTGTTGTGTGACGTGCGTGAGGCTGATCACAGGATGGCTAATAGGTTCCCACCGGATGCCGTTCGCCATTCCAATCGTTTGGAGGGCAGCAAAAGATCATTCATCCAATTTTTACATTTTCTATCAGGGATCACCTCAAAATCCAAGCACACAGTGAAATATCCAGATTTGCCATCTGCAATAAGGCCCGTCTCACACAGTGAAGTGTTGCCTGTACCGAAGCCTCCCGAAGATATGAATTTTAGCTATTAAGTGCTAATTATCCCACCAAACACAACATACATATCCAGTGCAATAGCCTTTCATTATGCACTACAACATATTTCAGCTGTCCAGATCAGCTATAAGCAGGAAGATGTAGGGTATACAAACAGAAATACGAGGGAGATTCAAATGAATACTTTTAAAGTGCGATAAAAATTCGAAACACAGCTCGATTGTCTTGGAAGTTGGCAACAATGATACTCATGGTTTGAAGAGTGGCCGACAGGTGGCAGTAGGATAATACATAGAAAAATTAAGTAATTGTGTACCTTTTGTGTTCAGTAAATTGCGAGATAAAAAATATTTCATGTTTTCATTTGACTCACCCTCGAATAAAGGGAGAGAGTCGTAGTGTACAATAAAGAGAGAGAGAGAGAGAGAGAGAGAAAGAGAGTCGTAGTGTATAATAAAGGGAGAGAGTCGTAGTGTATAATAAAGGGAAAGAGTCGTAGTGTATAATAAAGGACTATTGTACTAGATCAACATTTTGTGTTTTGTGGGTGAATTAACACCTTATTGAGAAATGCACAAGGGACAAAGTCACCCAAGACTGACTTTTAGTGATGGCAACTTTGATTCTGATGAAGATCGCGGACAGTAGTAGGGGAAAATGTTGATTGCAATTCGACATTTGTAGCAAGTTGTTCCTAAACTGAACCCCGTTTATTAACACAGGGAGATCTTAACGACCTTATCCTTGATTTTAATGTGCCTAAAAAATACCCCAAATTGAAATCCTAAGTTGCAGAATAAAAGGGCGAAATTTTTTCCACCATGATACTGAAATGTTCTTCTTAGTAATTAACCAACTTAATGCTCAAATTCTTGTTTTATAAGAAGTTTATTATATACCTCTACATGTTTCGAGCACTATGTGCTCATCATCAGGAGGACAAAATTGCATTATAAAGCATCTGGTATCGTCACACTCTGTAGGTGGTCTTCCCGTGCACAGGTTGAGAGAGTCCTCTCTCAACCTGTGCACGGGACGGCCACCTACATGTGTTATGATACCAGATATTGTATAATATAATTTTGACCTCCTGATGATGAGCACATAGTGCTCGAAACATGTAGAGACATATAATAAACTTCTTATAAAACAAGAATTTGTGCATTAAGTTGGTTAATTACTAAGATTATACTGAGATGCAAAGTCAGCAAAACATAAAAAAAAACTGAAATGTGGTTCTTTCGCAATCACCAAAATTAATTCATAGAATTTTTCTCCCAAGAAAACGACGTTGTATTTTGTAATGATATTTGCTGTCGTATAGAGCCTCTTGGACGCGAACACGTTCCGACTGAGTGGCTCTTGTTTATTGACTCTTCAGAAGTTAGCTTAAAAGCTGTGCTTCTACATAACGGGAATAAATCCCCGTCTGTACCCCTAGTCCATGCCGCTAACATGACACAGTCTATGAAAATATGAAATTACTATTGAAGCGACCCAGTAAGAAAAATATAATTGGAACATTTATGGGGATTTGAAGATCGTCGCTCTGTTGTTTGGTTTGCAGCTTGGCTGCACAGTTCTGCTGCTTGCTGGGTGAGTGGGGTATTCTTATAATGAAATCAACTAGATGTACTAATTCCTCAAATTTATTTTTGGAGTAAAATTCTACATGTTTCGGACAGTTCCTCTGTCCGAAATATGTAGAGTTTTACTCCAAAAATAAATTCGAGGAATTAGTGCATCTAGTTGGTTTTATTAAAAGAATCTATCACGATGCACGGTCACCTGAACGTCAAATTGTGAAATGTTCTAGCGTCATTTTGTCTTTGTAGAATCCTTGTAATAGGAGCTGCTTCTTTTTCCCTTCATCTCTTTGAGCAAAATGCGGTGTAGATCGAAAACTTTTTCGAGTTGTCGAGCAATATTTATCCTTCTCTTTATTGAAGTTTCCGGTCGCACTATGGCCCTAGGGTCGACTCAACCTCTAACAGAAATGAGTACCAGGAGTATTTCCTGGGGGTAAAGGCGGACAGTGCTTAGGGCTGACAACTTTACCACCTTCATGTGCCGATCGCCTTGAAATCTGGGACCCTCAGCGTCCTGGATTCCTTAGGGCCTGTCGAGGCCTGTACAGGGATCGCTTTACCTTACCTTCACTCTTATTCTTAGGGGGGTCACCCCGCAAATTTACCAAAGTGCAAACTTCTGAACCTCTAAAATCGAAACATGAGTGTGCTCTAATTTACGTCTTTTCTGTCTCACTGGTTCAGGTGTTCATGTGTTACAGAAACGGATCTGGCTGCACGGCGGAAAGCTGCAGATTTCACGCACACACAAAAAAAAGCGAAAACTCATTATCCTTAATCGAATAACACTTATAGGCATGAAGTTCATGTAACCGGCATTGTAAAACCGAGTTCCTTCGTCATAGTAAACAAATAATTTCTCTTAAAAAGAAAAACCATTCAATTCTGTATAGGGAAATGAGTGTTTATCTGAGCATCATATGGAACGTGCGTGTATGAATAATGATGAGGACAAATATTAGTCTTTTTTAGTGCTTTCGCGTCCTTTCGGGCGCCTGTTGAATCCCTCTCTCCGTCTGTCCATTCATCTGTAAGAACCCAGAAACCGTTGAACAGAAATTCATGGAATTTAATACTGTAGGCTTTTGCAAACACTTTTCAGACCTCTCCTGATATGGTTAAAAGCTGTCAAAAGTTAGACGCACTTTACACAAATGCCTGTAGACATTTCTATGCACGTCTGCAGCTTATTTTGCAGAATATCTGCCGAAAGGAAAAATGTTTCCGACAGTGGTTATATTTCGTGTGTACAGGGCCAGAATGGCTGGGTCGATACGTTGACTAGAATAAGGGCGGAAAGTCTGAGGAATGGAAGTTCGATTCGTTTCGTTTCCGACTGGGACGAGAGGTTTTTCTTTCCTACTCCAAATGGTCCACACCGGCTCTACGGGCCCTCTAACTTCTTCAGGGGTTAAGCGGCCGGGGGCGTGGACCTCACCATTCAATTCCATCCGGCGCAGTGTTAAGAATGCACGAATTTATAACTCTACCTTTATAAGCTTTCATGTCATTGGGCTGAATTGCGCAGATGTATGTCCTTAGTTTGCTAATCCCAGTGCCTGCTCAGTCTAAGGCATAGGTCTACGGCCGCTGGCCTTTTAAGCATTGCGGGTTCGAATCCCGCCGAGGGGATTGTTGTCTGTGTCTTGTGATTGTTGTGCATATTTCGGTACAGGTCTCTGAGACGAACCGATCACTCGTCCAGAGGAGTCCTACCGAGTGTGTGGTGTGTCTGAGTGTGATCGAATAACCTCATAGAGGAGGCCTAGGCCCACTAGGACTGTCGAACCATGACAAGAAAAATTATCGTTATTTTCCCTGCACCCACCTTCTGTACGCCACTCATTTATTCTGTCGTGTGTTGCAGTGATAGTCATGAATGAAACCTACTTTATTTGAAGAAGCAGATTCGGTAAAGTTGTAGCTATTCGCATGGAGAAAGCGAGGGAAAATTTTCTTTAATGGTGCTCACTCTAGTATGGTCCACGTGACTGAGCCTTTTGCCAACATTAAAATGAATGCAACATATAGTCACTGCAGCAGCAAAATGTGCTCCAAAGTTATACTTTGATGTGAAAGGAAGCAAAGTCCGGGATGTAGTTCTAAAGACCGTACACGAGTAGCAGAGTTGTCGAGGCACTGATAGTCCAGCAGTTCCGCGCCTTTTATGGAAAAAAAGAAGTTTTGTTACTGTGTTCACACGCGACGACCAGCGTTTCATCTTATGAGCCAGATAGAGGCAAAAACTGTATTTTGGTATTTCTATATTTATGATCAACTTCAATTTTATTCTTTTTTTTTTTTTGTTAGGACTTTCCTTTTGTGTTCAATATTCGCATATAAAGAAAAGAAGTAGGATTGCAGTCTATAAAGATTTTATCATGCATGTAAAAAGAGCTACATGTTTCGGCTGTACATATGTGGCCATCATCAGGCTGGATATAAGGCTGATATTAGTGTGACCGTGCAACACTGATACAATAAAATAAACAGCTAACTAGATGCAACAATAACGGTTTATTAATGATTACAATCAGCTCAACATGTTTCGGGCGATGATCTCGCCCATCCTCAGGAGCACTAGACTGTGTTTACAGCTTGTGGTACAAAGCACCGACGATGCTGCCGGCCGGCAGGTATGCGGCTGCAAAATCGTACTTGGTCAGCTTGGATGACGTAATTTTATTTTCGGCCGTATTCACCAACAACTTTATCCAATCAGGTTCATTAACATGTTAAAAAGCAGCCCCGTTACAGGCCTGGACAGGCCCAGAGGGTTCCAGGAAGTTAAAGTTCCCAGATTTCGTGAAAACGGCACAGGATGGTAGTAGGTTGTCAGCCTTAGGCACCGGCCGCCTTTACCCCCAGGAAATACTCCTGGTACTCATTTCTGTTAGAGGTTGATTCGACCCCAGGGCCGTAGTGCGATCGGAAGGATTTTATGTCCACTGACACCAGCTGGAATCGAACCAGCGACCTTCCGATTTATAGCACCGCACCTCAACCACTGTGCTACCGCGGTCCCCTCATTAACATGTTATTTACTGTTTTTCTAACCAAACAAGTTCGGTTATTATGTGTCTGATTCCAGCTCCTACATTCTCCGCTCACACTTTCTAGATGTCATTCTTCTTATTCTGAGAGCGATATGCAGACAGGTAGAAGGAGCAGCTGGCCCTTTACCTGTTCACACACCGTCGTCGGTGTTCTGACGCCACCATTTCATGTCCCGTTCTGGGCACCAGCGAGATCACTGCTGTCTCGTAGCCCAAACACTCAACTAAATGGATATATTGACAGGATAATTGGAACGGTGGGCCTTCACTCAGAGACTGTATCGTGATATTGTATGACGCACGGCACGATCATTCAAACTGTAGATGTTGAGGGACGTGCATTTGTTAATCATCATTATTCAATCATTTGTATTATTTAGCGCACTGAAATGACAGTACACTGCTTCGAAACAGCAGCAGTTTGCAGCTGACAACGAATATCTGTGGGTCTTTTCACCTACATTTAACGAAATACTTTCACCATCCTAACCCCGGCATCGAATTATTCGTGATGAAGTTGAATTTATCAAAAACTGCTGTACGTAAAGTTACGCAGTGTTCATTTTCCTGCTACGGTGATCAATAAAAGATGTCGTTTTCCAAAGGAACTGAGGAATGATTTAATTAAACAATTTGAAAAAGGAAAAGTTCCAGTTTGGAATTTGTTTCCTAAGTTAGACACAGATACAAAAATGGAATATGTCCACAATGTTCCTTCTAAACAGCGTGGGTGCGCAGCTGCGCAGTAGGTGAATTGGTACCGTTGTACAATATATTACGTACCGTCAGTACACAACAACATCAATATAGTGATATAACGTACGCAATAGGTTACACTATGGCTACATGTTTCGACCTAAACGGTCATCATCAGGCCGATAAAGAACATTTTGTTTAAGGTACAGAAAGGTAGTACTCAATGGGATCCCAACGAGTACTACCTTTCTGTACCTTAAACAAAATGTTCTTTATCGGCCTGATGATGACCGTGTAGGTCGAAACATGTAGCCATATTGTAACCTATTGCATATATTATATCACTATATTGATGTTGTTGTGTACTGACGGTACATAATATATTGTACAATTGTTATTGTACAGCGGGATAGCTTTAAAAAAAAGAAACTGTACTGCCCACACTGAATTACTGCCGCAAAGCTGAATTTTACTGTTGGAAACGCGGCTGGAAGCTGGAATGTTCCTTGTTGCACTGAATTTTATTGTACCATTCAATTAATAAATAAAATCAAACGTATGGATTTTACCATTATTAATTGCAAATATTCTTATTATGCATATTACAAAAACCTTTTAATGTGTCGCGCAGTCTTCAGGCCGTGTAAATATTTTCTGCTCATATCGGTA
>Ga0123352_10015404_pt1 | contig 12171 bp, 11 predicted proteins | sample TergutLab28metaG_FD_89700 | JGI IMG/M metagenome (GOLD analysis project Ga0123352, IMG submission 89700) | Labiotermes labralis P1 segment gut microbial communities from Petit-Saut dam, French Guiana - Lab288 P1 | ecosystem: Host-associated > Arthropoda: Insects > Digestive system > Gut ... | reverse complement strand
AGACAGGTGGCGGACGCTTGTGAGTGCGGTAATGAACCTTCGGGTTCCGTGAAATGCGGGGGATTTCTTGACTAGCTGCAAACCAGTTAGCTTCTCAAGAAGGACTCTGCACCATGGAGTAAGAGTATACGAGTATATATATATATATATTTCTGTGCATAGAAAGGAAACAGCTAGCAAGGTCAGGATGGACCTCGCTAGCAGAAAGTCAACATAACTACCATGACAAATGCCAGTTGCTGTGTATACGGTGCTGAGACTCCAGATGATGGACAGTAAGTCTGTCTGAAACATGTAGAGTTGTTTACCAAAATAAATTTGAGAAATAGTGCATCTTGTTGGCTTCTATTGTAAGAATCTGTTTCTACTCTGTACATTTGTCAATAGTATCCCTCAACTACGTGGGCCGGGTAGCTCAGTCGGTATAACGACTGACTACGGGCTGGACGGTCCGGGATCGAATCCCGGTGGGGACGAGATTTTCCGCCCGTCCAGACCGGCCCTGGGGCCCACCGAGCCTCCTGTAAATTGGGTACCGGGTCTTTCCCGGGGGTAAAGTGCGGCCGGGGCGTGCTGCTGACCACTCACCCCCTTCTAGTGCCGCGGTCATGGAAGAGCAGAGCTATACCTGTACCCACCCTCTGGGCCACACCGGGCCTGTAATGGGATCACTTTACCTTTTTATCCCTCAACTACGCTACTCTCCCGCAGCAATGAAAGTCAGCACTGCCGAAGACGGCAGTCGCCCGGAGCACGGAAATTGACTGCTATCAGCAGTCAACGGATCAGGTCAGATTCAAAATGCGGAGGAAACGACACTTGACGTGAGAAGTAGCGGTTTTTTTGTCCTCGGGCCCCGAGAGATGGTAAGAGTCGTCAGCTGGTGCAATTGGAATTAGTGCGAGAATTCAGGTTCTCACAATGGCGATGACGAAGATTATGGGATACGACACCATGCAGATTAGCAAATAATTGCATCCTTTAAGAGAAGCTGAATGCCTTCATCATCAGTCTAGTCCTGCAAGGGCGGACTGTTCGGCGTCATATAAAAAAGCCTTCAGTATTCGAACTACAGTTTGCAGCACGATAAGGGTGATTATATTCCTTATATCGACAAGGATAAGGTGTGATTATGTCGCTATGAGTATTAGCAAGTAATCAGGAATGCAAACAGCAGTGGAAATATGGCTGCATTAAGTTTTGGTGAAAAATTTCCCCTAGGTTGCAGCATACCGATCCATCAACTGCAAAGTCTCAGTGCTGTGTTTCTACATTTTCGTGAGTTGCGTTATGTAGGAAAGGGAAAGTTGTCCCCATGCGCCATAAAAGTTACCAGTTATTGTTAATCTCGGCACCAAACAGGAGTTAGTGGTCAACCTAACGTCAGACCGCTTGGTTCCAGGCGAAAGAAATCATGGTAAGGATTGACTAGGAGGCTTTAGTGTGACTCAGAGCTGAAATCAATAGTAATGCAGTACGGAGACTGCAGAAATGTTTAGAAACGACGTGAACAGGAGTGAAACTTCTTTTGGGGAAGGTTTTGTGTGTGTGTGTGTGTGTGTGTGTGTGTGTATTAATGTATATATATGTGTTTGTATATATATATGTGTATATATATATATATATATATATATATATATATATATATATGTGTGTGTGTGTGTGTGTGTGTTTACGTGTACACATGAGTGGTCAACAAATTTTCCAGAATTCTAGGAACCACCTCTAGGCGCCCAAGGGTGACAGGGAGCAACTTCCAAACTAAGGGCCCATAAATTTTAGGTTGTAACGTAAAAAATTTATTCGCCCGACGTTTGTGCACTCCTGGTACTTATGTTTTATATGTGTATCATTTACACTGCAAAGCTGCATTCAGAAACTGTGTAATAACATGCTAGTTAACACATCCGTGTTGCAGAAGTGCGGCACTAGTCTGGTCTTCGCGACTAACTACGTTGGGGTTGAATGCAGTCCTGCTTGACGAGTGTGATTAGTCTGCACTGGTCTGGTCTGCTTCGACGTCTAAGCCTGCTCAGTTGGCAGCGCCGTGCGAGGGTGGGGCGGCTTGTGACCAAGATCGCAAAGTGCTATGGCTTTCACGCTTTCATTTCAGTGATTTCAAATTCGTCAACAAAACATTTAACGAACTGATATTTTGTAAAACAGAAATTGGTGTACAGTCAGTTCTGTAATCGCGCGAGTTGGCTATAGCGCGACTGGTGTACAGCTGTTACGTGATTTCGGCGACCAGGGTGGAGACACGGCGCCATAAACCCAGCTATTTTTTACGCCATTTTCTATGAAGCGAGGTCTCACTCACAAGTAATAAACTAAAGCGTTATAGCATAATCGGCTGTAATTAGAAATATACAGAAAGCGTGAAATTAAAATAATATGTGAATAACAACATAAACGCGTACTGCAGCACTGCCATTCCTGTTAGCTCGAATATTAGACAGACGCATTCTTAAAACACAAACGGTACCATTGGGAGAGTGCAGTGTTGTGAATATGGGGCCATGCGATGACTCAGCAGGCCTAGTGTAACCGTCAAGTGTAAATCACAGTGCTTCCAGTGTCACAGGCAAGACTTCTTCGTATCACTGTGACTGTAAAAGTTGAGAGTACGGTTAGTACTAATCGTTTTACCTATTTTTAAAAAACGTAACGTATTTTGAGCGTGCACGGACGCAACAGCATTTGCTACCGACATTCTGGAAGAATATAATTTTTGCCTCTACACTGTCAGATATAAAGCCGGCTACACGTTTTAAGGTTTCGACGGAAGCTGACTATTCACGGACCGTCGGGTTGTGACGCCGTAGGCTGGCAGGGGCAGAGGAACGTTTCGAGACACCAACAGTTACGTCAGTAATTGTCGACACAACTAAGTGTGCATGTACTTTATTGCTGCACCATGTTTCGACCTTAACAGGTCATCATCAGGTAAAATATATTTGTGTGTAGGACATTAAAAGGATATATAAATTGTTTTTTCAGAATGTAGATCTCAATTTTACATGTTTACCATTTGCGTTACTAATATAGTGTACGTTAATACCAACAGATACACGGCAGGCAATGTGCGTATGACGTAACTTTGTAGTGCATTCGTGCAGTCATTGTTGCAGTGGGAAAGCAATAAGCATTACATATTGTGAGTGTGTGTTTGTAGCCGTAGTTGTCCAGCATGCAATGAGCTTGCGCCATATGGTCATCTGTGGCCTGCCCCCTCTACCATATTTTTCCACATTATCTCACAAACGACATGATTTTCGGGGGAAAAAAAACTGAACCAAAATTGTGTGTTTTGATTTCCTCTGCAACTTTTGTCTGCAACATTTCTCACTTAAGAAGAAATGAGCGAGATATAATAAAAAATGTGTGTTGGTCTTGCTGTGAAGTGCCGCTATTCTTGTCTGATTTTGAAGAATTGAATTTTCAAGACAGTTTTTCGAATAACATTCAAATATCAAATTTTATGAAAATCCGGTAAGTGGAAGCCGAGTTGTTCCATGCGGACGGATGGACAGACATGACCAAGAAAATAGTCACTTTACGCAATTTTGCGAACGCACCTAAATATGAGGTTATAAATGAAAAAGTGTCGATTGTGGTGACATCGCCTATTCAGTCTGTTGTTTCCTTGTTTTGGGGGTTAAATTTTCCAGGTCCTGTAAATATTGGTTGACGGCACAATAGGTATTAAGATGGGGTGTAGATATCAATACTACCCTATGAAACTAAAGAGGTACTTACGTTACCGGTGGAAGATGACACAAAAGGTGACCTTACTATGGCAGCACCTACATCCTACACAGTCCTGCCATAAGTTCTGTCCCAAATAAATAGCGACCTAGAAGGAAAGTGAAACAAAACATCCACTTTTCGAGCCAAATGATTTATTAGCAATAGTTTTAAGTGTTTATTTACAACAATGCCACTCAAAATGGCCGCACTCTGCCTCGACGTAAGCATTGAGGCGCTCCGGCCACTGCTATTGCAGCACACACCGTCTCCACGGGGATCTCTGTCGCTGCTTTCACGAGGGATCTCTTCAGACTGTCCAGGTTGTTGTGTAGGCAAGCCATATCCTCCAAAACAGTCCACAATTTATAGTCCAGGGGGTTGAGGTCTGGACTCCCCGAGGGCTAATCCTCGGTGCTGATAAAGACCGGAACGTTCCTCCGCAGCAACTCCTGAGTCGTCTTGGCTTTTGGGCAAGAACTGGGTCCTGTTGGAAGACCCATTCCTGACCACTGAAGAAGGTCATGTTAAGCTGTTTCACAACCCTTGTAGCACGTCCTGTTGATACACTCGGACACCAGTTTCACCCCTTTCATGCCAAAATGAAAATGTGTCTCCCTCTGATGGGACACCTCCCACCAAACCATGACGTAGGAAGGGTGATGGCCTCCCTGCCTCAAGGGACGTTTGAGCATAAATCTTGCTGTTCTGGTTGTTATACTGCTCCTCGATGGTGAAAAATTTCTCGTCCGTGAAGAGGATGTTTTCGTGTCCGTTCTCAGCGTGCCACTGGAGGAGACGCTCTGCTCTTTTCCTTCGGATCTCCTTCAAAACAGGAGTAAGGCGACGTCCCTTTGATCGGAGGTGCTCTCTCATGTGTAGATCGTCCCTGATGAGGCACCTCTTGATTCGGTCGATATGTTCAGCTCTCGTGACATGATCTGCTGTTTCCAGAGCGGATTTCGGCGAATCCGCTCCCATACTGTTTTGATAGCGGCTTCAACCCTCACACTTTTCAGGCGTCGTGACCAAGACCTGTCTTCAACACCCCAGTGTTCCTTATAGCGTTTAATTGCCCGACGGACGAAATTTCGCGAAATCTTCAATGGTTACAAGAGTCTGAAAATTTGAGAATCTGATTTTCCGCATTTGTGAAGGGCAATCACAGGCACATGGTTTCCCCTGAAATCCCACTTCACGTTAACACTGCGAGAGACGAGAGCGAACTGCCTTAGCACAAATACCTGAAGGGCCTATAGTACAAAAACAACCAACCTCTGAACCCTTCCGCCTCATTGTCTCCAGCTGCGGACTTCATGAAATTTGGGGCAGAACTTATGGCAGGACTATGTATATTTCACCTGAATTCTACCTTCAAACCTAAGAACATGGTTCCATCAACAGCACCTTAAACCTCCATAAGATCCTAGGATACCTTAGATATGTGGATGATATTCTGATCCTCTACAACAACAGCTTCACAGAACACCAATACACTACACACACGCTCGGTTGTGTCCACTGGCATTTGTGTAACTATTAATTAGAAACTCGAGGGGATGTCCAACCTTAAAAAAATGTTTGATGCAACACACTGTCTCCATATTCAGTGCTAGTCATTGTCGGATATGAACATTTCGGGGGCCGGCCTTCAGTGGAAACCGACAGTTCGGGGAACGAACACGGTATCTCGAGCTTGTTTAGATTTTTTTACCCTCCCGCGGATGTGAATGAAAACCCTCATGTCAGCATGCCTGTGTAACATGACCACATCCACTCCCATAAACTTGTCTCTGAAAATCGAGGCGGTATTTTCGTTCGAAACAATAGTATCGACGTACATTACCGTAGGATCTAACAAACTCAAAGACCGCATTCTGACAAATGCAGTTATTAATAGCGAAAACTGAAAGAAACCGCCAAGTTTTTCAACGTGTGCTGTCCGTTTAATTAGTACCTTCATTATAATGACGTGTTAAAGTTTTGATAACATGTAAATCGGCAACCAATACGGCAAATAGAAACCCTAGGCCGCTGTAAGGCTCCATCTCTCCAACCTGTTCGTACTAGCGACTGTTCACGCCACCCCGTCATCTACCGACGAATTTATGAACGAACACAACGCACCGTAGTTAATGAATACACTACCAGGTACCGCAATCGGCCGGTATAGCAATCACAGTTGCAGGCTTCCTGTCTGGAACAGATATGACTGTATATTCATCCAAGAATTTCCGTGCTGTTCTATTGTTCGAAACTGCAACACCGCCATAATGAAAACCTATGGTCTGATCCAATTCCGAATCAGTTCAGTGCTGTTCATGTACCCACATCCTACTGATCTAAGTTCCTTTATTATTCTCCGATCCATGTCCCTGACTCGCACCTATCTCCGGAGGGTAAAGGGTGCATATGAGGGAGTGCCGATGTACTCAACACATTCTCTAGGCACATCCAGACGTTTTTGTCCCAGAGCAAAGCACTATTGGCACGCGCTCAGGCGGGGGCTGGTTGGACCAGAGAACCGGCGTGGACACTTCAGAGAATAGAAAAATCTCTTTCTTCGTCTAGCCCAAAGGGATTCATAAAAGGGACTCCGGGAAGTCAGATTTTGAGTGGATATTTAAAAGCGAATCTTCCGCAATACTAAGTACTTTGTAGCGTTTTGTGCTTTACTATGAAGATAACAGGACCACAGTCATTCGAAGCGTGGATAATCATTTACCCTGTGATAAAACAACACGTCGTAATACCCAAGACAACCTGAATCTTATGATTGTAACTTTCAGCATCTCGTCATTGTGTCTGTGAAGCACTGCTGCGCGTAAAACCGTTCGTTATGGTTTTGCGTTTTTTGTACGTACACAAATTAATGTTTCTGGTCTGTTCGGACTCGGAGTTACGTCTTTCAAACAAGCATTACGGCAGGGATCCACATTTTCCAAAAATGTAGAAGCCACCTCCAAATTCTAAGAGCCAGAAAAGGGACAATAAGTTCCGAACTGAGGAACCACAAACATTAAGCACCACCGCATAAAATTCAGTTAGCCGGGCGATCTGGCGCCCAGGATTCGTGCACCCCTGCATTAAAGCTCCATGTTCGGAGCGGGGTCGGCCTATCGCAAGGAATGTTGCAGCCTTTAGAATATCGACGCATCGAAAGCACTTAGCAAGGCTGGGTTCGTTCCCAGGCCCGTCCATGTAGAAGCTTTGGTGCAAAAGGTGGTATTGGAACAGACTTTTCTCCGACGACTGCGGTTTTTCCCTGTCACCGTTATTCGTTCAATGCTCCATAACAGGGGTGCACAAATCCCAGGCGCCAGGTCGCCGTGGAAAATAAATTTTGTATGGTGGCTCCTAATATTTGTGGGTCCTCAGCAAGGAACTTCCTTATCACAATTATAGAGCGCAGAATTCTGAGGTGGCACCTACTTTTTTCGAAAATTTGTGCACCTATGCTCCATACCCACAGTTCATTCACCTACAATCAACGCTACACAGTCTCAGCAGCCGATACCGTCGCTAAATAAAGCACTTATTGTAACAGGAGCAAGAGATTTTTCTCTTTTCCAAAACGCCCAAGCAGACTCTCGGACCCACGAATCCTCTTCTTCAGTGGGCATTGTGCCTCTATCTGTATCTGTATCTGGTGTCGAGGCGAAGAATGGGTAAAACTGTACCTCTACTGCCCCGGAATACAATCACGGCGTGTAGAACTCTCTCTCTCTCTCCTTCCCTTCCCCCACCCCAGTCGCGCACATACACGTGAATGTCACTAATTAAACGTGTACATGTTCACAGCACTGAATGACAGAAAGACACAGAGATAAGTGAATAATGATTAAAAGAGACTTGGACGTGGTCCGGTTTGAGGTACTAATCCTAGTATTTGCTTTGTGGGGCTCAAGAAAGGCATAAAATACCTCAGCCTCCATATCCGGTTTCCAGTACGAGAATTTCCGTATGCGTGCGGTAACATGCAACTACGTTCACGATTGATTCATGGACCACTGCTTGTGTACAACATAGATCATTCGAGAATAACCAGCAGCAGAATTCTAGCCACATGGACTCGGCCCTCTGGAGTGGCTCACCTTGAAATAGCGCCGTATACTTTAAAGACTGAAGACAAGTTGTGAGCTGAGCTCAATACGGTGAGACGTTTGAAACCGTGAGTACATTGTATCCTTTTTGTGTCTTGCTCCATGCGAGCGAGTCTGTCTGCATGAAGATATCGTGTCTGTCTGTTGCTAATTTAGTATATGGGAGGTAACGGGTATTAAAACAGATGTGAAAGAAACACGTGATTGCATGAAAATAATGCATCCACGGATAAGGGACCAGTGGCGGCTTGTTGTGAACACAGCACGGAAAGTTCGAGTTCCAGAAGACTGCTGTCTTAACCAGATGAGTGATCGTTAGTTTCTGAAGAATCTGCCCCACGGATTTAATTAATTAATCAATATCTTCGCTACTTGGCAGGTCACATTCCCGAACGGTTGAGATGTATCAGAATCAGAAATTACTGTAAAACCTGAGGTCTTCATAACAGTGGAAGTTTGTGTTGGTTAAACAAAACCTGAAAGTGCCGTATCGACAAACGCACAAATCACGCAACGCAACAAATGGTAAGAGAAAATAAATCAGCAGATCACAAAACTGCACACAATTTACAGTAAAAACACTATAAACAATATCATGTGAATCACAAATGCAGAATGACATAATACAGTAATGCAAAGAACTCCACACAGTAACCTCATTTTTTGTACAGTATTATATGCTAATAACTTCCTCGTACGTATTACGTACAAACTTTGTATTACATGAAAATAACCACGTTGGCCAAAACATGTCGTAAGGTACACCAAATCTGTGTGAACAGTAAAAACGTTTCTGTTGTGACGGACGGATTCCTTCAATATACTTCAAGTGATATAACGCTCATGCAACAGTAATTTGTCGTAACCCACGCAATTCGTCAAACTGAGATTCCCGCATTACAAAAACACCTGGGTTACAAACACAATATTGTGTTCACAAAAAAAATTGCTTCCCGTTATATTTTCCTAAGAACATAACATGCTTAAATGTTGGTCTATTAATGATTTGTCAAACTCTTCCTGTCTCCTGCAAAACTGCGTATGTATGGGTTACGACAAACTGCCGTTGCATGAGCGATATACGAATTATCAGTTCACTTTGTAATATCAACAATTTATTCATTAATGCGATTCGCCTTGTAACAGGTCTGTCACTAAGACCGGTAGCTACAAACCGCACGCACAGCAACGCACTTTAAAGCACTAACATTGGGTCATTCGGTACGGTGACCAGGATAAGTGCTGACTGTTAGAAGAATCGTGTTTCGATTGCAGGTCAAGAACAAGAGATACATCTGTTGTCCGAAACGTCCAGACAGGTACTGGGGCCAACCCAACCTCCAGTTCAATGGGTGCCGTGGGACTTTTGTCCCATGGAGTGAAGCAGACCACTCAACCCATCTACTGGTGAGGTTAAGAATGAGTGCAGCAATGCTTCCATTCCTCCAAATGCCCTCATGGTGCCCACTGGAACAAGGTACCTTCATAATGCTTAGCGAACCTGATGATGACCACTTGTTAGTCGATACGTTTTTTTATATTGACTTCCACTGAACTGGACGTCACCACATCGTGAGCGAAAGCAATTACGGTGACAATAATATGACTTGAGTAAGGAGAGGGGCGGGTGCCCGACGAATGGCAGTAGAATCATTCCGCAATACAAAAACAACAGGATGTCTCAATACAGAGGTGATTAGCAGTGCTGGGTCTAAGGCTCCATTTATCTTCACACTTCGATAAAGGGATATTTTATCTTGTGTCCATCGTCGGCAAGTGCCGAACCAACGCACGGCTTGATGGCAAGACCGTGGTCATCACAGGAGTCAACACAGGCATCGGGAAGGAAACCGCCCTGGATTTGGTTCGCCGAGATAAGACAACTTGTAACAACTGTCATTGGGGAATACGCAATGTAGATGGAATTTGAGGTGTTGTAGGCGGTAAAGACAGTGCGATTTCCCGTGGATTCCCTTTCCACAGCCATACAGCAAGGATGGCAAACCATTTTTCTGCATCATGCGACAACAACGTCAAGAGCTTGTCAGAAAGAAATGGAGTCAGCTGTCATCTGTGCTCCATTACCGCTTGGCGAGTTTACTTTCTGCTGAACAATTCGTTGTTGTACGTTTCTTCAATTCTTGGTTTGCATGTGGTTTTGAAAGCGACAAAAACTGCAATCATTGCGTGTGTAAGGCGGATTCTTAAGTTTTCCTTTATGTACTGCACCTGAACAATCGGTTCCATCCTCAGGCAAGAATTCCCTCTGTGTATTTGAACATAAAAAAAATTCCAAATTTCGAGTTAGATAAATTTGAAGGCGAAGGTGTTCACATGTGCATCTGTATTCACCCTAAACTGGGAACGACCCCGTAACTTCTCAAGCTTCATTTGTTTCTGTTTAGTTGTGACAGCTACCGTATCCGTTCCGCGAAACCAGGCGGCTTCTGTCTTACGGTTAGACGAATCACAAATTACCGGCAACCGACGGTCCGGGGCCCACCTATGTTGAATATTTAATATGTTCCATACCTGTGCATTAAATAAATATTTACACTTGTGTAGTGAATCAACAAATCCACACTGGGGAAATACGTCTTAACAGTTACTATTAATCTCCTAAATATTTCGGTCGCTTTTGCAGTCATCATCAGGGTGCTATTTCAAGAATACAGCTAAAATATATAAAACACATTCAGCGCCCTCTACCACGCTAAAGTGTCGTCTTTACCCATAGATAAACGAGGCCGGAGTGTGAAGTTAAGCGCTCATATTTAGGTTAAGAACAAGCATAACCTTCCAGAAGAATGTTTAGGCATAGCTACCCTCTTACATTTAACGATACTTGGTATTACAATGCAGAAACTGTCATAACACGAGACCGACGGCTGCAGCCAGAGACCAAGTGAAGGCCAAGAAGTTATGGGACGCGAGTGTTCGCCTGGTTGGACTCGGGGACTGGGAAACATTTACATCAGATGATTTGCCGTCACAGAGTGTGGAAAACACGACGCTCTGAGAACTGCCAGCATTGAGCACCAGAGTGCCAGTAGCATATACACTGTGAATGAACTTGTGCATGTTCTGTAAATATAGGAACAGTGTAACTTTTTTTTTTTATCCATATGCTACCAGACTGGCCAAGAAGAAAGGCAGTTGCAGAATTTCGATTGTGCGTTATGCATGATTGTCTGGTATACATCTTCACCGCAATGGAATCCGCCACGCCCCCTACTGCATATGCAGCCTCCGCGAACCCACGGACAGAAACCATTCAGCACAATGTATCGCACTGTTTAATAGGAAAGAGTGTGAGTGATACTGGGAGGCCAGGACAAAAACGATGGGAAACTGACTTTGCTTCTTTTGTATTACAATTTCTGTGGCTACTGCTTGCTATTAGGACTTTCACATTTACCTTGAATGTTGTTTATAGTAGTTATATTATATACAGTGTAATGTTAATATTTTATTTTTGCTGGTCGCAGAGCGCAATGAAAAATAATCAACGTACCTGCCATTAGGAAAAAAAAAAAAAATGTTTATCCATAAGCAACGGCAGACTGTTGTTAATACTTTGCAATTTGAATGAATGAGAGAGAACAGAGGAAGGGGATGGGATAAAGAGAGACACAACATTTGTTAGGGGATAAGGTGACAGAAATTACTCGACGTTTAATGCGCGTCCTGTTGGTGAAGACGCCGTCTGAGTACTGAAGGCGAGTGACAGTGGCCGCCATTTAGCTACCAGTGTCGTCCGTGCAGTCTGGTTCAGTAACACTGTGACATTAAGCTGAGGGGAATGCAGGCTTAAACAGCTGGCAACTGAAGAAGGGAAGGCGACACTGTGGATTGCTGTCCGGTTACTGAGCACGGGAAAGGGTTAGGCGAGATCTTAACGGCTTAAGGGCGTAATTTTGATGTCAACGTCGGGTGGGCTTCATGCGGTGGAAGGCGAAATTTGGGTACCGACTCAGCATTTGGCACAGGACAACGAAAACCACAGAAGCAATGAAGTCTGAAATTAATCTAAATAACGTTTCAGAATTAAGCGACTAACTTTATATAAAAAATCGCAACCAATGTAAAGACCAATCGGCGAATACTGCTTATTGCGAAAATCTCTTTGGAACCCACACACGGACTGCGTGAGCCAAGCGTAGAGTTACTGAATGTTAAAACATGTGGTATATCGGCCGATAGTCAAGCGCTTCTATATGATTCATTCTAAGGATCCAAACGTTTATGCCTTCAGATTTTAACTGTGTGTTTAATATGTATTTTGTTGTATGTATGTATGTATGTATGTATGTATGTATGT
>Ga0123352_10015400_pt1 | contig 12171 bp, 9 predicted proteins | sample TergutLab28metaG_FD_89700 | JGI IMG/M metagenome (GOLD analysis project Ga0123352, IMG submission 89700) | Labiotermes labralis P1 segment gut microbial communities from Petit-Saut dam, French Guiana - Lab288 P1 | ecosystem: Host-associated > Arthropoda: Insects > Digestive system > Gut ... | reverse complement strand
TGGCCAGGGTATTGGTCCACCCCTTCCAATCCAGGCATCAGAGAATCTCTCATTTAAAACGTCAGTCACAAAGCAACTGAAATGGGGAGGAGCTCCGTCTTGCATAAAAATAACCCTACTTACAAACGCCAAACGTGTAAATCCATCTAGTACTTTTTAAGTTATAGCGGTTTCAAATTCCGTCCATCTTTTTCGATGACCCTGTATTGTCAGAACACTTGCCAACATTTTCAAACGATGCCTTTGGTCAGTATCGCAGAAGTGTTTTGGGTGCCGGTAAAGATCTTGAATTCCAGAAGTGTTCGTTCTAACTCGGACCAAACACTGGCTAATCTGACTGTGTTGCCCTGCAGTATTCCTCAACCTCTGCAGACAATCGCCGACATAGTACCTCGGTTATACAACGACTACTTAGATCTAAATCGTCTCCATTGTATCCTTCTTTAATCACTTTACCATTTGAAAGTGTACAGTCTGAGCTACTGATAAAAGTAATGATAAAGCAGCCCCATTATAGGCCTGGACAGGCCCAGAGGGTTCCAGGAAGTTCGGCTTCCAGATTTCGTGACAACGGCACAGGATGTTGGTAGGTTGTCAACCTTACGCACCGTCCGCTTTTACCCCCAGGAAATATTCCTGGTACTCATTTCTGTTAGAGGCTGGAGCTACTCATAAATTTGTACAAAGAAAGCACAAAAAAAGGGTAAATACGTTCGTCCGCACCTTCCGTTACAGCTGTTCATACAGACGGTATGGACGCAATTCCGTATTCTGGAAGTACCAGCACTCGTGGGTGGGGCGTCATCACCTTTAGTAACCAGTCAATAAACCAACATCGAGTGTTCAGCGCTTACAGAAGAACGGCCAGTAAAAGTTTTATGGCTTTGTTCCTTGTGTCTTACTGAGACTTTCTTACTGGTGGTCCGAATATTACTGACCCTTCGCGAATCAAGAGATTCGTCGTATTCGGTACGCTTACGTGTTGAAATAAAAGTAATCGAACAGTTTTTTTTGTATCAAAACACGTGTGTTGTAGCTACTCTTACAATTACTTACATCCTGAGATAATTAGCTACACAAATTTTACATTCAGAGGACCGTGCATCGTGATATATTCTTATAATAAAACCAACGAGGTGCAGTAATTTCTCAAATTTATTTTTGGAATAAAACCCTACATGTTTCGGACAGTTCCTCTGTCCATCATCAAGAGTCTAGCACTGTACACACAACAATACATACAAGTTATGCTGACTGCTTGCCCAAGCAGTCAGCATAACCTGTATGACCTATACCTATTGCTGGTTGTACAGTGTTAGACTCCTGATGATGGGCAGAGGAACTGCCCGAAACATGTAGAGTTCTATTCTAAAAATAAATTTGAGAAATTAGTGCATCTAGTTGGTTTTATTATAAGAAAAATTACACAAAAACTCCACCATCTCTGTCTTTAGGAGAAATATTGCTTAAGATTTATGTCAGTCTGCAGTCACATGTCTGCCTAACGCAAAGGACGTGTATTGAATCAAGCCACAATAAACTACTATAGTTTATCTTAGTTTTCTATTCATTTTGTCTGATACGCTGTTAGCTGAAAATAAAGTCCAGTTCAGATTGTTTGAGTGTACAACCGTTTAATTAACGCCAGACTCTAAACCTAAGTGTTCACCACATCATTCAATTTTATGATTTGCGTAACACAAGTAGCATAATCGTTACAGCATCTTGCTACGGGCTGGACGGTCGAGTGTTCGAACACCTCGTGGGGCCGAGATACCCCTTACACTTGCAGATCGGCCCCGTGACCCACGCTAGCCTCCTGTACTGTGGGTACCGGGTCTATTTTGCGGAACGTAAAAGGGCCGGGTTGTGGCCTTGAATACACGCCTCTTCTAGCACCGACTTCGACTTTACTTCTGCCTTCCCTAAGTACCGGCTAGGGACAACGTAAGTTTTATTTTGTTTATAAGAGTCTGGGCAGATTATAGTCAAAATTCTACATATTTGTTAGACTCTGTGAGTGAAACAGACGCCTATTAGCCTATTTATTATCGTTTGACCCTCAACTTGGTGGACAAATTCCGCTGTTTGGTTCCTCAGGCTACGACGTACATTTTATCTCCAGTTTTCACACAACAGGTAATTTCCCCCATACCACTTCCAACAATTATTTCTCACTCCCTGCTTTGGAACACAAAGTAAACAAACGCTTTTGTCGGGATGGACAGGAAAGTTAAACAAGGTTACAAAACAGACTTCGATCAAGGCTTTTAATAAATGTTAACACTAAAGATGTTAATGAACAATGCTCATCAACGAAGATAATTAACAAAAAGCCCAAGCCCTCATTACGTTTGAGGTGGACAAGGTTGATTAACACAACGATGATATACGAAGTATACAAGAAAGATTCGGCATTAATAACACTGAAGGGGGGGGGGGCGGACTTATTTGGAAAATTCTGTACAAAGTGAATAAAATGAAAGAATAATGACCTAGCCGAAATTACTGAATTATATTGATAAAGTTTGGTATTATTGTCTAAAGTGACATTTGAGTGGCGAATTAGTTTTTGGGTTTCAGTATGTCCAAATATCATAGATACATTGATAGCAGTTGAAATAGGACTTTACTAGGCAGTTAAAAATATTTCACTTATATAATGTTGATGTATAGCTTGAGATGACTATCTCGGGGCTAGAACATTTATTTGCACAGAAATTTAACGATTAAACTAAAATATATGGAGGGTAGCTGCGAATGTATTGAATTTGAAGTCGCGGACAGCCGACAAGGTGTAGTCCTTCTGATTGGGAAGTGGGTGAAATGTTAACAACTTGTGGTGGACGCCACTGACTAGCCCACCCACCTAGCCAGGATATTTAACTTCCGAGCACCACAGACTCGTAAACTCTGACATAGCTGTTGTGAGTGCGAGCAAGAACTGAAGAGTACACAGTTAGACGCGAGAGAGAGAGAGACAAGCTGCGAGCACGCGGCCGGCTACAGAAATTGTACGCACGGGGAGAAATAAAATTGTTGTGTGCACATGTAACTCTGTGTGTGTGTGTGTGTGTGTGATGTGTGTGTGTGTGTGTGTGGTGTGTGTGTGTGTGAGGTGTGTGTGTGTGAGGTGTGTGTGTGTGTGTGGTGTGTATATGGTGTGTGTGTGAGGTGTGTTTGTGTGTGGTGTGTGTGTGTGAGGTGTGAGGTGTGATATTCTCATGGCGATGCATGCGATCACTACCATCTGCTTTGTGACGCCGTTTGAAATAAAGGTGCAGGTTCGTTTTTATGCCATGAAGCTGGAATTCATCGACAGCAGCTACGTCTTTCGGTAGCGCCCAAATCCGTCGATGCCTTTTTCCATATTCACGCGAGGATATCCAGTTCCTAAACTCTGTGAGTGTTTTTTTTTTGTAAAGTCGTAACTCCAGCAAATGCATCTTTGATGTAGTCATGCGTCGCTTAACGACGGGGGTTAAATCCTGAGAAATGCGTCGGTAGGCGGTTTCGTCGTTGTGCGAACGTTATACAGTGTACTTACACAAACCCAGATATTACAGTATTAGCCTACTACACACCTAGGCTATATGGTATAGCCTATTGCTCCTAGGTTACAAACCTGTACAGCATGTTACTGTACTGAATGCTGTAGGCGATTGTAACACAGTGGTAAGTATTGTAATGTTATATTGTAATATAATATTATAACCTTATGGGACCACCGTCCTATATGCGGTCCGTCGTTGACCGAAACGTCGTTATGCGGCACATGACTTTATACAAATGCAGTCTTTTATCGCTGTTACATGTTTCGGCGTCCTCAGGGAGCCTCGCACCAAGGTTAACACTTACTGCAACGTGATACTGCACTAAAGTTCATTTCTTGTTGTAAAGCGCCCTAAGGATGATCAAGTGACGCCGAAACATGTAGGATCGCTGCACTGTATTTGTATATACACTCACCCGTCGCATCACGATGTTTCGCTTAACGACGGACCGCATATACGACGGTGTTTGTGTTACATTCGCCTACAGCATTCAGTAAAGTAGCATGCTCTACAGTTTGTAGCCTAGGAGCAATAGGCTATACCATATAGCCTAGATGTGTATTAGGCTATACTGTACTATCTAGGTTTGTGTAAGTACACTGTATGACGTTCGCACAACGACGAAATCGCCTACCGACGCATTTCTCAGAACGTATCCCCGTCGTTAAGCGACGCGTATCTTTATTAAATGTGCTTTTGTTGTTGGTACGAATGAACAATTCAGTTCAATCAAAATACGCACAGTGCGTAACGTCAGACTGTGTTTTTAACACGGGGCGAAGGACATCATTCCGGCAGCCGAAAATTGCTCGGTGTTATGCAGTGTGCGTGCTGTTGGTCCAGACGTGCCGTGTACAGTCACAGTTCCTGCAGATTACTGCATATGCTCGTAGGGCACAGGTGCTGTACGTGGCCAGTGTCTGGGGTGCCCTTTTGCGCAAATCGGCCAAGACGCACCCGGCTTAAATCAGGTATCTTGTGATTCTAGAAAGTGTGTCATCCCCGTTGTGTGTGTGAAACTTGGAAAAATGATATGTAGTCAAACACAGCTGTGTCACATGACGTATTTAATGACTGTATAATGGACAACTACATGTTTCGTCCTGTACTGGCCATCGTCAGGTTGTCTTAGGGGAACTTAAGATCTTACTCTAAGCATGCGCGCACACGTGGTGTAGAGATCTCACTTGAAAAATGGTATGTAGTCAAACACAACTGTGTCACATGATGTATTTAATGACTATATAATGGACAACTACATGTTTCGTCCTGTACTGGCCATCGTCAGGTTGTCTTTTGGGAACTTTAGATCTTACTATAGGCATGCGCGCACACGTGGTGTAGAGATCTCACTTGAAAAATGGTATGTGGTCAAACACAACTGTGTCACATGAGGTGTATTTAATGACTATATAATGAACAACTACATGTTTCGGCCTGTACTGGCCATCTTCAGGTTGTCTTAGGGGAACTTAGGATCTCTACACCACGTGCGCGTGCATGCTTATAGTAAGATCTTAAGTTCCCCTGAGACAACCTGAAGATGGCCAGTACAGGCCGAAACATGTTGTTGTCCATTGTATAGTCATTAAATACACCTCATGTGACACAGTTGTGTTTGACTACATACAATTTTCCAAGTATCTTGTGATTGTTCTCAGTTGCTCTCGAATATTCCAGGCAAGTGACGTAAATGAGAGGATTTTACCCCCATATCCCAAAATTGGGCTTGAATAAGAACCGGACTTACTATGGCTTGGGTCTGTCCAGTTGGCTGCCACGTGGGAATTGGCGAACTGTTGGGACAGTTGCGCTGTAGCACTGGAAGACAGGAACTGCAGCGGGAGATGATAAATGTTCGGATATTTACATAAATATACAAACATAGACGGGATAGAAATTAGACTGCGGGCTGGACTGTCGAGGGCTCTTGGTTTGATTCCCGGCACGGACAAGTGGAGGTAAGGTGTAATGGGAAGGGTTTGACTGTGCATCTGTGTTTATCTTCCAAAACACCCGGACGGATTTTGATAAAATGCAGTATTGGCGGTCCACAGCAAATTTGTCTGTGAAGTTTGTTTTTGGTGCAAACCGGTCAGGTATAAGCCGTATTTTACATTAGGCCCAAACTGAAATTTACCACATTTCTGAAACCCCCGTTGATGGTCTTAAATTCGTGTATGGTGCAAAATATAATTATATATCAACCATGTAGGTGGGTCGCTTATGTATGACGAATGTGTGATGAAACAGAGATGAATAGTTTTTGATTCTGTGCTGTGTAAATTGTGCAGTGTGATGAGCTCTGAAGTACAGATCTGCATGGGAAGAACTTGAATAGCAACACCATTAATGGACGAATAAAAACAGATATAGTGGATAGTGAATTCCAATTGAATGTAAAGGTAAAGGTAAATTTCACTCTAGAACAGGCCAATAAGGGCCAGGGGGGAGTAGAGGTATAGCTCTACTTTTTCTTCAACTTCGGAGCTAGATGGGGTGGGTGCCATCTCCACGCCCCGGCCACTTTACCCCCGGGAAAGACCCGCTGCCCATTGTATAGGAGGCTGGGTGGGCCCCACGGCCGATTTTGACGGGTGCGGAAAATCTCGCCCCCCACCGGGATTCGATCCCCGGACGTTCCAAACCGTAGCGAGTCGCTATACCGACTGAGCTATCCCGGCCCGCCCCCATTGAATATGTAATTTTAAATTTCTCCCTGTTTGCGTCACGAAGGCAAATTGGGGAGCGGAGGTATGGCTCCACTCAGCCTTTACCTCTGCTGAAGTTGAAGTGGACAGCCTCAGGCCTCAGCCGCTTTATCCACGTGGAATAAGCTGCTGTAATGACTAGATTACGGGCTGGATGTTCCGGTTTCGAATACCTACAGCGGCAGGGGATGTTTTTGTGCCTCTGAATATCCAGACAGAATATTGGGTCCGCCCAGCCTCCTATACAGGAAGTACCGTGAGTGATGCAGCCGGGATATGAAGGCTGTCTGCTTACTGGCGAGATGTAGAAGTGAGTGCATCTATAGCTACAGTGTCCCTCCGTGTCGTCATGGTGTAGACGGGACAAATTGACCGGTATATATTCCATAGGATTGTAATAACCAGCGATGCTGCTATCGTTTCGTGTGGACTTACAGTTTGGAGCGGAGTTGAAGACCCCAGATTTAACGCCGTCGAAGAGAGACGCAACACTCTTTCTCGCTTGTTCCACACTTGCAGTCCGTAGCGTGAGGCATCGAATTCCATTAGGGCAGAAGACAACTTTACTTCCCCAGATATAGTTTTCGCTTGCTGCGGCTGATGGAAGGCAGGCAGAGCGGCTTCTAGTTGCAGCAGAGACGTGTTGGATCGAGTGATCCATTTGGCGTTCGATTCTCACACAATTTGTCTCCGTCTCAGGAACTTCTCTCTCTGTATTCAGATTTCTGCTGACACTGTAAGGGACAAGGAACCCTGTTCAGGAGCACAGTGTTCAGTGATTGTAATCTACTGTCATTTATAAAAGTTTCCTCTCCCCGTGTCTATCTGTTTATTCTATTACGAACTTAATTACCATTGATGTTTGGTGTGGCGCGAGCGATGTAACCCTGGAGGTGTGAGCTTCGAGTCCGTCCCGAGATACAGGATATCCGAACTGTCGAACACGGGTATAAAAAGGGGTGTTGTTTGAAACGAGCGAAGAAATGTCACGGTTAACGCTATAGACGAGGTGCCGTATAAACCGATGTCGTTATAACCGGGTTGCACTCTATTTCGTGGGTTTTCCAAATCACTCCATGCATATTTGGCCGCGCCATGGATCAGAGGGTCAGGCATTGGCTTATCATCGCGGAAGTTCGGGTTCGATTCCATGGTAGTCGGTGGCGGAATTTTGGTGGACGATGTATCGCCCGGACAAGTTTTTATCAGCTACTTCTGTTTCCTGCTGTCAGTATCACTCCACCAATGCCCCATACTTAAGCATTTATCTACCACTGAATCCATATAACCTCAATTGACGGCGTCGTTAAACAATACACACCCCAGTGCCTTCCAGATTCTGGGATGTAAGCAGTGGCACTGGTGGCGTCGTGACATGAACGGTAAGGTAGCGTGTGCGCTGGACGTCGTGTCGCTGAGTACTGGTCTAACAGCCAACTGTGCAGTTCGCTGTAGGGCGGTACCGCTAACAGAACTTGTGGTGAGGGAATACTGACTGGGCAGGCAAGTAAGGGACAGCACATTTTTTTATTGATATTAGCAGCATGCCCCATTACAGAGTAATACTGCAGGCTTTACGTAACTTAAGCTTTAGTTTTACAATAAATTTTACATTTTTTAATCCAGAACTATAGTGGAGGTTCATTATAATTTCGGTAACAATATTTTGACGTCTAGTCTTATAATTAATAATAATTACATACATTCTCTGAGATCTGTGTTTCTGTCTTGCCTGTCTATCTTATATAGTAAAGTGTCATTGCAAATCTGTAAAGTCTGTAGATTTAATTATTGACGAGTGTTTCATTCGTCATAAGTCAATTGCCACCAGAGTTTTTTTAATCATTTCATTCCTTCGGTTACGTAATTTCTTACACTGAAATATTAAGCGGTCTGTAGTTTGTTCTTCTTCTTCTTCACACGGGCACATCACATTATCTGTTAGTCCAAATCTGTGGAGGTATGATTTTAGTTTCCCATGTCCTGTTAGCGTTGTTGTAAACTCTAGGAATACAGGGATTTCCTGTCGTAGCCTATTCCTCACTGACGGGAAAAAAACTGTGGTCACTGCCCACTTCACCGTATTCGTCCACTGCCGTTGCCACACATAAAGTCCATTTTCCTTCTCTCGCGTTATAATCACCTCTCTTGGCATCTTGTCGTATACAACAGTAATAGCAGTGCATAGAAAGGCGACAGGCCTGGACATTTGTAAAGGCAAACGTTGGCTCCAACCCGTTCGCTACGCGGATGTATAGGAGGTTGGCGAAGATAATAATAATAATAATAATAATAGGAACATCACACATAATACGGAAAGTACTGCAGTGTGAAACTTGAAGCGTGAGCGGTGGGGATCACCACTGGTTCAAGAGAAGTACCGGGAAGAAATGCCTGTGACAGGAGACATGCATATCGTATAATAATAATAATAATAATAATAGGAGACAGAAATGTGATTAAAAAGGAAGCCGACAAGATTCTAAAATATAAAGACCTTACAATAGAAATACAGCGCATGTGGAATGTAAAAACAAAGGTGATACCAGTAATAAGAGGGGCGACTGGGACTATTTTCGGAAAATACGTGAGCAACATACCGGGAAAACATGTAGTTAAGGAACTACAGAAAACAGCCATATTGGGCACTGCACACACATACTTCGGAAAGTACTAATGCAAAAGTACAATAGATTCAACACTGAAACTAACGATATAAGCACCATGAATAGTAACAACAGAATAGCTGCAACACTGCATTCACTAGGGACATAGTTTGTCTCAGGAATATAAGTATAAATAGCCTGCATAAAGGAGATGACGACGACGACGACGACGACGACGACGACGACGATGATGATGATGATAGTAACGCGCTGATTCAACAGCTGAGTGGCCATTTACGGACAGGCACAACAGAAAAACCAAGAACACTAAAGAGGAGACAAACTTGACGAACACAAAAGACACAATAAATTACTTGAACAGTTAATCAAGACGCCTTACGTTACAGCGCCTTGTGTTATAACACCAACATTATCAAATCTCATTTAGTGTGTCTTTGCCTTCTGAAGACATAAAAATTACCACAAACGGATTTTGCCCCAGTGACAAGACTGGCTGGTGAAGGACAGTTTGTTAAGGATGAAGAAACATGAAACATCGGGAAGTGTCGGAGGTTCCGACTGGGAAATCGAAGACCAGTCCACGGAAGGTGGACAGGATTTAGAACGCCAAAAACAAAAACAATAACAAAACTGCATGCAGTTGTTGTCTTGTCATGCAGAGTGTCAAATTGAGTTGTTGAGTAGCATTTTCGTATCCACAGGCATTAATGCCTGGGGAAAAGAAAGAAATCGGTTGTAGCAAAGAGCTAAGAACGTCCAATGAAGGCGTTCAGGTACTTTTTTTTGGGGGAGGGGGGGTTAATTAGTAGTGGTAACTGAATTCCAGTCGGTCCCAGTGGCCGCGCGGTCTGAGGCGTGAGTCTGGGGCCGCTCGCTTGCTAGGATCGCGGGTTTGATTCCCGCCGCGGGCGTGGATGTCTGTTGTGTTTATGTTGTCCAGTGGAGGTCTCTGCGACGGAGAGATCCGCAGTCCGGAGAAGCGTTACCGAGTGAGGCGTGTCAGAGTGCGATCGAAGAACCTCATAGAGCAGGCCTAGACCCAATAGAGCTGTCAAGAAACGAAAATAAAACAACTGAATTCCCTACTACAGATTCGTACTGCACCATTTGTAAATCTGAAATTGTATTTAGAATGACTCTGTTTGGGATTTGTACAGATGGGCCGTGTTTTGAAGTGCAATTGGAAGACATCAGCTGTCGGAGACACGATTTGTGTCATCCACGTGTTTTAGAATAGCTCTGCCCTTCGTGTCGAAATGAGCAGTGGAATGTGCAGTGGAATGTGCAGTGGAATGAGCAGTGGAATGTGCAGTGGAATGTGCCAGACCCGTAAAGTTAGTGTTCTTAATGTATGGTTGAAGTATAAACAAAGATTTTTTTAAAGAGATTTGTTACACAGAGAGTATATACAAGGTGTACAAGGATAAATTACAAAATTGTTCCTGTAACCAATTTCAATAAATATGTACTTTATGGAACAAGTGGAAATGAATAATATGTATATATATATATATATATAGGTGTAAATAACGGCAGTGAAAAAGGAACAGAAAAAACACTGCGGCTAAAGATGCTTCCTCATGTCATATGCCGCCGGCAGGTAGCCTACTGGTAGAACCTTTTTAAGACGTGTATTTTCACGCATTTATCTGAAGAAAATTGTGGGCCGGAATGGCTCAGTCGGTATAGCGACTCGCTACGTGTTGGAGGGTCTGGGGATGGAATCCCAGTGGGGGGGGGGGGGGGGGGAGCGATGTTTTCTGCACCCACTCAGACGTTCCTTGTTGCCCACCCAGCCTCTAGTACAATGGCTTCCGGCTTTCTTTCCCGGGGGCAAATCGGCCGGGTCGTGCTGTTAACAACTCATCGCCATCTGGCACCGAGGTTAAAGAAAGAGTAAAGCTGTGCTACTCTCCCCTTGGCCTTCATGGCCTGTTGTAGGGTGGACTGTACTTTGCACTTTATCGGAAGAACATTGTCCTAACATTGGAGTGGTGACGTTACACTGGAGTGTCTGGGGGAGATACCACGGTGGTAGCAATACGTGGCGTTACGTATAATGTGTAACTACAGTAATCATCATCACCATCATCATCCGTCACCAGTTAGGCCTTAATAGACCTATTGCGGCCTCGTCCAATAGTCACTTTAAAGCCCTTGCAAGTCATCTTTGTCCACTGGTCTATAATTCAGTATTATTTGTGGCATCCTTTTACTTAGCTACAGTAGTGAAGTAACTAAATTAGCGTCAAATGTCAAAAGTTGCCTCTCAACCCCCTAAAGGACACGGTAACTAACTGTATTGAACTGTGCACTATTAAAACACAGAGCATTTTGAGTGTAGTATGCTCTGTGATTATTAAAATAGGCCATACATGTTTATATTGTTGCAGGATTCAGTTCCTTTTTCAATTGACAGACATTGGGTCTATTTTGAGGCAGGAACTCAATTGTTAAGTGTGTGCCGGAACTCATTTGTTGTGTGCCGGAACTCATTTGTTAAGTGTGTGCCGGAATTCGTGATTCACATTACTTTCTTTGGCACACAGTTTCCGTTATCACGTGTTCATTTGACCTGCAAGGGCCGAGATGGATGCACGGATCACAGTTAGCTGCTAATTAATGGTTAAACCACGACGCTTATTAATGTGTTATTCAGTGCAACAAATGGTGACAGTGAGATGCACGATAAACCACTTCTGGTTTAAAGTGATAAACCGGTGTCTCTTAATGTTGCCGTGATATGAAATATAGTGGTGCATTAATTACCCTTGTACAGATAAGGCGATAGTAATTACCGTAATTAGTAGCTGTGTCCGATTTGTGGTGCACCCAGTCCAGCTTGCTGGTTGTGTTACCGTGGGCAGTGGACCGATACCGAGGCAATTTTTATAAATCATAGAGTGTTTGATTTTCTGATGAAATTTTCGATCCTTCCATGCACGTCCCTTTTCCGGTAGGTAGAGTAATTTCTGCCTTTCCATGTCTGCAGCGACGACCCTTGTTGATGCAGTTGGTACAGTTTGTGCCCTGTTGGTTTGTTTAGTTCTAGGGCAGGTGAGGTGGGACTGTGGGTACTGCGGGCGAGTTATGGTGTCCGGGATTTTTGTGAGAAATACGGACAAGTTGGTAGGCCTGATTCTTAATAATAATAATAATAGGCCAGATATAATAATTAAAAACAAAAAAGAGAAAACATGCACACTGATAGATGTGGCAATACCCGCAGACAGAAATGTTGTGCAAAAGGAAGCGGAAAGAAGTTAAAATACAAGAGTT
>Ga0123352_10015397_pt1 | contig 12172 bp, 7 predicted proteins | sample TergutLab28metaG_FD_89700 | JGI IMG/M metagenome (GOLD analysis project Ga0123352, IMG submission 89700) | Labiotermes labralis P1 segment gut microbial communities from Petit-Saut dam, French Guiana - Lab288 P1 | ecosystem: Host-associated > Arthropoda: Insects > Digestive system > Gut ... | reverse complement strand
GACCAGTACCGGAGGCTGCGGTTACAGTTTGTAGTACTCCTGATGATGGGTGCTGTGACACCCGAAACATGTAGAGTGACTTTGCAGTAAATAAATATCTGCATACTGTTGTATCTGGTTGGATTTTTATTAACAATGAATTGTGATGCACGGAACCGTGAGTTTAAAAAACGTACTGGTATTTAACATGCAGCTCAAATTAGCTATCCATTGTACTGCACATGCAATTTAAGTTATTAATAAAGACAGACCACGTACTTGAAGAAACAATTAGGGGATTTACATGTTTTCTTGCTGAAATATAGGTTAGAAAACCAGTAAACACCCGAGACGTTCTACGACCTCCTATCTCGGCACAAGGTCTCTGGTGGTCCTCTATTTTCAAGCAATTGCTAATGTGGTTGCCAAGTCCAGAATTGCCACCGCATGCTTCTCATGTAGCCCTCCCGACTTAAATTCATCAAAATTAAATGCCTTAAACTATTCTAATGTCATTTACATACTACTGCCATCAGAAGGACGAGCAGGCGAATCCTGGGACCCCTCTAATGAAATTACGCTCTTTCTCCCTCGCTCCCACCCATCCCCTCCCCGACAAGAAATATCTCTTTCTTCTTCTCCCGTAACTTCTTTCATCTACTCTACTATTATTCGTTATGTCTGTTTCTCTCTATACCCCCCCCCCACCACCAAATAATCTTAGTACGCTGAACTAGTTACAGCAGAATGTCCTTAATACATTCACCAATTTCCCGTTTAAGTGAAAGTAGGAGTCTTATATTCATATACTCGCAGTGGGGAGTCTACGTCTCTGTGGTCCAGTGCCCTTCACGGAAGCACAGTCCACACCGGGCGGAATGCGTGTGTGAGAGGATGGAATGGCGGCAGGGAAAATCTAATGAACTGGAGAAAAAATTCATCCCATTATCTTTTGTCCTTCACATATATCATGTGGACCGGCCTAAGACTGAAACCGGTCCTCTGCGGTGAAAAGTCAGCGACTAAGGAAACTTAAGTTGCTTCCATACTTAGTTTACGTGTAATATTTAATTAGTCTGTACAACTGGAAGCTATTTTATTTTGCATGGGTACAAAACTAAGTCATCATCGGTGTCCATAATGTACACTAGATAGTGGAGTGCCCGAGAGAACGGTCAGTTATTGGAATTAAGTGAGAGGAAAAAAGGGCAAGCGAAGGGGAAGTTGCATTACGTAGAGCTACATAAATAGTACACAATTTACAAAAGACTCTGGCAGAAATAAAACAAAGAAGGATGAGAGGGGTGAAGTATGTAACACTCAAAGTTGGCCGGGATGGCGCAGTCGGTATAACGACTCATTACGGGCTGGACGTTGCGGGAATCGAATTCTGGTGGGGTCCGGAATTTCCACACCCCTGCATCAGGGTCCTGGGGCCCACCCAGCCTCCTATAAAATGGGTACCGGTTCTTTCCACGGAGGTAAAGCGGCCGGAGCGTGGCGCTGGCAAGCCACTCCCTGCTGTCGTCGATGTTAAAGACAGAGTAAAACTATACTCATACTCCCCCTCTTGGACTTCGTGGCCTTTACCTTTACCTTTATGTAACGCTCAAAGGAAAAAAAAAAACTAGATGTTCAAACACAAAATTTTGATTGAAAATGTGAAAATAGGAGGTCACATTGATTTAGAAAGGTGGAAAAGGTTCTGGTGGCGATTTCTTGTGAGCATGTCAGTAAACCTTCGCGATCCACATAAGGTGGAGAATTTCTTCACTAACTCAGTGACAACTAGCTTCTTAAGAAGGGCTCCTGCATCAAGGTTTTTGTCATGGTTCGACAATCCCTAGTGGAACATGACCTCCTTAATGTCGAGGCTTCAAGATCACACTCAGACACACCACACTCCGGACGAGCGATCGCCCCGTCGCACAGACCAGTACCTGAGAGCACACAACACTCACAACAGACATCTACGCTAACGACGGGATTCGAACAATCAATCCCAGCAAGTGGGAGGCTGCAGACCCGCGCCTCAGGCCACGCGGACACTGGGATAGCCCACTAAGGAATTAGTTTTGAGAATACGGAGCAAGACTTTCCAGAACACGCTAAAAAATATAAGAAAATATGAGAATGGAGTCTCTACAAAGAAAATGAGAGACTCTGTGAGATCTGTGGTTATCGTCACTGTTTGGTGAAGATTCGCTTCTCGCGGAAAGGATGTGCCGTGCACACTCGTGACAGTTTCCGACGTTTCGAAGGCTCTTCGTGATTTCGATACTTCAGTAACCACTTACCAACCTACAGGGTATAACATCTGATTTTAGAATACTATCAGGGATACACAAGTACAAGGAACGATACGTGACATCGTTATATTAACAACAGTCTATGTTTATCGCTAATGCCTTATTGTAGGATATAAGAAATATAAGTTAAAAAGGCACTGATATATATATAATATCCTGGGCGTTAAAACTGAACACGGAACAAGGTGTCATAACAATGGTAATGCTTGAAACAATGTTCTGGCATTTATAAAATTCACAGTTCGCCATCTTATTTTACACAGCCCTGTCTTTGAGAAAATACTAAGGAAAACTCAGCTGGAAACAGGTAGTAGAATAAGCCTATCACGAGGTCCATCTCTTTCAGATAAAACGTCTTCATCTACCACATCTCTTCCACACCCACGGCGATACACATGAATAAAACAGGGAGACAAAGTTGAGAGGAGGGAGAGCTGAAAGGTGCACACAGAATGTTGGTATTGAATAGGGCAGCAAAAAACAGAAATGAAAAGCAGTTGATGGGAGACCCTTCCAGCACCAATACAATGGAGAAGAACCGTAACCAATTCAGATGTCACATTTGAACAATAACGTTTGCTTGAGAGCTGGTGTGGGTGGGTGGTTACAGAGGCTTGGGTTTCAGTCATCCTACACAAAAATGTGTCGAAAAGTCACGTTGCTTTCAAAGCAGTAAGGAAAAAGTTCCAAGAAAATAAACTACAGGACAAAGTAAGGCTAAAGTAAACAAAGAAGAGCACCTGCTATACATTTCTCTTTAAACCCAGAACTGTATCAGGTCACATTAACACTCCACAATGTGAGAGTTTCTAGACAGTAATAATTGTCAAAACAGCAGTTTGTATTCCATAAACTCTGTCACACCGATGACGGAGTCAGCCTCCAGATTAAATAAACAGTCGCGGACAACAGAAAATAGACGATCCTCCAGGTTGAGGTTAGGTAGGGAATTAACAGATACCCGCAGGAAGAAATAGCGAGTTGCAAAATCCATTCACGATAGCTATGTCGCCCACAAAGTGGCCAAAGCTCCCTACCACAAGAGCAATCAAGCAGCAGTCTTGAATTGCAGATGGCCGAAACAATTTCAGGGGTCGAGAAAAATCCTGGATTGAATGCCCTATACTCTTTGGTATCCGAAGCGTCTAATGTAATTTAAAACAGGTCATAAAGATCCATATCGGTTCAATATTCACAGGTCTCAATTTCGCGAATTTCAAACTCCAGCAAAAATGAGGAATACTAACAAATATCACTTCGGCGAACTGAAATAATATTCGTTTTGACGGATTCAAAAGGTAAGCCTATAGATGACAAAGGATTTTTTTTTATAAGTTTCGATTTTCGTGGTAGTACATATCGGTTGGTGCGTGAAACTGAACTGTCCATGTGGAAATGTGTGTGGAATTTGCAACAGGTTTTCTACACCCTCAACAGCACGATGCTTTTATCTATACACGTATTGCAGCTTGACAAAATTTGCAGTTTCGATGAATGGCAACCGCCCAGTTTTGCAGTTCAAGATTGATTCTTCTCGCATGTGACAATAATGTGTTTACTATGTAGGGTACATTAATCTTTTGGCGCCGGAATTATTTTTTAATTTTAGCACACCCTGTATATAAAATGTGAATAATACAGGAACCAAATATGTTAGAATTATGAAACAAACTGCATTTTGAACAGAAAAAAACGGAGAGTATATACCGTGTTAAAAATATTCAGTACCTATATTTGTTGAATAAATATATAAAATGAAACTCTAGAGGTTAGCGGTGCGGTACGACCACTATAGTTGACATTAGGCGTCTAAAGGTTAATTCTATCAAGCTGGGCGTGAAGGGAGCAGACGTCGCCCCGTCTCTTAGGTTTACTTAGAGCAAATTAAAAAGCTCGAAAGAGTGTGAGCTGTTAAACTCCCAGATTCACTCAGAGTGGTTAACAAATTTAAGAAAAACCTTAAATCTGAAAGTTTAATTGTATTATTTAACGCGAGGTTTTTTAGGGTGTTACCAGGATGCATCTTGTCATTCCAGACAAACCAATGTGTTATTTGTTGCATGGACATCTCCTCACATAAACTAGTTTTTCCTCGAATATTTCAACATTCATTATCTCTAGGGACTTTTCTTTAGTATCATTTCCACATGCTGGTACGTATTAACATGGAACCATGAGTTCATGGCGCATTTGTGCTCGCTGTTGCTTATGGTACTGGAATTACCAAACTACCCCATAAAATAAAGAATAAATAATGTGTATTTTAGAAAGTTAAAATATAAATTGATAAAACCCTCGCAATATTAATGCCAGAAGAGCCATGCAAATGTTATTCTGATGTTCAGCAGGCAAAAACAGAAAAGAAATTTTTTGGGGGGATAAAGCTTAAAGTTTGTAAAAATACCTTTCAAGATCAAACTCTACCTTCTGAGAAATCTGGAAAACTACCAAGTGAATGTTAACTTGCAGTGAATACTTGTTTAACAGAAAAATGTAAAACTTCAGTTACAGGCTGTTGCCATATTCGGAAATGGAAGATTTCCCAGACGGCATAAATTTTGCATGGTTTTGTTCTCGGTGTGGTACTGGTAACAGTCAAGCGCCCAGGAATATGATGCAGAGTACACTGGTACATATGTACCAACGTACTGGAGAGACTAAATGCTGCCATCTTCAGGGTAGTTGAATTTGCTGAAAATAGAGGGAAATACCTCATCTAAAATATTTCCATCTACGTGACAATCTACACTGCGTCGTAACCCAGAAGACTGGCACCACTATTATTTTTAGTGTCACGAAAGGAGGAAATATCAGAACAAACGGTAGGCAGTGTGTATGAGGGTCTACAGAAAATGTAAACAATCAAAAGACTAATCAGATTCCGAATACTTCCGGACGCTCTCAGGCCTCATTGTTGTGTACGGAACTCTATAGTGTCAACAGCTGAATGTGAGCGAAGCTTTAGTTGACTGTAATTATGCATGTCACGTCAGCGCGATTCACTCCAATTAATCGTTATCAAGTTGTCTTCTGTGACTGCGTGACCCTGAAAATGAAATTACTACGTCCCTTCGAATCTCGTGAACTACTGGCTCAAAAACACAAATTAAGACCCCAAAAGGTTTGCACCTTTAGCTTTATTGTTCATTCCACTAGTATGGCTTTTTTGTCAAACGCGACACTAATGAACACTTAAAGACATGGATTTGAGAGATAGCAGAGATCATTCGTAGCATATGGGGTAAAGCGAAAGTGAAAACCAAGAATCAATTCACTCTGAGATACTTCTTACGTTCCTCGTCAAATATTATATGGATGATAAGGGAGAATGAGACGGATGGGGCATGTGGCACGCATGGGGGAGAAGAGAAATGCGTACAGAATTTTGGTGAGGAGACCTTAAGCAAAGAGACTGCATGATAGATCTAAGCCTAGATGGGAGGTTAATGGATAACAAATAAAAATGGAGGGCGCAAACGGGCTACATCTGGCTCAGGGCGGAGATATTTATTTATTTAGTCAGCTGAACACATTACACATTGTCAAGGCAGAGATAATAGTTTTTACTGTGACAGTGCGTGTAAAGAAAATTCGCATTGACGTCTCTCTTGTAAGGTACAACAAGAATTTTGTGTGACTCTATGAGTATTCGGCTCGGCAGTACGCTGTTACTGGCAACAATATTTCATTTACTGTTCGTAGTAACTTTCAAAGTAAACACATAATGAGCCCACCTACCTGAGGGACTACTCCCTATTCGCGAACCTGCGTTATAACAACTGTCTCCTTAACCTTTTGGCGCCGGAATTATTTTTTTAATTTTAGCACACACTGTATATAAAATGTGAATAATACAGGAACCAAATACGTTAGAATTATGAAACAAACTGCATTTTGAAGAGAGAAAAAAAAACGGAGAGTACATACCATGTTTAAAATATTCAGTACCTATATTTGTTGAATAAATATATAAAGTGCAACTTTAGAGGTTAGCGGTGCGGTACGACCACTATAGTTGACATTAGGCGTCAAAAGGTTAATCTTATAATATAAACCAACAAAATGCACCTTTGTTAAACTAATATTTTAATATTTGCGATGTCTTCTATATGCTTTCGAAACCGAGGGTTCGTCTTCAGGTAGACGGTTGTACGTACAGGTATGGTATAATTTGTTTACATGCCAACGGTATAAGCTGTCTTGTAGGTGAAAGAGTGATCAAAACTCCCCTTGTTTTTCCACCGATGCCTGATCTTATATTCTTTTTTTTTCCCCCGAAAATCAACTATCACTTCCAATTGACAGGGTTATTAACTTTAAATATGCAACTATTTTCTCGCTAATCACGAAACTTCCTCACGGAGACATTTTAGACAAGGCTTATGAGGGTGAACAGCTTAGTCACCAAAGACGGCCAGGTTGCGTACCTGACAGGCACCTATACAAAGGGGACAGGACGCTACAGTGTCTACACAGACACGAGTGCTTGACGGTCTAGTGATGATTTACTCTTACTTTCCTCTTCTCAGAAAGCTATTCATTCAAGAACTTTAAGGTGAGGAATACTTTTATCTTCACAGTCATGAATATGAGAGCTCTGTTGACGTGATGAAGACGCACGTCCCTACTCTTCTCTGTGCACTGGAATGAACAGTCAACTCATCCATACACGAAGCAGACAAACACGTCTCCCTTGTCTTTCAGCGATGAATGCGAAAGCGGCATTTCTTTACAATGCATGAACTGAAATAATATATCGCCTGCGACTGTCACTGTCCAGTAGGGAGCAGAGGACAAAAACAGTCTGTTGTTGTAGAGGTTAAATATCTTGTGCTACGTTAATGGAAACAAAAGCTTAAAATCCTGGCAGAGCAGGATCAGGTGTTAAGATCACAATATTTTGAAATGCAGTTGTGTAAATCGCGGTCTTCGCCTTGTAATCAGGCTTTCCGCCAATTTTTTGCACATATCTCATTTTTCCCTCTTTTCATTTTTTAAAAATTTCTATACTTTTTAACTTCCTAGTTTAATTCTTGAGCATATTAATTTTACACAATTTCAGCTAATGTAAAGCTAATACTACGATTCACAATAAAAATTCATTTCCATTAATTTTTCAAAAACAGAAACTGATAAATTATATGCATATTAGATTGATACAACTGCCTTCACAGCCGGTAGCTACAATGTGTAAAAGGCTGAGAAATATACTCTGCCAATGCTAGGTTTGTTTCTCAGTAAATGCTAGAAATGTTTCCCTTTTGAAACAGTTTCAAGAATCATGGATTTTTTTTTTTTCAGTATGAAGTCACACAGTATTTCATTAAATAATTTTCAGTACAAATACGCGTGATAAGATTTCAGCGCAGTCTCAGCAACTGATCGCATAACAACATGAAGTGGGTACCGATGGAACGTCTACAGTATGCTCGTAGTTATACCAGTGATCTGAATTTACCACACTTTATAACGACCTGGAGAAATTAAGGTTTTACTGCTGCTAATGCCCTTCTTGATTTTCAGCACGTGAACTGGCGAGACGAGAAGACCAGGTAATCCTGGAATTCGAGAGCAATTAGTCAACAAGTAGGCCTAAAGTGGAGTAGGGACTGTCCACAACGAATTGGGAAAAGGGGGGGGGGACAGAAAATACTCAATGACGGCACAGTTCCTTCTCACATCCTCACAATGTACACTAAAATAAGTTAACGATCACAACAGGCTGGGTGGTTTCAGACAAAAAAATGTGACATCTCTGAACTGTCAAACATAAGTTCGGTAAGAAATTGACTGCATTGTTGAGGGTCAGTTTAGCCAGCTTCTGAGGGCTTTTATTTGGATGCAGGTACAGACTTTACTAATATTCAGGGGCTGAAAAAGATGCCAAATTGTTCTCGTCATGCTAACATTACTTTGGCAACATATTTGTTTTTTAAAAGTTATTTTCAGCATAATAAATATCATCATCATCATAATCATCATTATCATCATAAGTCAACGCTTACCCTTTCAACAGTTACCTCCACAAAAGCACTTTTACGGGTACTTATAAAATCACTGGAACGTCTCCAGTTAAATGTACCCGCGAATACATTCAGTAACAATACAAGAAAGGTAAAGACCTGTACGTGTTTAATTAAGAACAATGGAAGGGAAAAATATGGATTTATTTATTTATTTGCTATTAACCTTAACTCTCAGTGACTGAGATTATATAGAGTCAAATGACTGAATGGAAGCGATAAATGAAATGGAAAGAAAGTGAAAGAAAGTGATCATCGCCTAATTAAGTTACTACACCGGAATTTACCTCAAGGGACTAGGAAAATTAGGACAGGTACAAGTCAGAAACGTATGTACCTCCATAAGCGTCCACCAGTGTATTCAGTCGAGTTCATATCCTTAAATCCATTTCCTCTGGGAGACAACCTGCTCCGTCGTTAGAAGGAAGTGCAAGTTCCAACAGTCTTTCTCTGGAGGAAAACAGTGCCAAAAATTGTCTTCTATAATGTACTGTGCAGTGTAATATGTTCCTGTGGGCCGACATTCATGTGCAGGTATGCGTTTCAGTCATACTTATTTTCCACTATGAATGAAGTAAGAGAAAATTATGAAAAGTTGATGTCAACTTATTAACACGGAGATTAAAGGCAAAATAGAAATTTCATGTCTCCCAGAATGATGATGTTTCGATGGTAAATGGTCACTGACAGGTCGGAGGATCATTTTGCCTCCAACTTCAAGGCTTAAGAAGTCCAATAATATTAAACAAATAAATTATTATTGTAATAAATTCTTTGCTTGCCAAGTCGAAGTAAAATGTCGTCTCAGGCCAGCAAGTTATCTGTGTTTCAAGACCTGCCAATATTGCAGTCAGAACTGTTAAACAAGAATTGTGAGATGAAATATTTTAAAATTCTGGTAAATTATTCCTTTCTTTGTACAAGATTTGAAGCTTTCACTGCGAATAAATCTGTGGCAATCAGAGAAGTCAGGGCTGTGTTAAAACCACCGTGTCTACGACCTACTCTTTCTCCGCAATAGCGTACACCCTGGCAGTAAGACAAAACACGTATAATGAACGTTAGTTATAACTTAAAATTATACTATTGTTACCGATTACACGCAATAAGTTTTTCACTTTATTCCGTTCTGCTTCTCAGCACGTTAGTTTATGGCTGTCGTGTAAGGACGATTGAAAGCGGTTCTCTGAATAACTATAATAATTAGCAGAACAACATTTGGAGTTCGCTGTGTGTAAGTTTCTTGAAAGACAGAGCTCAATTACAAGAAATCCTTATTTGACCTATGAAATTGTTTCCATGCCTTGTAACAAATCATATCAGAGTAAGTAGCAAAACCGGAAATAGGCTGGGTGGTAGTAGTCCAATTTACGCAGAGGCACAGAATGTATCGTCATTGACGATTATTGAACTCATAAAAAAAATCCTTGCTTTCACAGACCCCGAAATTTTGCTGCCATCTATAGAACATCACACCATAGTATCCTCTCTGAGGCACTGTATCGAGTTCACATTCTCATATCACACTACCCCAAGAGAGGGGTGTAAAAATACGGTGCAGTCTAATTGTTTTGGGTTCTCAGTATGGAACTTGCTTCATATCAATCTTCCGGCGACTATTTGAGGCGGCTTCTGTATTTTTTAAAAATTTGTGTACCCCTGCTCTAGGACCCATTTTAATAGTAACAAAATGTAACGTGTTAATTTCTCTGCCATGAGACAGAAGGGTAATAAAATTTTAGATTCTCTGAACAGTGCTGATGAAGCCTTCCATCCTCTCTCCACCCCGACTTTAACCTTTTGGCGCCGAAATTATTTTTTAATTTTAGCACACCCTGTATATAAAATGTGAATAATACAGGAACCAAATACGTTAGAATTATGAAACAAACTGCATTTTGAAGAAAAAAAGACGGAGAGTATACAGCATGTTTAAAATATTCAGTACCTATATTTGTTGAATAAATACATAAAATGCAACTTTAAAGGTTAGCGGTGCGGTACGACAACTATAGTTGACATTAGGCGACAAAAGGTTAAAGACGGAGACAACAAACTGCTACGAAACGCTGGTCTCTAAACGCAGTCTATATGGCGTCATGTCAAAGCAGACGAAAAGAGTTACTTTGTGGATCACCATGAACATTGAGACAGTAGGTTTCTCCGGAACGTCGATACCTCTACTCGAATCTACACCCCATCACACGTCAGAAGACAGACGCTGTCAAATTTAGAATACTTGTTTAAAAACACACAAGTCTCGTGACAAATATCCTGGAAGGAAACATAATTGATTGACTTCAGGCCTGTAAGTTAATTGCGTCCGTATGAAGGCATTCCAGTTTAATAGAGGGAATTTGGTAACCTTACTCACCTCTTCATATCCATTCAATTACCACACAAAAAATGACGGCTGCATTCTAAACTGAACGTTTTAGCCCTTAAAGGCTAAGACTTTCTCTGCTGTGGCGTTAAGCGTCACACTTCGCCTTCGCACTTAAGTTTCAACAACACGGAAGTTACGAATTATGTTAGACCACGGCTGAAACAACTTCCTTTTCATGCTGATATAATCACACACAACCACATAACCTACCAGCCGCCAGACATGCCTGTTGTAAGCGATGAAAATGGGTACATGAAACGCCTTAAACTCTGAACAGCAAATTACTGTGTGTGTAAAATAATTGTCTGTCCATTACTGTAGGATCGGAACTTCACATATTTATCACATAACCCCGCGAAATTATTAGAATGTATTTGAAGTCTAATGTATATTGATTATAGATATTAAAACAATAATGAGTTATATTAATTAAATGATAAATGTAACAAATGATCTAAGAAACAATTACATTTGAAACTTACCTTCTCAGTATGTCAAGAATGACCCGTGAGCTCACATAATCCCCTTTCAACTACACACAGCTACGCTTTCATAGGATAATAAATTAATGTATTGTGACTCAATGCAGACATTTCCATTTCATCCACAATTTACAAGACCAAATACCGCTGGATTCGTAACGCGCATTACAATGTCACAGAACGTAGGAGTTAATAAGCTCTACATTGCGAATAACTCTATAGAATATGGATAAAATATTAGAAGATATTGCGTCTGGCTGTGATAATATTAAAGTCTAGGATTCGGAGAAATGTTACTTGACTTGATTATGTAATTTTCAAATATAAATTTGTCTTCCGACTTTACCGTTTTTTTCTGTATTAGGAAATTCGTAATTGAAATCTAACTCCATGCACCAGAGTCATTCTTGAGAAGCTAAAAGGTCCTTAGCTAGTCAAAAAATTACACTAATATTTTGAAAACCAGAAGTTTATAACAACATTTGCTAGATCCCGCCACATGTCTCAATCGTGAGTCACATAAATCCAATCCATTCCCCCACTCCACACCTTGAGGAACTCTTTAGCTATTAACATCCCATCTACGTCCGGTTCATAATTGAAAAGAAGTGCTTAATGTTATTATGCTGTATTAAATGTCGCGCAGACAGACAGTACGATTGGGATCACAACGACGACAGAATGGCACTCATTAGAACTTCGAAAGTAAAGTAGGTGACGTATGTTAATGCAAGACGTAAGGCGCCCTGGCAGTACTGTTGACTTACTTACTTACTGACTTACTTACTTACTTACTCCATGGTGCAGAGTCCTTCTTGATAAGCTAACTGGTTTGCAGCTAGTCAAGAAATTCCCCGCATTTCACGGAACCCGAACGTTCATTACCGCACTCACAAGCGTCTGCCACCTGTCTCTATCCTGGGCCAGCCCAATCCAGTCCATATACCCACATCCCACCTTCTGGAGATCCATCCTAATATTATACACCCATCT
>Ga0123352_10015395_pt1 | contig 12172 bp, 7 predicted proteins | sample TergutLab28metaG_FD_89700 | JGI IMG/M metagenome (GOLD analysis project Ga0123352, IMG submission 89700) | Labiotermes labralis P1 segment gut microbial communities from Petit-Saut dam, French Guiana - Lab288 P1 | ecosystem: Host-associated > Arthropoda: Insects > Digestive system > Gut ... | reverse complement strand
GGTACTTTAAGACTATTTATGATGACAACCAATTTATTTGTCATTGCTAATGTAAAACAATTGCGAACCGGCGGTAGTTTTAGAATTTTACTGCCTTTTTTCCAAACATCTTGGGGTGTTGGCATCCTAAATTCAGCGATTTTAACAGTTTTCACCATCGGGTTGAGTTTGGCACGATTTTGGAGGGTCTTCGGAATTTCCGGGGGGGGGGGGTTTGAACTCCCCAAACCCCCCCCCTCCCGGTAGGCCACTGACCTCAGTGAAAAAGAACATAATTTGGCAAGACTGGCTGTGGATGTCATAAAGGAATGATGTGGCAGGAGATGAGGCCATGACTGATGCTGGTTTCGTTCTGAGTATGAACATACAATAGTGAAATGTGGGCTGCTAGAAATGTCATGTACCAAAAAAAAATTGGGGAGAGCGGGCCGGAAGGACATCTGTATTGGGGCAGGAAAAGTGGTACTCGAAATAACAGAAAAATATACAGGAATATCGTATCTGTTTTCATAAATACCTTGTGGAATTGTTTTTAGGAATGAATTAAAAAATTCCCAAAGCTCTGAACCTAAAATGTGAATTAAACATTATGTGACATCAGTTATGAGTTATGTTGGACTTGAGTTAATTCTCGTTTTTACAAATTCAAATCTGAAATCTGAAGAAATTGTGGATAAGAAAGTAGGAATTATGAATGGGAAACAGAAATACCATACCCCTACAGCTGTGGTGAATTCCACTTGCAAATTCAGCAGAGCGATTTGAGAGACAGGCACAGAGAACATTATGTCGTTGGAGAATGTTTCAAAAGGTTGTGGAAGTTTTGCTGTCAAAATTTTATGCCTTGTAGGTTGAGAGGAAACAGGGGTGCCATGGAGGCATGAGTGCCAAATTTCATACTGGTGCAGAGTATATTACCTCCTCTGAAATGTGCCATCCCCATTGTGTGTATAAATAAATAGGTACAGGTATTTAGTCAATAACAACAACAAATATTTCTAATGATGTTTATTAGAGGATGATAACAACTACATGTTTCGGCCTATTCCGGCCATCATCAGGTTTACATCCGAAAGAGTATTAGTGTTTATAAGATTTATGCAGTTATGTAACGATTGTGAGATCTCATCATCAGTGGCTTTGATTATTATTACTATTAAGAGACCCCCCCTCTCCCCCAGCCACATCTCTTAATAGTAGTAATAACCAAAACCACGATATTAAGACTAAACAACTAAAATGGTGTGGACATCTTCAGAGAATGGAAGAGGGGAGACTACCAAAAAAAGTTATGAAATGGAGCCCACCAGGAAGAAGAAAACGAGGAAGACCTAAAGCTACCTGTGCGGAAGGGATTAGAGGACTGTTGGGGGGAAAAGGGATTAATGGAAGAAGACTGGAATGTCAGAGATAAATGGAAGAAGAAGATAAGATAATTGTCAAGTGGGCACAGGAAGATGTAGAAACATCGAACAACCTGCTAAATAAATAAATCAAAAGCACACATGATGAGATCTCACCATCGTGACATAACAGCATAAATCTTATAAAGCGCTAATACTCTTTAGGATTTAAACCTGATGTTGGCCGGAATAGGCCGAAACATGTAGTTGTTATCATCCTCTAATAAACATCATTAGAAATATTTGTTGTGTTATTGACTAAATACCTGTACCCATTTATATTACCTCCTGTTGTGGATTGTGTTGTTTGGTTTTTTTGAATATGACTCAAAAAGGGGTATTCATTAGGTGGATATGGAAATTATGTCTTAAGTGCCTTTTAAGTATGGTGTCAAAATTCTGCTGGGGATGTATGTGGGTTTGTTTGTAGTAATGGAAGCTCAGCAAATTCTTGACTGAGCGCAGTCACCAGAGATCGCAGTTGAAGTGACAGAATGCCTTTCATTTGGTCTGAATGTGCTTAGAATTTGCCTTGTGTTTGGGCCTGTCTACAGTCCACCAGTTCCAGTTTTACACTACAAATTCAGCATCATGTGTGTAACTGGTTTTACTAGCAGAACTTGGAATTTTTTTTTTGTTTAATAGTGTCCTGTAATTGATAACTGTTGAACCAGATCATATATGTCTTCAGTACTTGCTACAGACAAGTATATGTTGAACGAAGATTCTGGCTGCTGCTTTTGACAGTTTAAGCAACTAAACCCCAGAAAGTCTAAGAAGCAAAGCAATGCAAAGCATTCAGTTGTTGTAGTGCTAGAAAGAACAATTATTTTATACCTTTGACAGAATGGGCAAGTGTCAAAGTTATCAGAGTTCAGAGAGAATCATAAGAAAATTTTGTATTTAAAAATTCCTTGATTAACTGTCAGTTATCAGCAATATAATTTCGACAGGATATCCATTTTGTGTTCGTGTGAAACCTGATCTGTCACATCCAGGGAGGAACATAGGCCTGGTGTGTTTGAGAACAGGGAGCTGTGGAAGATACTTGGGCCTAAGAGAGAGGAGTTAACATGATATTAGAGAAAACTGCATACAGAGCAGCTGCTTGATTTGTACTTCTCTTCAGATATTGTTTGGGTGATGAAATTTAGGACCATGAGACAGATGGGACATGTGACACATATGGGAGAGGAGACAAAACCATACAGAGTTTGAATGGAAAACCTGTAGGAGAGAAGCCCCTTAGAAGAAAATATAGATGGGAGGATAATATTAAAATGGATCTTAGGACTGGGTTCACCTGGCTGAGGTTATGGACAAGTTGTAAGCTGTTGTGTACGTGGTAATGAACCTTCAGGTTATACAAAATGAGAGGAATTTCTTGACTAGCTGAGCAGCTGTTAGCTTCTCAATAGCGGGTGGGGGTTGAAAGGAGGTGGCTGAGCGTTAGATTCTGTGGTGGGCTTTGATATTTGCAGTATTGGTCCTTCAAGTTCTGCACTCAGAAGGTTAGTTAAATGGTGCAACAAATCTCAGGCAAGTAGGATGTGCAGCTGGGAGTTGGATGGACCTGGCCAAAGAACATGACTTACTTTTTTGGGAGGCTTTGATATTAATGGTGTTGAACCTTTTGGTTCTGTTGCAATAGAAATGGTTATTTATGGGTTTCATCATTGGTGCCAAGTTCCTGTTGCATTCATATGTCTTTGTCATGTAACATGTCATGTTGCTTCAGTTGGACCAAGACTTAATAATACTGACACTTGCCACCGGTGCGGTTCTTCCGGGCTGACTTCATGTCCACAGACTATGCAGCTGCGATGAATGCTGACCCAAATGGCACCGTGTCATGTGATTGGCCGACGTCTACTGCAGTAGTTCCTCCACTTATGTTGCCTGTTCCCATGCCAACCTTATACAGCAACGGGCTGGAGCCTAGCCGCGCTAGACTTGCCGCTGGAAAGCTCTCCATCATTGAGATTGTTCTGTACAACATGGCTGCCATGTTAGCTGGTGTTGCGGCAGGCTATGACGTGCGTCTCTCCAATGTGTCGCCAGTACACCCAAGACTTCACCCTGACAGGTAAACTTTGAATGTGCTAGCTTATTGTAATATTTTTTTGGGGGGGGTGGGGGTGGTGGTGGTGGTGTTAAGTGATGTAAAATGGAATAGCAAACATGTACAGCCCTGTGGGGTGTAGTGTTGTAGATAGATACCAGCATTTCAGACGAACTTGCTGCATGTGTTATTGGCATAGATGTCTCTGTAAACATTATGTCATGTGTAGAGGAAACTTCAATACTACAAAATTAGATTGGACTAGATTTAGGTATGGTTTTTTTGAGTTATTTGATTAGTTTTTTGATGTGTCATGAATAGTAATTGCAGCTGTGTCCACTTCAAATCCTCATATTTTCTACAGGCTGCCCAAGAACCACTATTTGTCTACTTACTTAGCAAGTGGATCAGTATGTACATGCCAGTGTAGTGTACAGTGTCAGTATATACATATATATACTGATGGCATTATCAAATACAACATTTGAGTTTCACAGCATATCAAAACACATGGTGGGCATGTACAGATCCACATGGTAACCAAGTACAGGTACAGTGACTTATCAAGCACGCTGTGGAATTAAGTACATTTAGGGGTGGTAATGGTTTACTCAGGTCAGAAGAAGAACAAGAAGAGAGGCGGTTGTGGTTTGGTGGAGGCTCAAATCGCAGTTCAGGAACGGGAGCCATGTACCTAGGCACAGACTACGAATTCTCCAGTACATCAGGCTACCCCCATAACACATACCATGGGCCTGCAAGACACTTAAGGCCATTGCTCAATAGTCTGGGGCAGGATCCTGAAGGTGGTACCAAACCGCTGCGGTTCACAGACTCTCCTCAGCATTATGTAATGGCACAGGGAGGAACGCCCACCCCTTCTCCTCGCCGAAAGTCATCTAGCACGAGCAACGAAGGCAGTGAGGTGAGCAAGTACAAATAGCTTACATTGAACTGCAGCTTGCCGGACACGTACATGAGTAACATCACCAGGTGACACATTGATTAAGATTTTTGTTGGACTTTGTCCATAATCCTGATGTTTTAACCCTTATCCTGCTAACATGGGGAATACGGTGAGCTCCTAATAATGCCAGCAATTGGCAGATGGGATTTAACTTAGTATTTCAAGGGTTAAAACCATTATATTTCATATACTAGCTTTTACCATCATCACTTTAACACGCACTCGTTCCATTAACTACATTTATTCTCAAACTACGTTCACCTGGTGATTATAGCAGATTGACATTATAAAACATAGTGCTTTATCAAGCATGGATGGTGGACAAAGTCTGAAACAATAGTTTTAGTCAGCTTTGAGTTTGATAGTCAGGCCCTGAAGGGGAATTTGTGATGATACTGATCTTGAGATGTAACTGTGGCCTGTGGATATTCTGAACACCACTGGCACTTGTAGCTGCTGTTAGAATATACCGAAATGAGGTTTCCGATCAGAACACGTCCTTGTTTTATCTGACTGAACTAATAATGCGGTTTAATCTTGTCTTTTTACAGGCAACGTATCCACCACCCCCACCTGCACCATCTGGGGGTCTTCTGGACCACCGAGGTCCCAGTCTGTATATCTCGGCGGTAGACTATGCAGAAGGCGGTGGGGCTGGTGTGGTTCCTTATGCTAGCAGCAGTCACTATTCACCGCACCCTGAACTGTACAGAACTGACTCATACTTTACAGGTGGTATGTACAGTGCTGCAGGAAACAATGCCGTTTTGCACTATGCAGACCGACTGTACCCTGAGTTCGAGAGCTATCAGCTGCATCACCATCCCCACACAGGTGCTTATGATAATCCAAGTGTGAGTAGTGTGAGCAGTTCTACCAACAGCATCACCCCTCGCACACCTTCGCGTCTATGTTCCGGTGGTGGTGCTACCAATCATACCCCATATGAACATCGCAGAACGCCGTCAAATGTGTCTAACGCTTCGTCCTCAAATAACAGTAGTTCAAATGTGAATCCGAGTTTCAGGTTGGAAGATGAGGGAGAGTACTCACAATACAATACACCAACACACCATTATTACCCTTCACAACAGCGTCGGGGCATTGACTATGAATACACTCCTCCACCACCACCTTACTTTCCTAGACAGAACTCACATGATTCAAATGTGTCCAGTGTGGTTGACATAAGACCCGGCACACTGGAAGTCGGTGGAGGAACAAGGCTTCGGTCGAGCTTGAAACGGTACAATTACACTCCTGTAGGAGGTTCAAGAACGGGTGGGGGAGGCGGTTCATCGTCATCTGGCGGAGCAGGCACACCCACCAATCCAACTCCTCCTGACAGTTTAACGAGTGAGGACAGTAGCTACGTCTCAGCAAAGGAGGGCTCCTACTCGTCTGTGTCACGAGTCCGGTTTTCGCCCGTCACGATGATGGCTGCTGCAGAGACGAGAGAGACCCTTCTCGACATTCCAGTGCACGGACAGAGCCAAGATATTACGGTACCATTGCAGGCTGTCACCAGGAGAATCCGTAGACTTAGTGGGGAGATGAACACAAGTGCTGGGCGGACCAGGAAACCCTCAATCACTGAACTGGAGCGAGAGTTCCTCTCATAGCAGATGCTCAATATCATGTGGCAAGCTGGTGCAGTACAGTCTTGAATGACACCACATCAACTAAGCTTTAAATCATCAGCATGATGATTTGAGTGCAGTAGGAGGTTGTGGGATACACTAAGCATGCCACATTCTCCAGAGTATTAAATCAATCAATTTGTACATAGGCAGAGTGCCCTGTGGTAAGATAATGTATGTAAATACTTTGTACATTGAACACACATGGCTTCCAGGTCACGTCATTCCAACTTCATTCCTCTCTTGTACACTCCAGAACTAACATTATGATGTTTACCTCACTGAAAACTAACTTGACACACTGTGAAACGGAACAGTGGTCTGGTGGGTAGATATTATTTCCTGTATGATATATATACACACATATACATACACCGTTAACTTTCGGGGGATATGAAGTACCTTTGTTGCTCAAATTTACAAGTGCTTTGACACATATTGACAGATATTAGTAATTTATTGCAAGAGAACAGACACTGTTAGGCAAGAGAGTGGCCTTGTTTCGGTTCTTTACTACTCCACGAGCAGCACGAATGACTGCGGTGACCAACCCATGCTAGTCTCGAGACCGAGCATGTTGCAAGCAACGTGCGGCCTTGATTTTTTTAATTTATAATCTTTCTGTTTTGCAAAGTTTTTCCATATTTGCTGTTATATACAGTGTTGAAAAAATTACATTCCAGTTTTGATATGTACATACTTGGATTGTGATAGATACATCATTCCTGAACATAAGACAAGGTTGTGTGAATGAGTTGTGGAATTTTTTTACATTATTTTAAAAGAGTACAGCGTGTCAGGGTGTACCGCCTGCTCTGTATATATACATATATATAAATAAATAAATATATATATATATATACACACATACATATACACAAGTAATATATTTCAATTTGTGTGCATGCTTGTGTGTGCATGTGCACATGTGTGTGAGAGAGAGTGTGTGTGTGTGTGTGCGCACGTGTTCTGTGTGCACACACGTGTGTCTGTATACACATGTATTTGTTTAAAACATAAACAAAGTCTTGTACATTTTCCTCCATTTTAAAAGAGAAGACCAAGCTGCATAATACAAGGGTATTGGTGGTGATGATGAAATATGTTATAATTTTAATATAATTATAAATAAAATAAGCTTTCAATGGTCCTGAATATATTCTTTCCCAGATCCCAGCAAGTTTGGTGGAGCCATAGTCATATCAGTCCAAAAGCTGAAGGTGATACTAGTCCTAGCATGATTTTTCTTCACAGCTGGAATTCCTTGGGGCAGTGGTGTTCGGAGTTTGTTACGCTGAACCTTGGGGTCCTGTGGGCGAATTTCAGGGGTTATGCAGCACGTTTCTGTACAATTAAATTAGTTAATTTTGATACCTTATAACAATTTTTACTTCCCCCTGTATTCATGCATAATAAGCCTTGGGGTTGCAAAAATGTAAAAAGGTAAAGTGATCCCGTTACAGGCCCGGTGTGGCCCAGAGGGTGGGTAGAGGTATAGCTCTACTCTTCCATGACTGTGGCACTAGAGGGGGGTGAGTGGTCAGCAGCACGCCCCAGCCGCACTTTCCCCCCGGGAAAGACCCGGTACCCATTGTACAGGAGGCTGGGTGGGCCCCAGGGCCGGTCTGGATGGGTGGAAAATCTCGTCCCCACCGGGATTCGATCCCGGACCGTCCAGCCCGTAGCTCAGTCACTATACCAACTGAGCTACCCGACCCACAAGCCTTGGGGTTATATTCAGTGTAAATGATCAATAATAAAATTAACCTCTTCATTAATGTGCATATGGGTTTTATTTTTTAAATAAAATATCATGTTTCAAAAAGTTTTATTTCATTTTTGTACCCCAAAAAAGTTAACTTTTTTACTGTACAAAAATTTAGATTTAGTTGCAAGGGTTATGCAGATATGAAGAGTCCGAAGACCACTGTCTTAAGGGAATATTACATCTGTCTTTCCATCTTTTTGCCTCAGGTCTGTTACCAGGAGCACGTTGTTACATGAGAATTCTTACTAACAGTTTGATGAGCGCAGTCACATCGGTCTGCTAGCATGACACTCCGATTGCATTCTCCTACACACACGACTAAACTAATTTTTTGTTTTCTACTCATTCAGCACTAACCAAGTTTAAAAAAAAGTTTCACACAATTAATTAGGTGAATGTCTCATGCTATGTACTTTCTTTTCACAGTAAGAATTTTTGAGGAATTTCGTGAACAGACAAAATATTGTCATCAGGGAATGGTCATTTCTATATACTCAGAACTTTAATAACAACACAATAAAAATGTGATTTTGGTTTCTTTAGACTTCCAATTTAGGTAAAAAGCATAAATAAACTTTATTTTTGCGTTGTAAAGTTTTTTCTTCTGCCTCCCCCCCCCTGCCCTAGTGGCAGTACCTTGACCTTACTAGCCTCTGCAGTGGTGAATGAGTGTTATTTCAGAGCTGTGCAGCTTTCAGTGTTGGATGACGGATGCGATACTAAGCAGTTCAGGGAACAAAGATGACATTTCAGTGGAAGCTGCCCTTTCCATCTTCCATGTAGAAGTGTATGACGCCCAAAATATGGATGTAATGTTCTCACAACCCTTCCCTGCTATGAGGATATGGTGTTTCACATATGATTATAATGCCAGTAGAAGGCGGGGACCACCGTTCTTCACCTTCACAAAGTTTCAACTCGGCAATATGTTAAGGAATAGGAAGCACCTATTACCTAGAACAATTAGTTTGACATATTCAGGAAACAATGCTGATAAAGGTACAAAGAAGCTTGTGCATAGTTGAATAACTTGTGCATGTTTATGTATTCTAGGTCTCAAGGGAATGAAAAGAAAAGGTCTGAAAAACATTGGTGTAGAGATACAATGTATCCTGGGTTATGCCATCATAAACGTAACCGGATTATACTCCGTGTTGCAACATGACAATGAACAAAATGAACGCTTTTACATGTATAACCGATCCGCACTGAGCAAGGTTAAAAAGTCCTTCAGGAGAAATAGCAGAATATTTTACTGACCCCAGTGCCGACACCTCACATGTTAACTGACGCCCACGCTACTCCGCATTCTTCCATATCTTTCCTCTCCTTGCACCGATCAAGCTCGTTCGATGATCCATGGTACGGATCATGGATTAGAGGTATACATAATCCGTGCGTAAGAGTGAGGGAGGAGGAGCATTGTGTTACTAACATGGGTGGCACAGAGTAGATATGTCAAATCGCCTGCTGAGGGTGAATACGAAGCGTCTTAAATTGTCCCCCAGATACATGTGCCTCTTTCCCGTCGTTTCTTCTTCTTACGTGTATGTTTACGCAATGATTTGACTTCCGCATACTACCGTGTTCTTGTTTAGTAATGAGTCTTTCAAAAACTCACGGATGGAAGCGTGTTCGTTGGCAGTACATACGTTGCGATTGCGTTTGCTGAGCGATGGTCGATGGTAGGCTGTTCTTGTGTGTATATCTTTGTGGTGCCTGCGCTGCGTAGAAGAGTGTATAACCCCCCCCCCCCCTTTTTTTTCCCCCATATAAATGTGTTTCGGATATACTGTGAGTATAAGCTGTAGCGGCCATTTATGACAAACATTTGCGACACAGTTTTCGCAGACATACTTCGCGAGATTTTAAGTTTTCATAGCTGTTGTGTCAGACGGTTAAGTTGGGGATGTTAAGGCCTTATCGTTGCGGAAAAGTTCTGACGTTTTGGCGGATCGTCAGCCAGTCTATTAATTTGTATCTTTGTTTGGATTGGGTATGGATCAATTTCAAGAAAATAACGGAATAGAACTAAATTCCGTAATTCTTTTATGTGCAAGGTAGTAGAAGATTTTGTGTTGTGTATAATGTAATAGAATACAAATATATAACGCGTTGTTTATAATTATATTGTAATAATACAGATCAAAAATATAATGTATTCATGCCAAAGATTATTATGTAACAATACCACTTCGTACAAGGTTTGAAACTCCCGAAAAAAGCAAAGGTCCACCCAAGGATGTTGAGCTGATTCTTACAGCATGAGGTTTCATGTTAAAACAGTACTGTAGAGCTGAAAGATTGAGCTAGGAGATAATAATTCAGTGCTGGTTTGAATATTTGTGTATTGTGGTAAAGCATCTTAATGTTATGTGAAGTTCATCATATACCTTGGATCCTGCGTAGTACACACTTTGGGGTAACCGTTGAGGTTAGCATTTGGTGCATGGGAATCATATTTATGTCCAACATTAGACTGTTTATTTCTGAATATGTTTGAAGTTTCATTTTGTGTACATTAAATGACAGTAACAAGAGTAGGTATTCATTGACACAGGAAGTACATTACAATTGTTAAATAATTCCCTCTCAGAGTTTTTTTCTTGGTGCTCTGCGTTAATGAAATACGTTGCTGTTTAATATGAGTGCCTTTTGCATTGTCTGTTGCATTTCCCAAAAAGATGACTCCCTAAGACAGTGCAATGGAGATATACTAAGTAAAAAGGTAAAAGGTAAATCTATCCCATTACAGACCCTAGGTGCCCAGATGGTTCCAGGAAGTTAAGGTTTCCAGATTACTTGACAGTGGCCCAGAATGGTGGTAAGGTTGTCAGCCTTATGCACCGGCTGCTTTTACCCCCAGGAAATCTCCTGGTACTCATTTCTGTTAGAGGCTGAGTCGACCCCAGGGCCATAGTGCAATCAGAAGGATTATGTCAATTCCAATGACACCATCTGGAATCGAACCAGCGACCTTCCGATTTGTAGTACAGCGCCTTAACCACTGTACTACCGCAGTCCCCGATATACTAAGTAGACTACTTTGAAAATATCTGCTGTCATGAGCAGTATGACTGCCCTAATTACAGATTATACTGATTGAATTGGAGGATACTGTACCACTTATAAACCATCAATTTGTCATAGCCCACCTATACACAGTTTTACGGGAGACAGAAAAAAACTTTGTCGATCCTCACTAGATCAATACTACAGCCATTTTATGTTTTTAGAAAAATGCCAGGAAAGCAATTTTTTTTTGTGGACAGTACATTTGGAAAAACGCTGTGTTCATAACACTACTGTCTAGTAATGTGGAAATCTCAGATTGGTGAATTGTGTAGGTAACAACAAACTGCTGTTTCATGAGTGATATTCAGAGTGCTTTTTTTCCAGCTTATCTTCAATTTGAAGGCCAAAGGAGTATAGTTGTAACTACTTGGATTCTGATACTACCATAACCTTGTTTTAAAATCAATATATTTTTTATTACTAGGAAATTTCATGAGGTTTTGCCTACAATTTGAAATCAGTTTGCTTTAAAGCACCTGTTCATTTTGTACATACATGGCATAATAAATATTAGAAACTGTTTAGTTGTGAGTCATGTGGCGTGTGAGAAGGAAGGTTCATAACTGCATTTACGGTAATACCGTATTTACCCAAATGCAAGACAAGGTTTCTTCCTTAAATCTGGCACTTGACTATGTAAGGTTGTCTTAAATTTGTGTATGAACCACTGAACTGGACCATACGGAACCAGATCGCTCTGAACTGGATCATGCAGAGCCAAACCATGCCCTACATCACCAAATCATCATGTTAGATCCGTGCTCTTCTGAGATATTACACAGCACAGAATTGTATTTCCTTATCGATGTTTTGGGATGACCTGTCCATCCCATCTTCAAGAGTCAAGAAATCCAAAAGACAGAACACCGCACGACCGAAATTAACTGACACACTTGGTCCATCGTCCGATTTTCTAAAGAAGCACATAACTTGGCTGACCCTCTACGGTGAGCTATTTGCAGCCAGTGGGCACCACACTTGGTCCATCGTCCGATTTTCTAAAGAAGTACATAACTTGGCTGACCCTCTACGGTGAGTTATTTGCAGCCAGTGGGCACCACAGAAACAGAAACTTGTTAAGATATGCACCTGAGATCAGATCTGATGCAAGGGCAGTTACAGGAAAATGGCTACTGAAAAATTAAAAACTAAATACAAGACACCTGGACCAGACCACAAATTAAAAACCATAAAACCAGCCATGAACTCAGACTGATCAGTCCACAGACACAACACATAAATCCAGAACACATGTAT
>Ga0123352_10015394_pt1 | contig 12174 bp, 9 predicted proteins | sample TergutLab28metaG_FD_89700 | JGI IMG/M metagenome (GOLD analysis project Ga0123352, IMG submission 89700) | Labiotermes labralis P1 segment gut microbial communities from Petit-Saut dam, French Guiana - Lab288 P1 | ecosystem: Host-associated > Arthropoda: Insects > Digestive system > Gut ... | reverse complement strand
GGAAAGCCCATTTTGTCAAAAATAATTTCAAGCTCTTTATAGCTTTCTTCCATGCTCTCATTGGTTCGCAATGTTCCGAAATGGGCTGCAATGTAACCTATATTGTCAAATTTTGGGCTGAGCATGGTTTGCACTATTGCAAAGTGGTCATCAGCCTCGTTTTTCGCATCAGTATTGGTTATAACCCTTACCATTTTTTCTTCCGGAAGCTTAAATGAGTAATCATTATAAATCATCAGAGCAATCCTCCCTATTTTTAGGATTCGTTGTTGGGGAAGTTAATCATCAATTTTGCATAAAAATCTTCCATTGTCAGGCGCGGATTCACATACTTGTACGCCCTAATCTTTCTATTAACTGTGTTGTGTTCGTATTTCAGGTCATCATAGTTAATATTTGGAGCATGGACCTCATCATAAATATCAATCTTTTCGGTTTCTTCCATTAAGACTGATATTGTAGGCGAGTCGCCAAGCCCCCATATCTCACCATGAGGCCAATGGGAAATGTGTGCGGTTTTCATATTGAACTCCACCATTTGTTCGAACAAATATTTGCCAATTCTCCCATAAGGCTTCACTCTCACTTGAAGCTCCGCCAAAGAAACAGACATTTGCTTATACACATTTATCGGAATTTGCCACAAAGGCATTTCCGATTTCATAACTATATTAGCTGCTGCAATATCCTGCTTGCAATTAAACTCTTGTCCACCATCAGGATACTGGCCTCCACCAATCCAAATAGCAGTCATCCTTTTGCATATCTCAGGCTTTATCAAAATTGCTGCTGCCAAATCCGTAATCGCGCCGAGCATTGAAATGTATAGAGGTTTTTCATCGTCTTTCATAGCTTCTTCGATAATGAAATCCACAGCCGGAGAATGAATGGGCGTATTTTCGTCTGCCAAGGCCCGTGGTGCGCCCTCTAAAACAGGGTACACGCCAGTCAAGCCCATCAAATCTAATACTTTGTTAATTTCATCTATACTGGCTTTAGCGGTATTGCCCTCACCATATTCCCGCGGAATAAGGTTAAAGTGACCGCCCAATATGCCTTTAACAACAAACTTAGGAGTCATTACATGATGCGCTAATGCAAATTGATCATCAGCCTCATTTTTGCAATCCGTATGTACAATCATGCGGACTTTCTTTTGTTCCGGCACGTCAAAATCATAATTCCACTTGTGAGCCATTAGTTCCACCCTTTCTATCCTTTTATCGCACCAGCCATACCTTCAACAAAATGTCTTTGCAGCAATAGGTATACCAGCATTATCGGTATAACATTCAGCAAAACACCTGCGGAAAGAAGGCCGAACTCAGTCCCGTACTGACCTACAAAATTCATAAGACCTGCTGTGATAAGCTGCCTTGACCTATCCCGAATTAACACGCTGGCCAATATAAATTCATTCCATGTCGCTAAGAAGTCTAATATAAATAATGAAGCTATTGCAGGCTTTGCTAATGGTAGGATTACTGTAAAAAACAGTCTTAGTCTGCTGCATCCATCAATATATGCAGCTTCATCAAGCTCTTTCGGTATGGCATTAAAGAAGCCTCTTAAAACCAATATAGCAAAGGGTAGGCCAAATGCAATGTAGACATAGGTTATACCTAAAAACGAATCAATAAGCCCATGCTGAACGAAGAAAGCATTTAGCGGAACCAAGGCCACATGGAATGGGACCATCATACCAACCAAAAAGTATATGAAAATTGCTCTTGGAGCCTTAATATTCAACCTGGTAATAGCAAAAGCGGCTAAGGCAGCTACGAAGATGCCTATCGGAACTTTCCAGATGGAAATCATAAAAGAGTTCCGCATATATAGCAACAAATTCGCATCAAACAATGCCCTTGTGAAGTTTTCCCAATGAATCTGCTCAGGAAATTCAAACAGACCCATGCCGCTGAAAAAATCTGCTCGACTTTTGATAGCCGTAAACACGATGGATATGGCTGGAATAATCCAGAAAACAGATAGGACTATAAGCACAGCATATCTTTGAATTGACCCAATCATTTTCCTCATAATCAACGCTCCCTCGTAGTATATAAAACATAGGGGACGACAACTATCATCATTAGAATCAACATTACCGAAGATAATGCAGCTCCCATACCCATATTCGTAAACTGGAATGTTTGTTGCACCATGTATGAGGCAAGCACTTGTGTAGAGTTGCCAGGTCCTCCGCCTGTTGTTGAAACTATAATGTCAAATACCCCCATGGAGCCGATAATTTGCGTAGCCAATACAATCATAAAAGTTTCTTTTAGCAATGGCAGTTTTATGAAGAAAAACTTTCTGAAACGACCTGCGCCATCAATATCCGCTGATTCTAAAACATCAGAGGGTATTGTTTGCAAGCCAGCCAAAAATAGTATCATTGGAGCACCAACGCCACGCCATAGAGCCGCAATAAATACATAGAAAAGCGCGCCGTCAGGATCACCAAGCCACGTATGCCTTAAATGATCTAAGCCTATTAGTGATAGGAACTCATTGAAAAATCCAAAATTGGGATTGTACATCCACCGCCATATGATACCAACTAGAATTCCCGAAAGCACGAATGGAAAGTAAAACAATCCTCTAAAAAAAGTGCGCCCTCTAAACTTTGCATTTAAAAGCAGTGCGAAGCCTAGCGATACAGAAACCGTGAACATCAAAGTTAACACCATCCATGTGATGTTGTTACGTAAAGCACCCCAAAACACGATGTCCTCGGTAAACAAGTTAATGTAGTTCCCCAGCCCAATGAACACCATTTCATCCAAGCCGCCCCATCTATGAAGGCTAATCCAGAATGAATTAATAGCTGGATATACGATGACAGTTGTAAAGATTATAAAGGCAGGTAATATAAAGAGATATGGTGTCACCTTGCTTTTACTCACAATTCCCTCCTCCTTATTTTATGTTTCCGTAGCAACGCTCTGTGGCGTTGCTACGGAAACAATAATTTTAATTCAACTCATAGAGCTAGCACTCTATTCTTCACCAGCTAGGTGTCTTTCAACGGCTCTTTGCATTTCAGACGCAGCCGCTTCTGGTGTCATTGTGCCTAGCGAAACATAATCCATTACGTTGAATAGTGTATCAACTACAATAGGCGGGAGTGCTTGGTCATTGATAGTAAAAGTACCATTATTACTGGCGATTTCAAACATGGTTGGAATGTTGAGATGCTCTGGCGGAATGTCGCCTTCGCGTCCAATCATCGGAATGGGGCTGCCGTACATAGTTGGGAACGCTTCGATGTTGTGTGGCTCAAAGAAGTAGTCAAGGAACAGCACAGCCATTTCCAATTCCGCATCTGACAAGTTTGCATTAAACATAAAGCCTTCACCGAAGGCAGATACTCTATTGCTGCCACCGTTTGGAATTGCAAACACACCATAATTAGCCACATCTTGTTCATCTCTAACAAGATTTCTGTCAAACCAAGGACCCTCAATCTGCATGGCAGCAAAACCTGGGTAGATTAGCATTGCCAACTCAGCTGCTTGCATGGATAAGAATCCATCCGGGAAGAATCCGCTTTGGGCGTATCTCTGTAGAGTTGCAAATGAGTTAATGACTGCCTCGTTGCCTTCCCAGTCCACCGCAAACACTTGCAGCTGGTCATGCATTGTTGCTCCGGCGTAATGCTCAAGCAATTGCTCCCAGAATCTCATTATGTGCCAACCTGGTATAGATGCTGTATTGATTGGAGTTATTCCGGCGGCATGTATTGTTTCTACCACATTATGGAACTCAGCCATTGTTGTTGGCGCAGTAAGACCTAAATCAGCAAATATGTCTCTGCGATAGTAAGCCATAAGAACATTCATGACTCTTGGATAAAAAGATAGCTGGTCATGTAGCGTAAACAATTCCAGGGCAGCAGGTGTAAATTTTTGATCCCAATTGTTTTCACGAGCAAAGTCATTCAAGTTCATGGTAACGCCATATTGTACATAGCGTCCACCTAATGCTCCACCCCATTGGAACCACATGCTTGGTAAGGTGTCGTTCATTGCAGAAATTTGCAAGTTCTGGTGCAATGTTTCATTTGAATGTCCAGCCCATTCAATAGTTACATGCGGATGCTGGGCAGTGAAGCTTGCAATAACTTCGTTAAGGCCGTCAACGTGCTCATTCAGCTTCCACCAACTCAAATGAATTGGCTCAGCTTCCGCAGGTTCATTGCCTTGTGCCGGTGCCGGTGTTTGAGTAGCAGGTGTTGGCGTTGCAGCAGTTGCATCTTGAGTTTCGGTCGCGCCACCTCCGCAAGCGGCCAAGAAAGCCACCATCACAATCGTGGTCATTAGTGATAATGCCCAATTTTTTTTGAAAAACTTCATTTTCATTCACTCCTTTTTTGTTGGATTTTCACATGTCTAGCTCATATGTAGTTGTTATCTAGTAACATTATTACAAATAACAAGATTAATTACAAGAGAAAATTTAGTGTTTTTTACTTAATTTTCAACTTAATTCTTTCACTATGAAATCATCTCTTTTAGCAATTGCGTAGTTCAACTGAAAAACCGACCAATATATGACAAGATGCCAATCCAAAAACAGGTCATGGTATTTTTGTTATATCAAGAAAACCGGCTCTTGTTCGGACAAGGTGGCCGGTTTTTCATTTAGAATGTTTGGCAGAAATTTCATTCGACAGAAGCACCTTCATTCTGATTTGTAATTTTCATGATTTTCGATACCACTGCACCAAAGTATACCATCATCCCTCCGTACCTTAGATAGAATTGTCATCTTGAACTTATATTAATCCACGTTCTAAAGCTTTGCTGACTGCATATTCAACTAAATCGTCTGCATCAGCTTGGAGCACGAAGCCCTTCGCTACCTGCTTTTTAGTGTCATCTGTAACTAAAACACGATAGTTATCCAGATTGGTGTAAAGCTCTTTGAGCAGATATGATGAGAAAGGTCGAGTATAGCCAAATAACGAAAACTCAATTTTCGAGTTCACTGAAAACGGGGCTTGATTGAGCCCTATAGAATCCGATGTGCAGTAATGAGCTGTTGGATAATTGAGTAAGCAAGTCCTTACACCACCTATGGAATTTCCAAACCCATCTCTTAGGTTTTCTCCGTTTGCATTTGTTTGTATGCTCTCACATCTATTGGGCGCAATGCCCGTTTTAATCCAAGTAAAAAGATTATGGTGAGCCGCACAGAACAAATACTCCATTGGATAATCGTTGCCTTGCTCGTGACTTCCACTATAAGCTAGAGGGCCAATAAGCATTGAGGCGATGCGGTCAATATCGGGATCGTCTTTATAATAGTCCACATAGCAGGACATTGTATCATGGCTACCGCCTGCGATTTCGTAGTTCCTATATAAAAAATCCGGTTCATCACTATCTTCCGACTTATTATGCTGATTACCAAAATTGGCGTTCTCACTTTCTGTCTGCAAGGACATGAAAGGTACAGAGCAACGTGTAACACGTGCAGTGCCTTTTTCTCCGGGAAGTATGTACTCATATTGGTTAACAGGAGTTTCCATAAAACTTACTCCGCCAGCCGCCAAATATCCATCGTAATAAGAGGTTTCGCAATTATCGAAACTGTTTAAATAACGCCGCACATACCCTGCCGATTGTGACCACCCCGTCAAGACAAGGCGTTGTGGCAAATAGCCTCTTATTGGATTCATATTGGAATCATCGCGAAATAAAGTGGAAAGGTCGGTAATCATATCCCATACAAGCCCCGTTTCGTACTTGATATTTATATCTTTCTTGGCAATAGGATGAATTGATTCAATAAGAGGGTCAAAGGGTACATCAGGTGTCGGATTTGGCCATTCTAGACAACCGTATCTTTCTTGATCAAAAGATGTAAGTAATTTCAATGTATTTGGCTTGCTGGTGAAGCCTACATATATGTCATTGTTACGCATGATTTCCTTATGTGTTAAAATCCACATGCGGTCAATTTCCATGTTCGATGTTGGGTTGATGATTTCAAGTGCAACATTCCCACTAAAAGCCGAAATATCTTTTGGGGCACGGATAATCATCCTATTAACATAAGGACAATCAGCATTTTTTACTTCAATTTTTCCTTCCACACATGTTCTATATACATTTGAGCTACCTTCAAAATAGTATTCAGCCTCAAAGTAACCATGCTCCTCTAAATTGCAACGCTTAACTGCAGAAGCAAACGGATAGGAAGAATCCGTAATAGGGATTTGAATCACTTTAGTAATCATAGTCTGCCCTCCTATTCTTTTCTTGTGTAGTTGCTCATAACAAGTGCCGCCAAAAGGATTACGCCTTTAACAATATTGATAGACTGGAAAGGAAATGCCAGTGCGAATAGCCCATTTTCAATCACGCCTATAAGCGCAGCCCCGACAAAAGTTCCCCACGCATTAGGCTTTTTTTGTCCTGCCAACGCAATGCCTATATTGACAGCCGCAATTGAAGGCATTAAGAATCCAGCTCCGGCTCCAATCTGCACAGTGCCGGCACGGGACGCAATAAGTATACCGCCGACAGCGGCGAAAGCAGCTGTGGCCAAAAATGATAATGTACGGTAATGATTTACCTTGATGCCAGATAGACGAGCCGCTTCGGGATTAGCGCCAACCACATATAGAAACCGACCGTACTTTGTTTTTCGCATGAATAAATCAGCTAAAATTATGCAAGCAAACATTATAATAATGATTGCTGGCGCTCTTCCAAGTTCCCAAAAAAACTCCGGTATCTCCATGACAATTGCATGTCCTCTCATGCCGGGAACCCTAGGGTTTACAATTGAGCCACCTGAATATGTTAGAGCAAATCCTTCTAAAATAAACATCATCGCCAAAGTAGCAAGGAAAGCAGGTACACGAAGCTTGATGGCAAGCACGGCATTAATAGCCCCAACTACCATACACGCCAAAACGGTTAAAATCAATGCAGGAACTAAGGGGATGCCATACCACGCCATAAAAGTTACGCTAAACATCGCACCTAGCGTTGCAACTGCCGCGAAGGATAAATCAAATGTATTTGTTGAAAAAGCAAATGTCGCACCGATGGCAATAATCGCGGTGATCGAAATTGTGCGAAGGATCGTAATCATATTGTCAAAATTGAAAAAGACCCTAGGTTCAAGAACAGAGAAAATAATGACTGCAACTAAAATAGCAGTTACCGCTCCCCAGTCGGCCATAAACTTACCTGGTGTCATTTTATGCGCCTTTGTGTTCATTTATGTTCCCTCCTGTCGAGTAAAGCATTAACTCATCCTCAGTGGTACTTGCTGTAACGAACTCACCTTGAATTGCACCGTTATACATTGTGTAAACCCTGTCGGTTAAGTTGAGGATTTCAGACTGCTCGCTTGTTGCATAAATAATTCCATACCCTTTGCGGGCAAGTTCGACTATAAGACGGAATACCTCGCCCTTGGCATTGACATCAATCCCCTTTGTCGGTTCGTCAAATATATACATTGTTGCAGAGGAATCAAGCCATTTTCCGATTGTGATTTTTTGCTGATTGCCACCAGATAGAAGAGCAACACTTTGAAATAGAGAAGGTGTTTTAATTTTTAGCTCACAAACTTTTTCATCGGCCGAAGCTAATTCTTTCTTTTTTGAGAGCCATCCGGTTATTCTGGATGCGTAATTTGAAAGAGTCACGATCGAGAGGTTTGAATAGACGGGATCGTTGAGCACAACACCCTCTTTGCGCCGCTCTTCAGGAATGTAGGCAAAACCTGATTTTACTGCCTCAGAAGGGTCTTTACAGTTGACCTCTTTCCCGTTCAACTTAACACTTCCAGAAAGTTTTCCTGACGCACCAAAAAGAGCCTTGCATAATTCACTCTTGCCGGCTCCAACAAGACCAAAAATGCCTACGATTTCACCACTACGTACATTTATATTTACGTCACGTACCATCCCCGCTTTATCAGACAGGGACTTAGTGCTTAATACGGTATCGCCAATACTCCGGCCACTCTTGTCAATGAAATCTGAGTGGGCGTGGCCCAGCATCATTTCCACAATAACAGGAATGGTTGTTTTCTCATCAAGTTTTCTATCGCCAACAAGTTCGCCATCGCGCAAAACAGTTACTCTGTTGCAAATTTCAAACAACTCATTCAATCTATGTGAGATAAATATAACTGCAACGCCTTCACTTTTTAGTTGGCGCACAAGCTCGAACAGCATTTCTGTTTCTGCAATGCTAAGCGGAGCAGTCGGTTCGTCAAGCAAAAGATAGCGACACTTCCCTATCATTGCGCGTGCAATAACAACCATCTGCTTTTGTGCAATACTCAAAGTTGAAACAAGTGCTGATGGATTAATGGGCATATTCAAGCGATTAAGTATTTTTATTGTCTCTGCGCGAAGATATGTGTAATTTACAATCGGATTGTATTTTTGGCCATACACAAGATGATCCATCATTACATTTTCGGCAACTGAAAGATTTGATGCAAGAACCGAGTCTACCTCCTGATAAACTATTTCAATGCCATATTTTTTTGCGGCACCGGGCGAGCGTATTTCTACTTCTTTGCCGTCTATGGCTATAGTGCCTTTGTAATGGGCATTCACACCGGATAGAACCTTCATAAGCGTGGATTTACCAGCGCCATTTGCTCCAACCAGCGCAAGCACTTCACCTGTTCTAATTGTGCAATCAACATTTTTGAGTGCTGCTACCCCAGGGAATAGTACGGAAATATCTTTCATTTCAATAATTGATTGTACATTTTCGGCCATATCAACTTTCCTTTCATATGCTTATGTCAGACTTCTGGGCAGCCAAAGATGCTTGACTGCCCCGGGATTCAGTATGATTAATTAGTAATTCTCAAAGCTTCAAGCTCAGGAGTTCTCATAATATCTGTGCTACCAAAATCAGGGAAATGACGATAAAGAGTAGCCATCGTATCCTCTATAGTCAGTTGGTCTGCGCGTATGCCTACAGCAGGGAATGTCAGAGTTTGTGGCGTTTCGAGGCCGTGCATTTTAGAAACGGCCAAGCGCACACTTACAACACCAATAACATAAGGATCAACCGCCGCACAGCTAAAATATTCAGGAACAGTAACCATCCGATGTATCTCGGTATCTGAAATATCTACAGCAGTAATAACGATTTCTGAACGACCTGCGTTTTGGACAGCGTCAATTACGCCATCAAGGAAGAAGGATGTAGCTGTCCAAATACCATGTATTTCACCCACGTCATACCGCCTAAGCGCGGTACTGATTGCGGTATAGACGCTGCCGTATAAATCGTCTAAACTTGGTGCTACCATTTGAATGAGCTCTATCTTGCCTTGCTCAATGTACTCCTCTATGACGCTGTGACGGATATCAAAAGGTGCCAGCATACCAAGAATATTTAGCGCAATAAACCTCACAGGAAGCTCAGCGCCTTGTTCTACAGCTCTTTCAATCATATCATCCAACGATATCATTGCAAGAGACCGATCATCCTGAGATGTATACGTAACACCAGGGACCATATCACCGGAACTATCAAATGCGGTAACAAAAACACCTTGCTCAACAGCACGAGAAATCAGCTCATATTGGTAGCCTTCACTTGCATGAGATATGATCCAAATATCATAATCCTGTAGAAGTGCCTGCTCCATCAGAGTCCTCATCCTCAAATCGTCACCATCTGACAAGAAGGTATCGACAGTAAATCCGAATGCCTCCCCTTCGGAAATAATGCCGTTGAAGAACTGCACCGTGTGGTCGGAGTTGGTCATATTTCGAATAGCAGCAATACGTCCACCAGTTGCAGGCTCTGTGTCAGCCAACGTATCCGCTGGATCTTGTTGGCAAGCTGTAAGTAAGAGAGATATAGCTAGTACAAATGTGATGCAAATTAGCTTTTTAAATTTATTCATTTTTTCTCCAGCCTTTCTTAAACTTTTGTTGTAGCACAAGTATATCTTAAAGATTTTGTGTGTAACAATGTTTAGTTAATGTTTTTTACTGAAGTTTAAACTTAATTTTATGACAAAAAAATTACCCTTGATTACGCATGCTTATACACGCTCACACCCATATACTTGCCCATTGCCTCGGCCAATATATCCGCAACATGACCTCTTGCAAAGCAAACATGATGCTCGTAACCATTGTCACAAACATAGTGCATTAACTTTTGCAAATCTTTCACTCGACAGAACGCTACACCTCCTTTTGTTGGTATTTTTTCGCTCTCAAATGAGCCTTCACCAACATACATTTTCATTTGACCTTTTGCATCATCAGTTGTGATTCGCAAAAAAGTCATTGGTCCTTCAGCCACTTGTGCTTTGCACGCGCCGAAAGTTACTTCATCGCCTAAGACGCTGCCGAGAACATCTAAATTGCTAATTTCCATTTCTTCATTTTGGAAGAAGCTCTTTGGAAAGTTGGAACAATGTAGTGAAATGCAGGCATCTCTATCATCACGGATGTTGTTGTTCCAGTCCATCAGCGCAGTCGGGCCATCAGATGCCAATTGAGCTGCCAACATGCTTAGGGCACCAGTAACATCACTTTCACAAGCACTTGGTTTGCCTTTCTCGCCCATCATGCTCATTCCAAGGCAAGCAGCGCAGCCATAATTTAGATTTAGGCTATCCCAGCATTGTACTGTGCTGGCTTGGCAGTCCAAATCGCTCACAAATTTTTCCATTGCAAGGCAAAGTTTAGCCTGTTTTGTTATCTTAGCGGCATCAATGTAATCAGGTATACGTCCATATGCGCGTATTTCATCTTCTTTAGCAGCTATTGTAGCAGCATCGAAGGAATTGGTGGAAGCCGCAAGAGCCATTACTTCACTCAAGTCAACAGTTTGTGTACTGATACCATATTTTTGTAAAATCTTCTCCGAAAAGCGCACGGTGTTGAAAGCCACGGGGCGCGCACCTAACATAGCAATGCGGCTTCCGCGAACACCGCGTACTACATTGCAAACGGCCGCAAAACGCCGAACGTCAGCTTCAAATTCCGGACTATCTATCGGACAAGTATGTAATGTTGTACCGGTAAATGGGATGCCGCGTTGATATAAATTGTTGCACAGAGATATCTTACCGCAAAATGCATCACGGCGGTTTGCCATATCCAGTTTGTCAAAGTCGTCATCATAAGCTTGAATTAATATTGGAACATTTAACCCGGCTCTATCAATAGCCTCTGCCACACCTAACTCTTCGCCAAAATTCGGCAAAACCACTATAATTCCTGAAATATCCTCCTGACGCCGCTTAAACAAAGAGGCTGCTTTTTTAGCCTCGTCTAAAGTCAGTATTGCGCCAAGGTTGGTATCTTCCTCGCTAACCATCACATAGTCATGTCCAAGCTTTTCCAGCAAAGTTACAATGTCTTTTCGTGCAGTATGAACCAAGTGAGATGGAAAAAAACTGCGAGTGGTGACAATTACACCAAAGGTTTGTTTAGCCATAACTTCCTCCTAATTTAAAGTTTTGTTTTTCGTAATTATCATAAACAACATACGCGTTGGAAGCTCATGCTCTTCTTAGTGCCTCCCATAATCCTTGCAAGTATGTCGCGCCTAATGCCCTGTCATATAATCCATATCCGGGTCGGCCCTTCCTATGAGTTTCATCCCAAATCATCCGCCCATGGTCGGGTCGCATCCATCCTGTAAAATTAATCTGATGGAAAGCTTCCATAATTGTATACATATCTAATGAACCACAAGAAGTCAGATGTGCCGACTCGTAAAAATCCGTTTCGTTCTCAAAGCGAAGATTGCGAACATGAGCAAAATGTATACGCCCTTCGTCACCAAATTCACGTATCATTGCCGGGATATCTGCACCCATACATGCTCCTAAAGAACCCGTACATAGCGTCAAACCATTGTACTCACTTGGGTACAAATCCAGAAAGCGACGAATATTGCTGCGACTAATTATTAACTTCGGTAGGCCAAAGATGGGTTGTGGCGGATCATCTGGATGAACCGCCATTTTTATCCCTAACTTTTCGGCATGAGGTATGATGGCATCAAGGAAATACTTCATATTTAAATAAAATGCGTCTTCCGTCATGCCTTCATATGCCTCAAGTGCTTTGCGAATGGTCTTCATGCGCTCCGGTTCCCAGCCTGGCAATTCAAAGCCCTTGTCCTTCGCATCTTTGGCGTACTGTTC
>Ga0123352_10015391_pt1 | contig 12175 bp, 9 predicted proteins | sample TergutLab28metaG_FD_89700 | JGI IMG/M metagenome (GOLD analysis project Ga0123352, IMG submission 89700) | Labiotermes labralis P1 segment gut microbial communities from Petit-Saut dam, French Guiana - Lab288 P1 | ecosystem: Host-associated > Arthropoda: Insects > Digestive system > Gut ... | reverse complement strand
GTGGTATTATTTTTTTTAAAATTGTTAAAATTTAAAAAAAGCTTTTTTTTTTTTCCGGGGTTTGTTAAAAAGAGGGCAAGAAGGCCCAGGAAAGTGACCCGTTAGGGGTTAAATCCCCGGGGGGGGGGGGAGAGCACGGATTTATTGCATCTAGACCGACTGTGGTGCCCACCTGGCCTGGCCGCCCATCCTGTGGCGACCATAGGCTCGGCTGCAAGAACTGATGTCTCTCAGGCATCCACTGCGCATGAGACAGATTAATGCAGTGGACACTGGTCACGAAGATTGATTGATTGATTTGCGATTGAGTTCGAGATCTTACGGTCCCGATGCACCTAGGCTTTAGTTGACGGGCCCTTTGTGCTCCATACCGATTTATGGGAACCCTGTTGCTTTGCTAAAGTTCCAGATGGCCCCCAGAATTACACTCTTAATGTCCCGTGGCTCCAAGAAGAAGGAGCCCAGATACACATGTCTGTGTGAACCAAAGCTTCATACTCACAACGAATGTGGGCAGATGTTTCATCCTCTGCTCCACACCTCCTACACAGTGTACTGTCTGACAGCCCTATTAGGTGAAGATGTCTCCTCAGGTTATTATGTCCAGTGAGAAGGCCAGTAACAGCCCTGGACTCTGTCCCGTTAAAGGACAGAAACCTAGCCTTCGCACCCAGACAAGGTCCCGAAATTAGTTCTCGTGCCCGTCTTTTGGTGTCACCAAGACCTCGCCACGATGTCCAGTGCTGGTCAACCAACCAACGTCTGGCCCTTCTTCGTATATTTGGTCAAGGAGAAAAACTATCTTGTCCCAGACAGAAATGATCCGGTAAGGCAATCAGTCATTGAGGATCTACTCAGCTCATCATTCTTCTGTTGAACTTTGTTCATTACAGTGTTCAAAAAACCAACAACTAACCCATCTATTGGACGAAATAAATAAATTCATACCTGCTGGCCAGCTGTTTCTGTAATATACGTAATAATGTAATTCTGCTGTCAAATGTTCTATTTGAATCTGGTTCAGTTGTGTACTGTAGTGAGTGGCAGGAAAGTCGCCCTGAATGTGGGCTTATCCTCATTCGTCGCAATAGGCGTGTTATTCTGTACGGCGTAAAAAATAATCGGAAGACCATTTTTAAACATGTAGACTGTATAACTAAGTAGTAACATTTTCAAAACAGTAAAATAAAATAACTCCACTATTACAGTGGGTGGGCTAGGTATCGCAGTCAGTAAAGCGACTGGCTACGGTCTGGACGGTCCGGGGATCGAATCCTGGTGGGGGCGAGATTTTCCGCACCTGTCCAGACCGGTCCAACCAGCCTCCTGTACAATGGGTACCGGGTCTTTTCCTGGGACAAAGAGCGGCCGGGGCGTGACGCTGACCCCTCACCCCTTTTAGTGCCGTGGTAAAGAAAGAGTAGAGCTATATCTCTACTCACCCTGCGGGCCGTACGGCCTGTACAGAGCCTCAGTGCCTATACAAGGGTGCACTTTACCTTTTTACTTTACTATTACAGTAACTGATTATTCTGTACCAGGAACACGTGCAAAAAGAAATTAGCTTTATGAATTATTTTCTTTTAGAATCTTTCTGACTGCCCTCAGTATACTTCTCTGCTATCTTACTTGTATTTCCTTATCCATACTCTCGCTCTTTATTTGAACAAAATGTAGCATATTATCTCTTTCATACTCTAGATTTGTATATAAGAAATGGAAATGAAAAAAATTTATAGTCAAACGGTAGCAAATATATATATATATATATATATTGTACACAGTATTCTGTTAATTTCATGATGGATGTGCCTATAAATTTATTTTGTCGCTGTTACTTCCCAAGCAGATTTATTCATGTATGAATAAAATGTAGGAAGCTCGCCTATCGAAAACGACACATTCTATCGATCTCTTAATCACACTTCATACTTTATCTACTTGAAACTTTGTTGTAGGTGTGTGACATGTTGCCACAGTTCCCACACCCACTGGGCAAATACGTCGAAACCGTGGGCACAGATGTCTTTCTGCCCTCAGATTACTGCTGTAGAATTCTAAAGACCGGCTTCGAGAGTGCGCTGTTCATGACAGCACTCTAGGGCGGATCCTGTGGGAGATTTGTCTATACCATAACACTCGCCTGAAAATCCGGATTGATGTCAACACGTGTCAAGATTTAAGGTACACGGGAAGGTTCGGTTGTCGTGTGGAGCGCTACGCGTCCCATGATAAAAAGTGTCTGTCCGCCTTCCCCCTCCCCCTCCCCACCCTCTTTGCGGTGGGTAAAGCGAAACATGGACGGACATGAACAGGTTAGTTGTAAGTTGCTGTTGTAAGAGGAGAGTAGAAATTGCCATAACAACCAGTTCACCGATTACTTAACCCTTGAAAGACGAAGCGCAGACCGCTTTATTTACAGGCCCAGTTCGTACCGCGCTGTAAACACTTTTCATCCCGGTTATAAAAGCCAATCAGTTTATGCTGTAATTGGCACAAGTCGCTGTTTGTCATATAAATACAAAACACATAAATACAGTGTGGGCAGAGCGTACGATTGTTGAATGTTAAACTTTTGGTGCATCACGTAACCAATTGGTTTTAAAAAGTTAAGGCAGTAAACTGCATAATGAGGAGCTTCGTGATTTGCAGGTTTTGTTAAATATTGTCCGTCCGTCCCCCGTTCCCCCCCGAAGGTATCTATACTTTGGAGTAGTGGTGTGGCTTGTGTGGCTATTTGATCCCGAGAGCTATGCTGGTAGTAGCGTATGCTACTGGTAGGGCCTCCCGTGCCAGACAGGTCAAGGGTGATGACCCAGACAAAAAGGGATAACCTGGCCCTCCAGGTTGGGGGGTTGGGCATGAGGCTAGAAACCTAACCCCGTAAAAAAATATTGTTACGAAACCTCAAGAGGAGGCCAAGGCCCTCCCAGGGCTGTAGAGCCCATGATGATGATGATGATATATTGTTGTTTATTATCAAATCAAGGCGGATTAGATGGGTGTCACATGTAGCACGCACGGCAATTTGATAATGTTTACTTAATTTTATTCCGAAAATCTGCAATTAAGGTACCATTTTGGTAAGTGAGATGCGAATGAAAGTGTTGGACAAACGTTATGGCTGACCTTTAAGAGCATGTGAGAATATAAACTGGATTCATGTGGCGGGATCTTGTGGGCATTTAATGAACCTTCGGGTTGCATACAAGATTTATTGACTACACGAAGCATTCGTCACGAATACGGCCGTCTGGTTTGTAATGTCATGCTTTTTGCCGGACGTTGTTGTTATTTTAGAGATCTGCTCAACGAGTTATGTTGTTTGCTACTAGATCAAGATAAATTTTTCGCTAAGGATCTGAAATACTTTTCTTGGTTTTGAACCTGCGTCGTTGGATTTATAGTTTTGTCCCTAAGAGCAGTTTTCTTTGTTGCTGTTAGTGAAACATTACGATATATTATAAAGGTCCGTTCCGGACACCTGTTCCAACGGCTGACCGCCTTTATTGCACAGGCATCAGATTTACTTTCATGTTCAAGAATTTACGTTTACTTCAAGTTTCCGTTTATTTTTATAGCTTGCTGGGACAGATTTGGCCCTTTACTGTGTTGATACTAATAGCCGTTACGTATGGTGGCAATATCACAGCTTAGTTATGTGGTCCTGCACAAGCCGTGGGTCACATTGGTTTCACACCTTGCAAGCTAGCGGTCAGATCCAATTTACGTCAGTGCAGCAATATATGTTATTTTGTGCTATACGCGTGGTAAATAACGACAAAGGCGAATGTGGATCACAATATTTGATTACAAAATGTGGTTAAAATAGTCTGAAATGAGACGGGCTAAACAAGAGGAGTTGATAATGCAGGTTGTTTGGTTTCAAATTTCTGTCTGTTAAAATCATCTGCATCTGATATTCTCTTTGCTCTCGTTCCGTAACTCAAAGACAGCACAAAGACTTTTTCCACATCCGGACTGATATGGATTGTGAGGTACTTCGAAGGCTTGTGATTCTGGGGACGTATTCAGTAGACCACATCGTTCAGAAATACCCTCGTTTACATGGTGGCATTTTTACCTAATGGTCAAATTCAAGTTCAGAACATTGATACTGTTGACGTAAATGAGAAATATATTTTTAAAATTCATCAAGGACATGCACAGAAAAGACCTCTTGGGAGACATACTTTTGTGAGAGAGGAGAATATTAACGTGGATAGTAGATAATAAAGATGTTAAGATATAAAACAGATTGAGCTAGTTCATGATAGGACATAGTAGCGAAGGAACGATATTGTGACAATTCCATACGCCACCCTCCCACCTAGGTCCCAGTGTTTACTTGAAACTCATCTCGTGGTTATCCTCCATTTTCCTCACATTTCCAAATAGATGCCTCAAGAAATGTTCCTACCAACAGTGTGCAGCGTGAGCAGTATCCATTCGGTGAGCTACATGGTCCAGCCAATTGAAATTCCCTGACAAGCCGGCTGTATGGACTGTCATTCCTACATTCTTCCTTTATTTGTCAATCCGTTTTGCAGAAACCCCGAATAATGATCATTAGTACGCTACGGCACCAAACGAGCCGGCTGAACGATTCGTACCCCTGCTTCATATTCGATCAATTTCAGGTTTGTGCCAGACGTGAGACTGCCATTTCTGGCTAAACTGCTTCATTATTTTCCGCTGTGCGTTGAAGTCGGTATGGAATTTTACCTTATAATAAAAACGGTTACTGATTACGCATTTACGTCTTTTAGAGATCATCTTTTTTAAATAATTTTTCCCCTATATAAAAATAACACACTTAAAGTGGCTGCACACTGCATTACAAAGAGTTTTCTTTAGACGTAACAAGCGGAGACACCTTGTGGATTCTGCAAGTATCTTCTTTATTTGCCTTCCATAATGCAGGTTGATTCTTGGAAGCCGTTTGTGTAAGCGAAGAAAATCGGTAGCGTTGATTCTTGCTATAGAATAGGCCTGTAAATTGATAAGGAGAGGCTACAGATCAGATCATTGATCTGGATTAACTTCAGGCACTGAATTATTTGCTGACTGCAGTTCTTTTAAAGCTAAAGTGTTATTGAAAAAGATGGACTCAGTTTCGTACGTCTGTTACTGATCAATTGAGTCAATATTATTTAATCACCCCGTATATCTCTTTCGTCATTTTATACCGTATTAACTTCAGGCACTGCACTGTTGCTGACTGTCGATCTTTTAAAACCAGATTTCTTGCGTCATTTTGCACCGCACTTAATTTGTTTGGTATTTATCTGAATTTCGTATGGCTTAAGCTTCTAGCATGCGTTACATGGCACCCTGCGGTTCGGTCAGCCGTACACAAGGTGGTTATTTGTTCACCTTCTCCACCTTTACAGAAGTAGCTCTCTCTCCGTTTCCTTGTAGTACTAAATGTATCACATTTTCTTTCCATGACCCTTCTGAAGACTGGCCATGAACGGTAGATGCAATGCTGTGTCTGAGATATTAGTGTGTCCCAATGCTGTCGCCATATATAGAAGTAGAGCATATTCAGTCTATACATAACGATTTCTTTATCATAAAAATCAACTACATGTTTCGGCCAATATATAGGCATCATCAGGCTGACTACGAAAACTAAAAGGAAGTATTCACGGTTGCACGGTTTTGAGCACTCGAACCCTACAGACATAAAGGTACATAAAAATACGTAACTTAAGATAAGCAGCCTTAGGAATAAACATCCAAATAGTTTGTTAGATTATGTCGTATGAATTTTTTAAAGAAGACGGAAGAAGTGGATATAATAATAATAATAATAATAATATTTTAAATATTACAAATAGGGAAGCTGTAGTTTTTGGGGGGGAGGAGGGGAAGAAAGAGACGACCTCTATGTATTTGTTCCTTGTTTTCGGTGGTCTCACGTTGGAAGGTATATATTTACTCGAAGAGACTGGTATTTAGTCTGTTATTATTTATATATCTAGATACGCATAGGTTGACTTTAGAGAAGCTGTATAACTCGAAAAGTTATTTCTTCTTGCTATTGATCCGAGTATTTTTGACGTCTATTTTTATAACTTTCTGAGTCTCATTTGACCACAGGTGACCGTGCATCGTGATAAATTCGTATAATAAAACCAACTAGTTGCACTAATTTCCCAAATTTATTTTTGGAATAAAACGCTACATGTTTCGGAGAGTTCCTTTGCCCATCACCAGGAGTTTTTCACTGTATACACAGCAATAGGTATATGTCATACAAGCTGTCAGCAAACCTGTATGACATATACCATTTCTGTGTGTAGAGTGAAAAACTCCTGATGATGGACAGTGGAACTGTCCGAAACATGTAGAGTTTTATTCCAAAATAAATTTGGGAAATTAATGCATCTAGTTGGTTTTATTACAAGAATTTATGAGACTCACTTCACGTGATGTTTTATGTGTGGATTTTGAGCACGTCTCTTCCTTCAGACGCCACATAGAAGAGACGTTTTCAAAAAATCTACAAATTATTGTTATTTTTTTTTAAATCTGCTCTGCTTGCCTTTGCTCCAAACGTGAGTAGACAAGACACACTTCTCTCTGACACCAATAGGATGACTTCGTCCGTCACCAGCACGTTCCACGTTGCGTTTTGTTGTTTAATTCGTACAAACTGAACGGTATTGGCTACATAATCCTGTTTGGTTTGGCAGTGTCGTCTCTTAGTGTGCTAAAATTTCGACTTTATATTGTGAAATGCCTTACTGAACAGTATTGAAAACTAGTTTTAATTAAGGAACAGTTGCACTTCCGATAGAAACGAAAAATTCTTTTGAAGTAGTTGGTAGTATTACACCAGAAAAACCTTCATGAATCAGGTAACCATCATAAATTTGATGAAGAGCGGATGTAATCCTTAGGTTTAAGTCGAAGCAACTTTGCTTGCACAGTGGCCAAACGAGACTTTATCTGCATCGTTTAGAGCATATTTTCAATACGCACTGAATTGCATTCAATAGTATCAAAGTTTTATTTATTCGCCAACTGATGCGATCAAATACAGGATACTTGTGCATCAGTTGGTGAATAAATAAAACTTTGGTAATATCAAGGTGCACGGTACGAATGTGAAAATTAAAGAGGCCCAACAGGCAAGTTTGTATAACAGCTACAAGGACACTAAACTAAAGATGCTAAAAACAAATCTCGCAGTATGGTTTAATAAAATGTGTACAATTAAACATCTGAAGGCAAACTACATCAACATCAAAGTCAACGGCAAAAAGTCACAAGACAAGAAGACCGCAACAAATGCGATCAAATACAGGATACTAGTGCATCAGTTGGCGAATAAATAAAACTTTGATAATGTCAAGATGCACGGTACGAATGTGAAAATTAATTGAATAGTCTTTGAGTATCTTGGGATACGAAAATTCCTAACAGTCAGGCTGATATGTCGTCCCTGATCTTTCATTTTGTTTGCCTTATTCCAGCATACAAAAACCCAGAAAGTCACTTCTGTCCACAAATAGACCTGATATCTCACGCTTCTTTATAATAATCCAGCATGTGACCAGCCCTGTTGTGGTCTTCACTGCACTTCGTACCCTCTATGGCTTAAAGTTTTTAAAATGGTTTATGTACCTCATATTCTCTGCTAAAAATAACAATGTTTTACAGCACCAAACTTCTATAAACTGCTCACAGTAAATCGCCATTCCTTTCAGGTGGCCCTAGATGTTGAGAGGATTGAAGAGGATTATACTGCTCTGTTATTACACCGAATACTCTGGATATATAACTCCGCCGCAGCCACTTGGCCTCTGTTAATTATACGAAAGTCAGCGGCACAAGTATAGGTATTCGATAGGCACATATCGCATACTAGTTACGCGTTGTAGCCATTGCCAGTCATTTGTCTGGGATGTTAAACCTACGGACCACTTGGGACAGTGTGATAAATCGATGCGACCTTAGTAAATTGGGGCGACACAATTACCTGACCCGTGACTTGCAGCATACTATCGCTTAGGGTCATATGTAATTTGTGGATTCGTAGGTTAGGTGACCGGTTTGGGGTAATGTTTGTGCGATATTTCAGTACGAGTATGTTACGGCGTTGGAGACATCTAGTAATAAGAGTTGGTACTGTACTGTCTGAAAGAGTACACACTGTGAAGTAACTCTGTAACTGTGTAATAAAAACCAACTTGATGTACCATTTATCCTCAGTTTATTTCGTCAACCAACCTCTACATGTTTCGGGCATATCATCAGGAGGTATACTGTATATATACAACAATTGGTACGTGTTGTGCTTTTCAGTTGACTGTCTGTTGGCCAGCTGTCTGTAATTCTGGTTCCTAACTTTTCGAATGTTGAGGCTAACTACGAAATCTGAGGTTCTTACATCGGTGTTGATGAAGATTCGAGTGTTCTTGGATGTTATGCCATGGCGATTGGTTCATAGTAACCCTTATTTTGAAGTGTCGTATTGACCTACGGTCAAGCAGTCGAGACCAGTTCGAGCTTTCGAAACGTCCGGAACTGTGTACCAGTCGACACGATGTAAACTCTCCAAAGACTTAAATTCAGAAGTTACATTTTTTTTAAATGTAACTTTAGAATTGCATGTATTTCAGTGTCGTATTAACCGTTTTGGGGAGCCGGAATAGCGCAGTCGGTATAACGACGCGCTTCGGGCTGGGCGGTCTGGGTATCGAATCCCGGTGGGCATGAAATTTTCCGCACCTCTCCAGACCGGCTCTGAGGCCCACCCAGCTTCCTATACAGTAGGTACCGGGTCTTTCCCGGGGGTTAATCGGCCGGAGCATGGCGATGACCACCCACCCCCATCTAGCGTCGAGGTCAATGAAAGAGTAGAGCTGTACCTCGACTCCCCTTCTGGACCTTCGTGCCCTGTTCTAGGGTGAACTGTAACTTTACCTTTTATTAACCCGTAGTGGAAGGTATTTCCGGGCACTGTTGTCGAGCTCAGCCGACCGCCAAGCCCAACTAAGGTGACACTTCCCAGCAGTTCAGAAACACTCTTCAGATACCGATGTTCAAGGGTAAAGACTTTGCATACTCATTGTGTCTTCTGTCATTCCTACTACTCTTTTCTTTTCCAGTCTTTATTCTGTCCAACCTTTTGTCTGATACGCTAACAAGTTCGCTTCGGTATTGAGATTTGTATGCGTGAGGCCCAAACTTCGAGCCTGAGGCGGAACACTGTTTCCACTGAGGTTTTTCATTGTTTTTCTCAGGTTCGCTGCATGAACCCGGTACGGTACCACTAGTCAGGGTACGGCTGCTTTGTCCCACATAATTTCCGATTCGTTACTCACTGTCTTGTCATTAGACGCTGTGTAGTCAAGATAACGACAGCACCACATTACGAACCACGACGACGAGCATATGTTGAATGACGCTGCTGCTGTTTTACTTAAAAATTTGCAAGTGTTTATGTTGGTTACGTATGCGGTTATGCGAAAAGGAAATAGTAACAATCACTTGGCCCACAGGGAAGATTACCATTAAATCTATTTATTGGTAATTTTTCGTCATGCATATAATTTCATTTATTTTAGTATAAAATAATAAAAGTACTTATCTTGAATAGATTACACGCTGTAGGTTGGCGATTATATTAATATAAGTGTTGAATATTTAATAACTTTTTCTTCTACTATTAGGTAGCTATACCCGCTATACTGTTAACTGTACCTAAATAAGACCGTATTATCCTTATAAATATCCCTGGATCAGCAATTAAATAAATATAGAAATTTTCTTCTCATAGAGTATCATATTATTTAATATAAACATGTACACACGCACGCACCGACAAGCCCAAGCTTTAAAGATTACTGCGTGCAGGGAGACACGAGATAAATAGAATATATTCAGTATAGATCAGACACTTGAGAAGAATTACAGGCTGCTTAACCTTTTGACGCCTAATGTCAACTATAGTGGTCGTACCGCACCGTGAACCTCTAAAGTTGCATTTTATATATTTATTCAATAAATACAGATACTGAATATTTTAAACATGTTATACACTCTCCGTTTTTTTCTCTTCAAAATGCAGTTTGTTTCATAATTTTAACATATTTGGTTCCTGTATTATTCACATTTTATGTACAGGTTGCGCTAAAATTAAAAAAAAAAATAATTCCGGCGCTAAAAGGTTAATGTGGGTCTTGTGAATGATAATGGAGTTTTGCTTAAGAACTAAATATAATCTCAATGCAAAATAAAGTAAATGAACGGGTACAGACTTGGATATACCATTTGGGTAAAGTGATTAATGAAAGAATAAAGGAAACAGATTTTGCTTTCTAATTTAATGTTAGGTTTCAGTCAACACACGACATATAATATCAATTATGCTTTAATGCAACATGTTTCGACTCGGAGGAGTCATCATCAGGCTACTTCAAAACCATGTTGAGGCGTACAAAGTAACTGTGCATATTTGGGATCCTAAAGAGCTTACAAAAATATTGTAAACCCTTTGGGAAACATGTTGCATTAAAGCATGATCGATATTATAAGTTGTGTGTTGACTGAAACCGAAATTAATTAATAAGCAACCAAACACCATGGGATGACCAAGTTTAAAGATTTTGCTTTGTGATTCTCATGCAGAGGAGAGGATTAGAAGATCGTGTAGTTAGAAAAGGGGAAGATGCGGCCGTAGGAAGTAAATAAACTGACATTTACGGTTCAAAGGACTAGAGGAAGTCTAAGGTACGTTAGAAATACGATTTTTAGGCCGGTACAGGCATTGTGTTTCTAATCTGTGGACCCAAGTTTGATGTTGGTATCGTCGTCGTGTCTGTGGGTTAGACGCACGCAGATTAATGGTTCGGTTCGGAAGAAATAAGCTTGGTTGCTGTGGAACAGTAAGAAAAGTACATAAAGACGCTGAAAGCTTACGGTGGGGTGGGTGGACAGTGTCCATATATGGGACACGCGATTGCTTCATCCGTCTGTCTCCCTAAGGAACATTCGAAAGGGCGTGGAACACTCCCCTAGGACGACAGAAAACACGCACAAACCGTCACCGTTATTGTACTCTACTTGTTAAATCAACTTCTTGATTGGAACATGGCAGTATTTTTGGTGACTCTTATCTTGGTCCCTTAAAGCACATTGCTTATTATATTTACTGCCTGCTTTGATCTTTTAAAGCCTAGCGGTTTCTTTACGTACCACCAGGTTTAACATTCAAAAATTCTGCATGGTGCTTGCTTTGCGTTGAGTGTTTTGTGCGGATCTCAGAACAGACAGACACTTTTGCTCTATACATCATTAACTGACTGGTTTTTATAACCGTGGTGGAGAGTGTTTACTGCGCGGTACGGACTGATTCCTTATATAAAGCAGATTACGGTATTCTATAAAAGGTTAAGTTACAAAACTTTTATATTTGCTGGGATTAGATTTATATTTGTCTGATGGTACCCGGAACAAACAATAATTGTTACTTCACGCATATTCTGTCTTGCAACAGGTGCATAGCCCCTTCCAAAGCGAGTTCTCCAGCAAGTACGATTGTATATTTACAGTGTGGTAAATCTTGTGTAATCGTACAGTTGGATGCAATAACACCATACGTGGTGACCGCTTTTTATAACATAAAATATATTTATTGGCCACCAGTTTCGTATGACACCACTTATGTGAATTTAAGAACGATATAAGTGAATGTTAAAACATTTCGGACCTTATGGGTCTATACACAACACAGAGGATAAGAGGGCAAAGGGCAGAGGAGCAGCTCACACAGAAATTTGCGACACTTGTACTGACTTACCGTGACTAAGGGATCAGAATGTTATAGCTGTTTGATTTCTTTGTTATTTAATATGAATAAACAATTTTCCGCCTTAAATTGTGCAGTTTTGGTGAATATAGCACTCCTTCCGAAGGTCGCCCAATTGTGCTTACCAGGTTACTGTTTTTTTTTTTTACATGTGGGATGGACGATTTAGCCGATCATTTTTAGTAGTTTCTTAGGATTGCTGGCGCCAGTTACGGACGATTCACGGTGTGCGTTGTAAGTTAATCTGTCAACGTATATTCAGGACCGTTAGTGATAGGTAGGAGGGGAGAGATTTAAATGAGAAAACGTTAGCAGCGGACAACGGACGCTAGCAATCCAGTGCGAATTCAG